>Ga0306909_100347_pt1 | contig 12228 bp, 15 predicted proteins | sample AntRauMFilla2697_FD_190439 | JGI IMG/M metagenome (GOLD analysis project Ga0306909, IMG submission 190439) | Saline lake microbial communities from Rauer Islands, Antarctica - Metagenome Filla 2 #697 (v2) (version 2) | ecosystem: Environmental > Aquatic > Non-marine Saline and Alkaline > Saline ... | reverse complement strand
TTGGGAATTGTATATCTGCACAGTGCGAAAACTTTGTGCGCGTTTGTGTACGTACACGCACCAAAATCGCCCGTAGGCGATGGTAAGATGTAAACACACACAATGGAACTTTCTGACGACGAGCCCACGCTTGTTTATTTTTCAGGCACCACCACCGATGAGTGTGACGCCTGGAAGAATGCTGTACGTCAACTGAAGGGGCACGTGGCCACCAAACGTGTGCGTGGAAGCCGCGTCGCTGAGGGGGTGCGCTCCACGCCCCAATTCATCCTCTATTTCCCCCCGGATAACGGTATCAGACGGCGCCTGGTCTACCCGAATGGTCCCACAGTCTCCGCGCAAAACCTGGCCGACTTTGCACGTGGCCACCACTGCGTTCTCTTTCACATGAAAGGGTGCGGCCATTGCGACGACATGATGCCCGAGTGGAAGGCGTTCACGTCAACGTCAATACCATCGGTCACGGTCGCCGACTACCAGTGGACCAACAGCAAACACTTGCCCGATCGAGTGATCCAAAGCTTTGAAGTGGATGGCTTCCCAACTGTCGTACACGTCTCGCCGGAGGGTAAGGTAACCCTCTTCAAGGGGGCGGAGCGGACCGCCCAGTACTTTACCCGCTTCGTGAAACAGCAGACAGTTTAAAGTGCCCGTACGGACAACATCGACACTCCCAGCACGGCGAGCGATCCGATAGACACGACCGGCACAAACGACGGGTGATTATAAAGGCATACCACTACCACCAGCACAAACACCATTGTGATCGCCAAAGCCCACAGTACCTTCCTGTACGACACTCGGCTCGCGTTGCGCTTGGCGCGCCGGGAGCCCTGACTGACCCGGGCCTCCCCCGGGTGTGCCCGGGGGGACGCGTCAGCGTTCATGGCGTGGGGGGGCGTTTTGATGTGCAGCGGTACCCCTGACCAGGCCGGTCGTGTCATGACTTCCCTTTTATATATCTACGTCTCCTCCAAGGTCTGGCTTATGTGGCTCATAACAAGGGCCTTCAGCCCGTCCTTGGTAACGCACTCGGTCGTGTAGTCCTCGACGTCTCGCATACGCTCGTTGAGGGCGCTGACCCTCATGATCAAGAGCAAAAGCAAGAAGATGATCAGCGCGAACAAGAAGTAGTTCATGTTTCCGCGTTTGTATTTACATCTCGTTCAGGTTTCGTCTACAGCGCTCAGACGCGCTCGTACAGCGACTTCATATCTTGCACGAGGTTCCTGTCCGACTCCAGAAGTCGCAAGTTTGTCACGTTCCTCCCACCCAGGAACAATTGGTTGGTTTCGGGTCCCCCCCCGTAAGTAATGCGGAGCTTGTCCCCAAAGCTCATGTACGTGTCGTGACCATTCCGCTTCCGACAGGTAACTGGTAGTGACGTCATGTAATGTTCACCCGCAATGGTCCTCAGCACGACATGCCACCGGCATGCGATGCTTTCCGGGTCGTTCAGCGACAACCAGTAATGCATGAGATACAGTTGACTCTTACCGTACCTCGTCCGACCGCGCAAAGTCTGGCGAAACTCCCACAGGAACTCGTCCAGCATGCGGGGGTAGACAAACACGCGCACCGTCACGGTGTGGTGGGCCTGTGCCACGCGCGTGATACGTCCGTGCGACTGCTCCATCTTGGGAGCGCTTAGGTCCGCGTTCAGAAGCCACACCTCGCTGGCAATGAACAGGTCGAGGCCGCTGCAGTACCGGTTGGAAATGAGCAGCACGTCAGACTCCCCCTGCTTGAACTTCTCCACGTTGGCCATCGAGTCCCTTTTGCCCACACCCATCAGGCCGGCGCACAGCACGGACAGACCGTTGGACCTGATCGTTTCAAAGTACCTTTGGGCGGGCAGCTGGGCCTTCATAAACATGACGATGTGAGCGCCCTGCTGGCGCTCGGCAACCCACGTGTCCAGCTGCCGGCTCACGGCGCGGTGTTTGCCCTGCATGTCGATGATCTCCCCCTCCCGCCACTCCGGGCTGGCCGCCGCCGACGCTGTTAGGCCCTCATGTAGCTTCACGTTGTCACTGCGGCTGACAAACCCGCCGGCGTCATCGGCGCGCCGCCTCGCGCAGCGCGCCCACTCGACAGATGGGGAACCGGGGTGGCGTCGCTTAGTCCCCACCCCGGTTGACGGCTCGGGGGGGGGCGGGGCCCCGGAAGGGCTGGGCCCCGGTGGCCAGCGGGGTACCTGGTAGGGTTGGACGCTGCCCCCACACCTCATAGGGCACGTCCCCCTCCCTATGTCAATCAGGGCGCGGACGCACATCTCGCAGTAGACGTGCCCACAGGGGGCCTGCACAGGGTTCGCAAAGGGGCACAGGCAGAGCGGGCACTCGTCCTTTGGGCCGCTGAAGGCGGTCTTGGTGGCGACAGTGCGGGGGCCGTCGGGACAGTTAGACGACGAGGAGGAGAGGTGGTGGTGGTTGAAAAGCCAGCGCTCGAGAACCTTCAGCACAAGGTCGCGGTGGAGGTGGCCACCGGCGCACACACGCTCCAGCAGGGTGAAGAATCTAGACAAGTTTTGGGCCGCGTGCTTCGAACAGACGTAGCGTACGAGCAGCTCGCGGACACTGGCAAGGAAGGATTCCTCGTGCTGCCCTACGGGGCATGTGTGCTTCACCGTTACCACCCTTAGCCTGGTCCTGTCAAGCTCGTTCTTCACCGTCAGGTACTTATACATAGCAAGCTTCAAGGCCGAGGGTATCACCGGCACGGCACCATTCAGCGCATTGAGCGTGCGGTCCAACTGCAGCATACCCCCGTTCTGAACGTGCTTGTTGTTGGGGGTGGCCGTTATCATCCACGTCGTGTGCCGCTTAATCGTGAAGTCGATGGTGTCGGAGCACGACGCCGTCACCGCGTGCGCCTCGTCCACCACGAGGCGGTCAAACGTAAAGTTACGTGTAACCATCTCCTTGAACGTCTTGGACCGCAGAGGCGAGTGCCCCACGACGATCATGCGGGGCATGGCACGCACGCCCCGCGGCGGCTTACTGTCCCATTGCAGGCACTGAATATCGCGGGTCTTGTGAATCACCACGACGTGGAATGAGGAGGCCTGCGGCTTGATCTCTGTGCCCTTGGTGGAATTCTCTCCCTCCCCCACCTGCCTGTAACACGGGTCCTCCCACACGCGCATCACACCCTCCCGCCCGTGCTTTCGCGCCTCGGTAGACCAGTGCAACACCAAGGTGTCGGGGACGACCACCATGCTGCTCTGCCTCTTGTCACGCAGGCAACGTACGAGGGCCGTCAGCGTCTTCCCACACCCTGTCTCGTCAGCCACGATACCACCCGTGTACTTGGATACCGTCGCCACCGCCCTCGGATTCACAACGGTCGGCGCACGCCTCAAAAGTGGTGACAAGTAGTACGTGGTCTGACCGCGCTGCAGGGCGCGCGCAAATCGGGACACGAACGGGGTGTCTTCCACCCGGTCCATGAACTCTTGTGTCAGCACCTGCCCCTTGGTCAGGACGATAGACGGCTTCAGCACGGAGGGCAGCCGCACAGGGTAGTGGAACGGCTCCGTGCCAGCCGCACCACGGACAAGGGGGAGGGATGTGTCCGTGGAAGGCTCGTGGGTAAGGGTGCAGGGAGGGATAAGCCCCATCATCTCCGCGGTGCTGGCCAGGGCCAGACGGGCCGGCGGGCCGTCGAATAGGGGCTGCAAGTGTAGGAGGTTGCACACCTCACCGCTCTGCCTGAATTGATGGGCAATAGAAAAGGACTGCCTGCCTGGGCCGTACAAACCAATCTGGATGTTGAAGGTCATCGGGTCGCTGGCGGGAACTACACGCGTGTAGACGGTAATACCGGGGTAGCGCACAAGGTTCTTGACGACGGGGTCGTCGACTGCTAAAAGTCTCGTCCGGGGGTAGTTCCTCAGGCACACACTCAGGTCCGGGTAGCGACAGCCCTCAATGGTCTTCGATATAATGGGGTCCATCGTGGGCTCAGGTATGTACGGAATCCCGTACGATGCACTAATCGCCATCATGCACAGCGCTTGACGAAACGTGTCGGCACACCGGGCGGCTTCAAAGAGTTTGAAGGTACGTGCCCGCGGCATGTAATACATGTATAGCAAGGCTGCATGCATGTGGTTTTCGGCCCGATGATTCATCATGCACCCATTCGGCATACGCCAGGAAACGGTGCAGTAGCCTCTGCCTCTAGTCACCATGTCAAATACACCGGACCGGTTCACTCTGCAGAACATATACTTCAAGTCAGCGGAGTTACGCATGAGTACCGTTGCCAGCATGTAGTACATGTAGTGCTCCCTGTCGTTCCGCTCGTTGAGCCACGGGTACTGGACGTCAGGCTGCCCACTCCACCATTGACGGAGACGGGCCCCCTTGTCGGACAGAAGGAAGCCCATCACGTGCCTGCATGCTAAGACTTTCTGCAGCTTAATCTTCATCAAGAGGTTATCACTGCCGAACTCGGATTCGTTCATGAGAACTGCGGCCGTGTGTTGGTCGTACAGCTCCTTCGCAGTAAGCGACCCCATCGGGACCGCCTTGGAGGCCCACACCCCCTCCTCCATAGACGTCGTACGCAAACCGTTCGGAAGTCTTGTGCTCCGTTGACGCCGCTCCCGAACTATGGGGGGATGTATTATGTGAGCGGAAACGTAATTGGGCTCTGATCCGTGTGGGGGCAGTCAATATTCATTCAATGTGCTCTCGCAAAATCGCCAGGCACTTCCGTCGCGCCGCGGGGGTGTTGAACGCGTACAGTGCCACCAGATGCCACAATCGCGGTTCGTACAGTGTAGACAAGGTGACTGCCTGGTGACGATTGCAGTGCACCTCCCTGACAATCATCGAGAATGTCCTGGCGGTCACTTTGTCATCGGCGTGGAACTGCTGGTTGCGACGCAGACCGCGGTCTATCGCTACACACCTCTCGGTGCACGTGAGATCCATGACAGTCAGTACAACGTTCTCCCTCAGAGCCCCTTGTAGTGCCAGAACTCCCTCTTGACCGATACCGTTGTACATCAGGCTCATGGCGGTCAACGTCGCGTTCGCTAACAGCGCTGCTGCCAGTGCCGCAGCTCCTCTTGGACCAATGCCGTTGTCACATAAGCGCACTGTTGTCAGCGTCGTGTTCTTCATCAAGGCTCCGGACAGTGACGCAGCTCCATCGGAGCCCATCGCGATACAATTAAGCTCCAAGTCGGTCAGCGTCGTGTTCTCCCTCAGCGCCCCCGCAAGTGATGCAACACCGTCTGGGCCGATGGTGTTGTATGACAGGTTGAGGGTGGTCAACGCCCTGTTCTCCCTCAAGGCTCGTGCAAGTACCGAAGCTCCCTCGAACCCAATAGAGGTACAACTAAGGTCCAAGACGCTCAATGTCCTGTGGTCCATCAGCGCCCCCGCCAGTGCCGCAACCCCCGTGTTGCCTATGTCGTTATAGCTAACGTCCAGTGTGGTCAGCGTCTTGTTCACCCGCAGCGCACTGGTAATGGTCAGTGCCCCTCCTAGGTCCATTTCGGTTGCAAACATAATCAGGGCAACCAATGCGGCACTCTCCCTCAGTAATTCAGCAATGACGCGGACTCTCGAGGGGGTCATGGTGATGCGAGTAATGACCAAGCGTTTGCACGGGAACGGTGAGTAGGTGAATCGCCACCAGCTACATAGACTTGTGACCACCTGATTCTCTATAACGCCGTTGCGCAGAGAGAAGTAGTTCCCCATGTGTGGCGTTTCGGCAAATTAGACATACAACCACAAACATGTGCGTCGAAACCCATCGTGGTGTGACCTGGGTTTTGTACCCGCGCTTACTTTGTCACAAACAAGAAAGGTACATGCACGGGTGGACAGAGCTGCGCCACCAACTCCTGCAAAAGTGGCGCAGAACGTGCGCGCTGAAGCACTACGTTCATGACCTTGCATCCAAGTTTTACGGGGGGCGACACACCTACATACACCTCCCCGCGGTGCTGCTGTCACTGTGCACAACATCATTCCTAGTCACCGACCAGGTCGGCACAGACGGGTGGAGGCACGCGGTGGCGGCGATATCCCTCCTTGCAACCGTGCTCGGATCCGCCAACACCGTCCTGCGCTATGGTGACCTACGCAACAAGCACCGCGCCTCGGCGGAGGCGTACGAGTGTATAGAACTGGAGATTGCCGACGTTCTGGCGAAGCCACACATGGACAGGGATTCCGCGACAACCTACATTATGTCCGTGCGCAACCGCCTGCAAAACCTGATTCGCGCCTCCCCCTCTGTGCCGGACACCATCCTCGACCGTTACGCGCGGGATGTCAGCCAGCAGGTGAGCACGCTCCCCCCCGCGGGCGGTGCGGGCCCGCCCGCCGCAGCCGCTGCCGTCCTTCCCCGACCCCCTGGGGGATCCATGCGGGACCTTGAGGTGGGGGTGGCGGGGGGCAGGTCACGCGCCCTTCCCCTTCAACGTGACGATCCGGCGCTGACTCCGCTGGAGGACACGGGGCTGTCTGCTATTGAGGAGGCACTGAAGCTGAAAGAGGGGCGCTAACGTGCAGCATTCGCATACACGATCGGCGACACAACGTTGAAGAGGGGGCACACAACCCAGCCAAAGACCACTGACAGTAGGGATACCGACTTGGCACCTGGGGTCACCGACGGGAGGGCGGCGACCTTACTGTAGTAAACTGTCCCGAGTATGTTCAGCCCCAAGTACACCACCACAGGCACGATGACCAACAGAATGAACAGCCCGACACTCATGCCGCCAGCAAACTCATCTCCCGACGAGGGTCCGAGTGTGCTCATCGTCTTTGTTGTATGCGGTATGGGGAACGCTTTCAGCGACAAATGGCAGGGGTGGCTAAGCGAGGTTATGAGGTTACATTGGTCACCATAGAAACACACACAGACACCGTCACCATGCAGCAGCCGTCAACTTTGATGAAAGAGCTCACAAGCGCAATGAGGTCCATGTCCAGCGGTCGCGGTGACGGAAAGAAGGCGAGCAAGATGATCATTAAGGCCCTGGACATGATGACGACCAACGACGATTTATTGACCACGATGGAGGCGCACATCGGCACGAGTACCCTTGGTAAGATGCTCCAGCAACTGACTCTTCCTGACAGGCCGGACCTTTTCCGTCACTTTGCGGACAGGTGGGGCGCTGCGGTGCCCGGGGATTCGCGCAGGACGCGGGGAGACCCAGAACAATCGCGCAAAGAGAGACGCAAGGCCGCGAGGCGTCGCCAAAAGGACGCGAGGAAGGAGAGGAGGAGGGTGGCCGCCGCAGGGAAGGCGCACGCGCAGCAGGAGGATGAGAGGCGGACCTCAGACGCCGTGGGTGAGGTACTGGACGACGTTCCTCCCCCCAGAGTGGTGGAGGGGGCCAGGGGGCGCCTGCAAAACCTGGACCTCATGATGAAGGGAATGCCTGGTGGCGAGCGGCGGTAGTTCAACAAGGAGCAATTGACCGCACGGACCCTCACTGCGACAACTCGGTGACCTCATCCCGTATATACGAGCCGCGACTGTGGCATCTGGTGGCTCAGCACATGTTCAACACGCCCACGGCGCGTAACGGCGCCCTGAGGGCTGTGCGTAACCATATCCAATGAACATCGCGTTTTACACAATATTCACTTAACGAAAGTACTCTTACAGCATAGCCTTATATATCTATATATAGTCCGCGACCCCGGCGTATGGACGCAAAGTCCCCAACGGAGTCCCACGTCGTCTTTGCCCCCTTGCCTGGCAGCAGTGAGGGGGTGTACTGGTCCCCCGACCACGCACGCGTCGCCATTGTTGTCTGCGGTGGGAGCGTACGTATTGCGCCCTCGGAAGAACCGGGGGTTACCGGACACACATTGCAGCCCCACGTTGGAACGCTACATCAGGTGACTTGGTCGCCGGATGGTGCGGTATTGTGCACGGGCGGCTCTGACGGGCTCAGTTTGTGGTGTGTGGGTACCGGCGAGGAGATCTGCACAGTGGCGTACCGATCCACCGTCGTTTTCCACACCGCGGAATTGACGTGGTCCGCAGACAGCGCACGATTGGCCGTCTACCACCCCTTCGATGGAGAATTTGTACTCAATGCCGGAACCGGGGCACTTTGCGAGTCGAAGGGGGTTCCCCCCCACCCCTACACCAGGCGTCGGCACCACGTGGTCCTTACATCGCCCCAGCATGTCATAATCAGCTGTACCGCCCTCAGTGTTTCCCCGGACGGAAGGAGGGTGGCCTTGGAGTGTAGCAACGGGAGCATTCGCGTGGGCACCGTGGGCACAGTGGGCGCCGTGGGCATCGCGGGCACCTACGCGATCACAGTGACCCACGTATCGGGGGATTTAGGGGGGGGTCATACGGCATCTTGGTCTCCAAATGGTCTCAAGCTGGCTACGGCGAGCGACGATACGGTGCGCGTGTGGGACGTGGGTACGATGCTCCTGCTGGGGTTCACAACCCCGGCAAACTTGCACACGTGCGTTCGTCTGAGCTGGTCCCCTGACGGCCGTCAAGTGGCGCTGGACTCGCGCGATCACTTTGCGCGAACTGTGGACGTGTCCACGCTCCGTTCCAGAACGGAAGTGTTCCTCACCCGCGTTACCGAGGCCGCCACTGCCTACCACGGAGGCGCGGAGGGGCGGGGGGCGCTCCACAAGGCATGTCTCCATCCCCTTATTGACGTCACCGCGGTGTGTGAGACTTTGCAGCGCATGCTGATGAACGTGGGGTCACCGCAAACGCTTTCGCGCTGGAATAACCTGTGAGCAGTGACCGCCTCGCGTAAGAATAACACCTAGTCCCCTCCGCAGAGTATCCTAATGACTCCACTTGGTGAGGATTTGCTGAACGACGAGGAGAGCAAGGATTTCGAACTGATTGTGACCGACGGCCGGTGGAACGTCGCGGTGGCCACGCATCGCCTCGTGCTACGCACCTCCTCAAGGGTGTTCAGGGAGAAGTTGGGGGGGCGTTTCAAGTTCTGGTACACATGGGTGGTCCCCCCCGGTTACGTGTCGACGGCCCTCCGCCTCGTCAAATTCTTCTACACGCGGAACCACGCATACATTGTCGATAGGCGGCGCACAATGGAGCTCAGCCTGCGCCTGCAGTGCCCGGGAATTTACGCCAGTTTGCTAGCTGTACCATGCACCTCTGACACGGAGGAGGATACCCAAGTGTATGTGCAGGACGTCCCCCCCCCACACAAAGCGGTCGCGAAGAGGGCGCTCACGCGAAGGCGAAGACCGCATACGCGGGCCAGCGCACGCATAGCGCGTAAGAGAATTCATGCGGATGCACGGGCGAGGAGGTCGTGCAGTCACAGGTACTTTACTCGGCAGCGCCCATCAAGAGCCCTCGTGCGCTACATTTAGATCCCCCGCTTCTTTTGGTACACAAAGTACGTGGTGCCGGTGAGAAGTCCAAGACCTGCCACAATGGACAGACCGGAGAACCACTTCACAAAGCTCCGGTACGAGGCGCTGGGGCGCTTGATCGACTCGTGGATGGCGATGGATGACATGGCCACCAGCCAGATCCCGGCCATAAACGCGATCGTCAATAGTCCACTGCTCACCATCGTTTTTATGTATGCTGAGTATGCCTTTTTTCGTAGCGGGGAGTGCCTGCCTCCCCGTTGCAATTCATCATTCGCCAGCGCGACAGACAGGGAGCATCTACTCGACTTAGTGGATGACCTCAAGGTGAACTTGAGCAGAGGCCGTTACTCGGCCACGAGGTCCTCACTTTGATCATCACCGTCCTTCTGGTAGAGGGCTATGCCGACAATGTTGATGACCGCGAGTATGAAGGATACGGCGCCACTGATCATCAGGATGCGACTTCGGGGCTCAATCACAAAGGTGCCATAAATAAACCAAATCACGCCGCTGAAGCTCAAAAAGATGAAGGCTGCCAGGCTCAGCCCGTTAGCGTCTTTGCTGCGGTACAATTCCGTCGCCTGAATCACAAGCCACGAGTGAGCGATTACCGCCCACAGCGTCATCCAGTGCGTGTAGTACTTTTTCCATCCCGTAGGGGATTTCATTGCCCTCCTGTTTATTACGTCTCGTACGTCACGCTTTGTTCCTGCTTCACAACCCTGTCAACACATATGGTCCGTGAGCTCGGGGTGGGCGACGAGCGCCCTCTCCGAGTTCGGCCAGTAATTCGTGTGCACCCTGTACCAATCGACAATCCGCCGCAAAGACTCATCCAGTCCCACGCGGGCCTTGAACCCCAGGGCGCGCAGTTTGCTACCGTCAATAAAGTAGCGCTTGTCGTTGAAGTCGCGGTCCCTCACGTACGTGACGTGCGCCGACCACGCCTCCTGCGGAACACCCATCACGGAGAGGAGCTTCTCGGTGATTCCAGTCACCGTCATCTCCATCCCCGCCTCGATATTGTAAACCTCATGAATTACCCCACGCTCTAGGACGGTGAGAATGGCGCGCGCGCAATCTTCAACGTCAATGAGGGAGCGCTTCTGATCGCCCTCCCCGTGAATGGGGACGGCTTTCCCCTGCATGATCAATGTGACAAATTTGGGGATCAACTTCTCCGGGTACTGCCGTGGCCCTATGGTGTTGTTTCCCCGCGTCTCAATGATCGGCATACCGTACGAGCGCATGTACGCGTTGCAGATGCTGCTGGCGGCGGCCTTGGACGCGGAGTACGGGTTGGTCGGCTGCTTCAGGGAGCGCTCATGGCACTGTTCGTCGACGGAACCGTACACCTCGTCGGTTCCAATGTATATGAAGCGACGTACGTCGTGGCCGTGTGCGCCACGCTCGTGGTTGTGCTTCCTCATGGCCTCCAGCATGACGTGGGTCCCGAGCACGTTGGACCTGGTGAAACGAAGGGAGTTTTTGAAGCTCAGGTCCACGTGAGACGCTGCCGCTCCGTGGATGATGGTGTCAGGGAGCTCGGTTTCGAGGACGTGCATAACAAGGTCCATGTTGCACACGTCGCCGCGAACCAAATGGCACCGTCCCGTGGCTATGGCAGCCTCTAGGTTCTTCGTGGTGGCACAGTAGTCCATGACGTCAAGGACGATGACTCTGCACTGCGGGTAACGCCGCAGCGCCTCGTCCACAACGTGACTCATAATAAATCCGGCGGCGCCCGTCACCAACAGGGTCTTAGGCCGGTACTGTTCAGGTGTTGACATGCGGTAGCACTTCAATTTATGTCATGTCATTCAGCAAACAATACTGACAAGTGCTGCGGTGACTTGGCACTTGTTCGGCGATCGCATGACGAGGGTACCGTCGAGGGGACTGCGTCGCTCACACCGACCCGTGGTGGACACTCCAAGCGACCGCTTTACCCTCCCCATCACTGTCCATTAAGGGCCCACTCGCGGACCAGTCGAATCCACCTGGAAGGCCGATATCTCGCACGACCACCTTAAGTTCCTGCAGGGTTTGCGCACTCCACGTAAACTGCTTCCCTCTTTCTACACATACCAGGTGCCACTGCAACGGCTTCAAGGCTCCCCCACGAGCCACGACATTGGCGTACGTTTCTTTGCCCATCTTGCTCTCTTTCCGTAATCTTTGAGAAAATGGAAGGATGGCTGTGACTGTCTCCAACATTGAAGGTTGTTCCATCGATTTCGCAAAGATTGAAGGTTGTTCCATCGATTTCGCAAAGATTGAAGGTTGTTCCATCGATTTCGCAAACATACGCTACGGTCACGTGCGGGCCTCCATGGTACCCTCTTGTTGACCGACGTTCATAATGGCAGATCTTTGATGTATGGGAATGTAAATACGTTGTCGCGATAAGAAATTATGATTGTTAGTGTATCAGGGTGTTGCTGCAGAATCCGTTACAGGACGCGACGTGGTGCCCCGTGTCAGCTCCCTCAGTCTGCTGTTATCCGCCTGCAGCACTGCGTTCCTTTGCTTGAGCACCTTGAGTTGCACGAGTAGGTTACAATCCTCTATGGGCCGGCAAGTACCAGTCAGCAACATCTTGTGCAGGTTCCTCACCTCCCTGTGTTTGTCCACGCTCGGTTTATCATTCATAATCTTCGAGGGGGACTTGACTTTCTCTTCCCCTGTGTTGCTCGGCGTATACTGGTGCGTGTTTGTGGAATGCAAGGGCCGACAAAGTCACGCTGGGTGACGATAAACCCACAATGACCTTCAGATTTTATGGTTTACTGCAGCGCCAAACTCGTGGCGAGCTCAACAATTTCCAATCCAAGGGCCGACAAAGTCACGC
>Ga0306909_100335_pt1 | contig 12489 bp, 8 predicted proteins | sample AntRauMFilla2697_FD_190439 | JGI IMG/M metagenome (GOLD analysis project Ga0306909, IMG submission 190439) | Saline lake microbial communities from Rauer Islands, Antarctica - Metagenome Filla 2 #697 (v2) (version 2) | ecosystem: Environmental > Aquatic > Non-marine Saline and Alkaline > Saline ... | reverse complement strand
GAAGAACCTTGCCGCATATGGCCGCTGGCACGCCGCCCGAAATAACGCGGACCGCTCCTACCTCGAAGCGCTCAGGCTGCTACTCGCTTCAGGCCCTCGCGCCAACACGATTTGCTGACACCGCCTTAAAAGGGGTGACGCTGCGAATTCGAAGTATACCCCAAATTGATGATACATCTGAAGACCCATCCTAAAAAACTAAGCACGTTGAGTAAGTTGCACACACGCCCCGATGCGACCTAGTATTGAAGCGAGGCCCTGCCAATTGATGGCCTTCAATGCCAAATATATCAAGTTTAATTTAGTAATAAATGTTTTGAATCAGATGGTTGGGTGTAATTTACCTGGCCTGCAACCGTGGTCATAAACCAGAGTAGGGAAATGAGATGAGAACCCGTGGGATAGTTAGTTTCTTTTTGAAAGGTACGATTGTCGCGGCTGGCTTTACTCTGATCATATTCGAAAACCAATTGAGGGTTCACGGCTTTGATTCAGTCGTCGCCAAAAGTTTGGGCGCGGTTAAAGAAATTCAGGTTGTGCTCACACCCGTGTTTGGAACGGCGGATAAGAGGCAGGGGGCATTGGATCCAGTCGGCCAGAGTGCCGCGGTATTGTCGACTGCGATTGGTGTGTCGGAAACACCTAATGAAACGTTTGTAGCCCAGATTGAAGGAGCGCCGCCGCTTGCTGCGATAGTCCAGACGGCAGCGGTAGCGGCTCCAGTCGAGACATTGATCTGCGATCAGGGCGGCTCGCGGTCTGCGAGTGTCGTGCCCGGGGACGTCATCCAGCTGCGATATTTCGAAAAAAGCGCCGTTGCCCTTGATCAAGGAGGATCATCCGATACCGCCGACATCGTTTTCGAGCGGCTGGACCTGTCGGGTAGTTTCACCGTGGGGGTGGATGGCGATCTGTCATTACCTGCTGTCGGGTACATTGGCGTGTTGGGGCGGACCCTGCCTTGTATCGAGGCACTTGCCGCGCGTGCCGCTTTTGATCGGCTGCGCGTCAACGGTACTGTGACAGCCAATTTTGTCGCGCGGCCGCAGATATCATTGCAGGGTGAGGTGCGATCACCCGGAACCTATGCCTTCACTCCGGGTCTGACGGTTGCGCGGCTTCTGGCGCAGGCGGGAAGCATCGGACAGGACGATCCTGCCTCGCGCATGCGGCGTATCGAACTCCAGGCCCGGGAGTCCGAGCTGCGGCGGAATGCGCAGAGCCTTTCATTGGTCCAGCGGCGCCTTGAGGCGGCCCTTTCAGACAATAAGGTTTCCGATTTCACAACTGAAAGCATTTCCGGCACGGGGGGGCGTCTGGCGCAGGAACGGATCGGGGCCGAACGCATGGCGCTTGAAGCAGAGCGCGACGCGGTTCAGTATCTGCGCGACAAAGAGCAGGCGGAGCTGAGCGCGCTCGATCTGCGCATCGCTGCTGCCGAACGGCAACTCGACGCCATCACGGACCAGCACAGCTATTTTTCCGAGCGGAATGCCTACCTCGACGGCCTGCACAAAAAGGGTATCACCACGTCCGATACGCTTGTGGCGAGCCAGATCAGGCTGATGGATACTGAATTTTCCCTGCTCGAAAAGACCCAGCTGGTCAGCGAACTCAGATCAGAGCGTGACGTCTTTCAGCGCAGTATCGATGTCGCGTCAGCTGACCGACGCAAACTTAAGATCGACGCATTGCGGGACGTAATAGCAAGCCTCGAGTCTATCGACGGTCAGATCGCAACCGTTGTCGCGCAGTTGGAGGACACCGCAGGCGGGAATTACACGATGCTGGTGAGTATCGAGCGGACGGGCATCGATGGGACGGTTCAAATCGAGACGAATGCCGCGACCCGGATACTGCCCGGTGATTTTGTGACTGTTGTCGCCAAGGCGGAAGACAGCGGGCCAGTTGAGATGAGCCAGACGCAAAACGACGAAGACCCAGACCGGCAGAAAATGGTGATGAAATGAGCACGAGCGACGACCTTCGCCCAGCAGTGGCAACATATCAAACGCAAATAAGTGACACAGACACGCTCCTGCGCAGCCTGATCGGCAGCGCTGTCTTGTTGCTTGCTGCGGATTTTGCAGAACCGGTCTTTTTCGGCGAGGGTTTCTATTCCAGTCTGTCGGTGCATCCCTATTGGATTATCGTCATCCTTGCAGCAGTCCAAAGCGGGCTGTATGTCGGGGTTGCGATTGCGGGACTGGCTGCTTTGTTGATGGATTGGCCGACACGGCAATTCGGCGTCAGCATAACGTCGCACTACATTGACACCGCGATCCTCCCTCTGCAATGGCTGATCACCGCATTAGCAATAGGAGTGTTCCGCCAGGGACAGTTGCGCGAAGAGACGCGGTTGCGCCATGAGAACGCGCGCCTTGCTCATATGAGCGAGCGTATGTCCAGCGAGGTCATGCGTCTCGACGCGGCACTGGCCCGATCTGAACTGGCCGCGGTGACTCGTCCCGGGGTGCCGACGAACCAGCACATTGATCATATCATTGCGTATCTATCGCGGCTTGCGGAGGCGTCGAGACGCCAATCCGGCAATTCCGAGCCCCTGCCAATTCACCCCGTTGCGTTGCTGATTGAAGGGCCTGAGGGACAGTTTTTGGTGTCCGGCGACGGGGTTGATCCGTGGTTTCCTGCTGGTGAAGTAGCTGAATCCCATTCTGTCGTGCAAGCGCTCAAGGGATTGGAGAGGGGTGCGATTGTACCCACCAAGGACGGCTCTTTTGTTTGTTCGTCTCTTCCGCGTTGTGGTACGCAGCAGGCCCACGGTGCGCTCGTCGCAATGCTTCACGATGAGACCCGAACCGATGACGTTACGGCATGGCTGGGCCTGTTGGCGCCACTTGTATCAGTCGCGTTGATCGAGGACGATGAACAAACGGCCGCTCTGGACGATCCCGATGTCCAAACTGCGGCCAGTCTCCCCTATCTGCTAAAAAATGCGCTGAATTAGAACGATGTCGGGGGAAACCGAACATAGGCCTGCCTTTGTGCGCAACCGGATATGGCTTATTTCGCCGCTTACCTTGCTGGCGGGCGGCGTCGATCTGGCGATCGTTTATCTGTGGTTGTCAGGCCGCATCGACACGGGCACCGCGTTATTGGAGCATTTCTTGGCGGCGGTGGTTATTTGCACGGTTGCGATCCTGTGGCAGCGCCGTGTCTCAGCCGAAACCGTGGTTATCGGAGCTGCGATGCTGCTCCTCGGGCCTCTTGGCGGCATCGTTTTGCTGATTGTCGAGCTGGGATCCGGGTCGCACCGGTTCGAGACACAACCCCCGGAGCGGGACAGGGATGTTCAAAGCAACGCGGTGCGCCGTCTGACGGGGCAGATCCAGCAGAACCGGCGACCAGCCCTGCAAGGCGTTCGTCCGGCGTCTTTTGCGCAGGTGTTGCGGTTGGGAACGCTGGCACAGCAGCAAGATGCGATTGCAGCAATACTGCGATACTACGAACCAGAGCTGCTGCCACTTCTCAGGCAGGCCCTTGGGTCACCTGTACCGGCCATAAGAGTTCAGGCCGCTGCGGTATACGCCAAGTTGCGTGGGTCTTTCGAGGCGCGCGCGAAGGCCGCTCTTGCAGCCGCCGATAGCCCTGCCGCGATCACTGATGCACGGGCGTTTGCGGCCGAAGTCGAAGCTGTAGCAGTCTCGGGATTTGCCGATGCCGAGACTCAGACGTTGCTGCGGGCCGCAGCCGCGCAGGTGCTCAGAGGTGCGGAGAACGACCCGGAGACCGCTAAGCACGGAGCGCGCCGCGCGGATGCCGCGCCTGTCCAGTCTGGCCTGAGAGCAGGGCAAGCACCCAGTCTCAAAAGATACTCCTGCGGGGGCATCGCATGAACAAATTGGCACCAATCGTAGATGTCTGTATTGTGGTCGAAGGATGCTACCCTTTCGTTCATGGCGGTGTATCCTCGTGGATCGATTGGTTGATACGAAAACAACCCGATTTGACGTTTGGCGTCATGGCGGTCGTCGCTGACGCGCGGGACCAGACGGTGCGCTATCCCTTCCCGCCGAATGTCGCCGCCTTCAAGGTGGTGCCGCTGGCTCCCTTAAGGCTTAGGCCAAGCTTTTTTGAGCCGCAACTGGACGGAAATGCGTTTGGAGATCTGATATACCGGGTCATTCGCGAAAGCGACATCAGCGCCTTTTCCGAATTGATACGGTTTTTGGGGACGCCCGTCCGGCGTGGCCCCTTCGGGCTGCTGTCGCAGATGGCACCGCCCACACTTTCCGATCTGACGACATCGCCCGCCGCCTGGACTGCGATGCTGTCGGTTTACAAGCGAACGTGCCCCGAGGCCGGATTTCTGGATTTCTTCTGGGCCTGGCGCACGTTGGTCGGGGGGATGCTTGCGGTGATGACCGCGGACATCGTGCCGGCACGCAGCTATCATGCGATATCGACAGGGTTTGCTGGATTGCTATGCGCGCGCGCGGCGATAGGCACGGGGTGCCGCAGCGCGATTACCGAACACGGAATCTATACCAACGAGCGGCGCATAGACCTGATTATGGCAGACTGGATCGAGGATACGATCCAATCGGGTTTGGGGGCCGGGGAGACGCGCGTCGATATCCGGCAATTCTGGATCGAAACATTTGAGTCTTTCGCGCGGATTTCGTACCAGTCCGCCGACCGGATCACCACGCTTTATGGTGCGAACCAGTCTTTTCAACGGGCGCTTGGTGCTGTGGAAGATAAACTTCAGGTCATTCCCAACGGGATCGAACTGGACGGATTTACGGACCTTATCCCGAGCACGGCACCGCGGCGGCCGACAGTCGGTTTGATCGGGCGCGTGGTCCCGATCAAGGACATCGAGGCTTGTATAGCCGCCGCTGCTTTGGTGCGCAGGGAGTTTCCCGATGTCGAGTTTCTCATCATGGGACCGACGGATGAGGACGAGGATTACTTCGCTCTGTGTCAGCGCCGGGTCGAGGAATATAAACTCGAGGGTGTGATCACTTTCACCGGCAAGATTGACATAAACGATTACCTTCCCCGGCTGGATCTGTTGCTGCTGACCAGCTTGAGCGAGGCACAGCCACTGGTGCTGCTCGAGGCGGGTGCCGCGTGTATTCCCTGCGTGAGCACCGATGTCGGATCGTGCCGCGAGATTATAGAGGGTACGCCGGAAGAGGAGCCTAACTTTGGACCGGGGGGGCGGGTCGTCCCGGTGATGGACACGCAGGCCATCGGACGGGCCATCGCCGAGCTTCTGTCCGACGAGGATCTTCGCGCGCAATGCGGCCGCAATCTGTGCCAACGTGTCGAGACGTTTTTCACCTCCCAAACATCAGCGGACCGGTATGGCGCGCTTTACCGGAACCTTATCTCATGACACAGCGCGATCATGTCACAGCCGAGAAGTTTACGGAAGAGTTGAGGTGGTGGTCCGAAGGTAGTCTGCTGCGCCCTTTGCGCAACATCGGGTCAGCCACCGTCGCGGCGGCGGGTCCGTGGATTGTGGCGGTTCTGGCCTTGGCGCTCATCTCGCTCACGATGGAGCCGATGCTGGGCATTGCGGCCGTTGAAGACATGCGTCTGACGGTCGTTTACGCGTTCTGCCTCGCCCCGCTTGCCGCGAGCCCGATCGGGGTCATCGCATCCCGCCGGGTCGCAGCCTGCATAGACTGCGAGACACCCGACCTGATCCCCGGCGTCTATCTTGTGGCCTGCGCAGCTTCCGGATTTCTGTCACTCGTCGCGGCCCTGATGCTCTCGATTTTGCTTGGCCTGAACCCGTTGGGGATCTGGGTGGGATTTGTCTTTCTGACCTCTTCCGCAGCATTATTATGGACAAGCTTTGCCGTTTTGGGTGCACTGCGAGACATGCGGTTTCTGATCCGCGCTTTTTCTGCCGGAATGCTGATATCGGTGATCTGTATTTTGTATTTTGCCAAATACAGCCCCACCACAGAATTGCTGATCTGGTGTTTTATTGCAGGATGCCTTTTCTGTGTCGGAATTACAGCGACCCGGATCCTTGGAATAGGCACGCTCGGCTGTTCTGCGGTATTTCCTGCGTTCGAGGTGGTCTGGCGAGACCTTATCGCCAACTGGCACCTCGGTCTCGGAGTGCTTTTGGCAATTACCGCTGTGTGGGCGGACAAATGGCTGTTCTGGTTCAGTCCCGTGGGCGCAAGATCAGACGCAGGTTTTTTGCACTATCCTGCCTATGACAGCGTAATGTTCCTCGCACATTTATCGGTCATCCCGAGCCTGGCCGCGATGATCCTCGTGCACGAGGGCGACTTGTCCCGTGCAATCCGGCGCTTCAGGTCCGATCTGGAGGAAAACGCATGCTTTGCTAATGTTCTGGCGGCCGAAAACGCATTCAACAACACTGCATGGTCGCGCATGACTGGTATCGTCTTCATACAGGGAACAATTGCTGCCGCTTGTATTCTGGTTGCACCATTTTTTACAGACCTGCTTAAATTCAGCTTTGAACAGTTCATGAATTATCGCGTCGCACTTATTGCTGTTTTCCTCTACACAATATTTCACCTTGCCGCAGCGATGCTGATCATCTGCAATCAGGTTCGGATCTATGCCTTGCTACAGGGCTGCTTTCTTGCGTTGAATCTCGGTCTTTCAATAGTCTTCTATTGGCTTGAGGGTGTCACAGCCTATCCGATCTTCCTGACCTCGCTTGTCATGGCGATCGTTGCCACACTCGCAGCCTATCGTGCGTTGGGCCGGTTTGGGTATCTGACAGTGTTGGGCGCGAACGATTCTCTTTTGCACTAGTCGCCCTCAATTCGAGTACCGACTAAACCTATGATTGCGCGAAAGCTGGAATAAACACCCCGAGGGTGTATTCAGATATCGCGGGTTGGTGTGATTTTTCTACGTCTTATGGCTTATGCAGCTCCCAGAGAGCTTAGCCTTTTGGATAGGGTTTTCTGTCACTGAGTGATGGAACACGCGCGGCATAAATCGCCAAGCGGCACGATATCCCTGTCGTTTGTATCCGACCAAAGCAGAAAGTGCTGCGCCAATTATGTGGTGATGATCAATACACCCAATCGCCTGCGGGGCATACCCGATCGGTTCAGGCATGAACTCGATGGGATCAAGCACCCAGCTATGTTACTTGTCGCGGCAATAACGTATATGAAAAAGGCGTTTAACAAGAGATGCATAGCGCATCTGACCATCCCACTGCAAAGCTTTCCTCCCGCATAAATGACCCGCAATTTGGCGCACACCCGTTCTTGTCGCCCACCCAGCTGACGCACAGTTGAGGGTTTGATTGACCAACCCCGGTTCGGCTGCCTACTTCCTGTGCAGTCCATCCTCGCTTCTGCGACGGTTCCATCCTTTAAGATGGCTGACCGTATTTTGGTGTATCTCAACGCCCCCGGCACCGATAACCTAGACAGAAGCGACATAAAAAGTTATAGTTATTAATATTGATTAATGTATTCCGATTTTAAATTGCCGAACCGAAATGGGGTATCACCCATTTTTAACAAGCCTTTTGATCCTGTTTATGTCGGATCAAAAGGTGATTTTGCCAGAACTACAAACGGAGTCTTTTGATCGGATCGATAAGGAGGATATGATGGCCGACTCTACATTTATAATTATTGATAAGCATGCGTTTCGTTGTGAATTGATCTCAGGATTTTTTTCGCGGTGGATGGATGAAAAAGAAGTTTCTATTATTCAATTTGGTTGTGTGAATGAACTGCTTGATGAAAAAGAGCTGGTTCATGAAATAGGCAGCAACGTTGCCATAACCCTATCTATCGGAGGTGCGCCCCTGTCAGACACCGGCGTACTGAAGGAAATTATTGAGATCAAAAAGATTTTCGGAAGTTGCCCTCTGATCATAATGGCCGACGATACAAGTGATCTTCAGGTCCGCCTTGCAAGCCAGATTGGCATAAATGGTCTTATTTCGACGGCGATGCCTCCCGATGAGGTTGTGACCACCTGCGACTTCGTGCTGCGCGGCGGTACGTACCTGCCCAACCTACATTCACATTGGCATCTGCGACGGTCTGACCCCCAGAGAAAAACAGTTTCGTCCGAAAAGTCTGATGATCAGTCCGATGGCCACGCGTTTCAGGGTTTCGAGGACGGCAGCACTCAGTTCGAACCGCTTCACGAGGTATTGGACATCCCGCAAACCCAGAAAGATTTTGCCTGTGCTGTGCCGAAGCGGAAATCGTCGTTGGCCGGTAGGTTGGCCGATCTGACCGAACGGCAGTCCGAGGTTATCAAAGCGCTTACGCCTGGCTTGTCGAACAAGGAAATTGCCCGGGAACTGGATTTATCCGATGCCACCGTAAAGGTTCACATCAGAAATCTGATGAAAAAACTTGAGGCGACGAACCGTACCCAGTTGGCGTTGATCGGGGCCAAATCGTTAGATTCGGGCGTCGTTACCGAAATATGAAGGTCGCTACGAGCGCGGTGGCGGAGAGGCATATGGTAGGTGATCTGTCAGGGCGGGTTGTGGCGTGACGCCCGTCTTCGACACTGCCGAACTTTCTTTCGGTCACTGCCCAGCAGTGCGTCACCTCATGATGATCCCGAGAGGGGGTAAGGGAACGGAGCAAATGAAAGGTGGCTGAGACACGACGCTTACATCACAGAAAACGAGCAGTATCACTGAACCGATCAAATGAGCCAAATTCTATCGTCGACTCAGCGGCCAATGGTTCCCAAGCGTAACGACATGCTATCGTCCACGTTCCTCAAGCAAGGACCCTAAGAGTTAGAAATCCCCTAAGGTGATCGCGTTGTGCTCGATTGCCATCCCGCTGCTGACAAGGCGGTCTCCGAGTCCGAAACGCGCAACCAGGTTATCGATATTGTCGAACGCTACTCAGAAAGGCTGAGCGAAGCGCAAAAGGGCTGTTCTGGCGAATCTGGAACCGTTATCGCTGAAGTCGCCCTGAGCATATTGTGTCCGTTCAAAGAAGGATTGCGCTTTCCACCGTGGCGGCACTCACTTGGTGCCTCGCAAACCCTTGCACATCTTTCTGGCAGCCATGGAGGGACGCAATCTATCTGATGCCGCCGATATGCATACCGAGGATGGATAGGAACAGTTGCTCTGAAATACTCATTTGGACAGCTCCATTACGAAGGCTAGCGTACTCACATTATCTTTTATGGCGTTGGTTCGCATTGGGCGGCCCTTTCTTTTGAAATGCGGTTGTCAGTTGAACATGCTGCAACGGCTCCAAGGGCGGCGCTGGGCTTTCGCCTTCATACTGCCACTTCCTGCCGCGCCAGAAATCCTCCTGATTGGCGCGCCCAAAGGCGGGCGTAGAGGCCGTTCTGTGCTAACAGCGCATCGTGCGTACCCTGTTCGACAATCCGACCCTCGTCCATGACGACAATGCGGTCCATGGCCGCGATAGTGGACAGGCGGTGTGCGATGGCCAGTGTCGACTTCCCCGCCATCAGCCGGTCCAGATTTTCCTGTATTGCTGCCTCCGCCTCGCTGTCCAGCGCGCTGGTGGCTTCATCCAGCACCAGGATCGGCGCATCCTTGAGGAGCGCACGCGCTATGGTTACCCTTTGGCGCTGACCACCCGATAGCTTTACGCCCCGGTCCCCTACGAATGCGGCGAGGCCCGTGCGGCCTTTGTCATCGCGCAGATCGCGAATAAACCCCATGGCCTGTGCGGCTTCGGCCGCAGCCTCGACTTCCGCGTCGGTGGCTTCGGGACGGCCATAGCGGATATTATTGCGAATGGACCGATGCAGCAGCCCGACATCTTGGGTGACCACACCGATCTGCGCACGCAGCGAGGTTTGCGTCACATCGCGGACGTCTTGGCCATCAACGGCGACGTGGCCCGCACCCACGTCGCGCAGCCGCATCAAAAGCGACACGAGGGTCGATTTGCCGGCGCCGGACAAGCCGACCAACGCGACCCGTTCGCTTGGCGCGATGGTCAGCGATAGATCGCGGATGATTTGATCCGCATCTCCGTATCCAAAGGTCACTTGGTTGAACGTGATCTGGCCATGGGTCAATTTCAGATCGGGCGCATCTGGGGCGTCCTTCAGGGTCGGTGGTGTTGTCATAATCGGCATGGCGTCCGCGATTGTGCCATACGCGCTGCTGACCGATTGGCCCAGTCCAATGAACATGCCCGACGAGGCTGACAGGGTGCGTGCAATGGTGGCTCCGGCGACAAAGTCACCCAAGCTGACAAACCCCGCAACCAGCCCCCACAGACCTACGGCAAAGATAGACACAACCAGCGACACATTGAGCAGATGAACCAAGGCATCTGTTGAAACGTAGGCGCGGTTTTCGCTGTGTTGAGTATTGATCGTCTCGCCAATGACCTTGCGGATCGCGCCTGCCTCGCTGTCCTCTGCGGCAAACAGTTTGACCATCGCGATGTTGGAATACACATCGGTCATCGCCCCGGTGGCGCGGCTGGTGGCTGCCGCGACCTTGCGGGACCGCGCGGCGTAGACCGGAACCGCGAACCAGGCCAAAACCGCGTTGAGTGCGATCCAAACCACGACCGGCAAAGCCATCATTGGCGACAGGGCTGCCAGTAGCAGCGCAGCACCGCCAAACGAGACCACGACACGTGGCGCAACCTGCATTGCGATCATCATGGAGCGTTGCACAGCACCGGTGACCTGCCCGATGCGGCTTGCCACTTGGCCCGCGAACACATCCTCGAAGAAGGCGACATCCTGACCTTCGACAGCTTTGTGGGCCTGCCACCGCATCGCTGCCGGCAGCAACACTTGAACCGTTTGGGCCATGAAAGCGCCGCGGATGAAGGTCACGATCGGATCGATGACAGCAAACAAAATGACCAACGCGGTCAGTGTCCATCGTTCCGAAGTAATGAATTGTGCCGCACCTTGCGCCGTGACCCCGTCCACCACAAAGGCGAGCGCCCAGACCACTGCCAGACCGATCCCGGCGGAGATAGCCGACAACCCGGCGACGGCCAGCAAAACGCCCCGAAAAAGCTGTGCAAAATGCCAGACCAGCCGCCAGACCCCGGTGCCGGGCATGGGTCGAACGGGCAGTTCAAACGGACGGACAAGGTTTTCGAATGGGCGAAAGATACGGTCGGAGATATTCATAGATCACCACATAGGCTTAAAGCCGGCAATCGACACCATAGCCGGTGAAATGCTGTGCGATGGCGCGCCGCACCGCAGCACGAACGTAGATCAGTTTAAGACTGGCTTTGTACTTCAGGTTCTGCTGGTGAGTAAGAATAGAACCGCAATCACTCAAAATACCTGACCAGGGGACTGGCCGCGCGAAAAATATCGATCAATGGCTCGATTGCCTCATCTTCCAACAAAAGCGTATCGGGAAGATCCTTGCGGCACCCCAGGCCGACCATTTTAAGATATTTCGCGGCCTCATCACTCTCATCAAAACCGTCGGGCACAGCATCCAACGCCTTGCGCGTGACGATGCCGTTCGGAAACATCTCTTTGAACTCCGGATCGCCCGCGAGCTCATCCAAGCTATGCGGGTCGTCCACCAAGCGTGTGCGCAGGGTTGAAAGTACATCCTTTGAGGGATGAAACAGCCCGGCCCCAGCGTGGCAATTTCCGGGCTCTATGTGCAGGTAATACCCAACTTCGACAATGGGATCACCCGCATTGGCGAAGACGTCGACCTCCGTGCGGTACAAACCGGGTCCGACCCGACCACGCGGATCTTGGAAAAACTTGGAATAACTCTGCTTTGGTTTGATCTTTGTGTCGGCCACATTGTGGTCAAACCGCTCCGCATAATCGTGGAGTGTCGTCGCGATACCTGTAAAATTGCGCATAGCATCATCGCGCTCATTGCGGTGTGCATCCATCCAAGCCTTGCGATTGTTCGCTGCAAGGTCCGCAAGGAACGTAAATGTCTCTGGCTCAACCATAGTCGCGACCCCCAAATTGCAGAAATCACGGGGTGTGTCTGCCTCAGCGTACCCCATCGTAAGGCCGTTTGACGACAACCGCTACGGATTTTGTATGAGACTGCTTGCGCGTGAAAATTCGCTGATAAAATCCATTGGCAGCTCTGCGCCCATGGTTACAGCAATGACGAAGGGCGAAGGCCAGATGTACGCGCCGGGGGGCAGATTTCTCCACTGCGGACGATGCGCACTTTCGCGGCCGTTGCGCAAACGATCGCTCTGGGGAACTGGAGATTATCTTGGTATCGAAAGATCCAAATGTAGATTGAAAACGAAAATCGGATTAGATCGTCAGCGATTTGAACGAACTGTCAGGCCAAGTATTGGATCTGCGGCGGGGTGTGCGGAAGCAGACCTGACAACATTGCAGGCACTGGCGAAATGCGTTTCCGCCAACGGTTCACATATCTGTCCGTCGTCAGGGTTTTTGGCACCAAAGGCGGCCTAAACTAAGAGAGAGTTCGGGTCATCTGGTTGGTTGCATTATGCGGCGTGTTGTCTGTGATGCAAGCGTCGCGTTTCGAGCGTCTTACGT
>Ga0306909_100326_pt1 | contig 12707 bp, 10 predicted proteins | sample AntRauMFilla2697_FD_190439 | JGI IMG/M metagenome (GOLD analysis project Ga0306909, IMG submission 190439) | Saline lake microbial communities from Rauer Islands, Antarctica - Metagenome Filla 2 #697 (v2) (version 2) | ecosystem: Environmental > Aquatic > Non-marine Saline and Alkaline > Saline ... | reverse complement strand
GTCTGTTTTGAACCGATCAGAGAACTCTAGAAGATTTTGACCCTTAAATACGTCCATAATTATATATATTTACTACCACTAAGATAGGTATTTATATACTGACCTCTAACTATTTATTTTATTCCTGCATCTCATAATTTATCTCGTTTAAAATTTTACTTCTCGTATACTCCCGTAAAGTAACAGCGCATCCCGTGATGATCGCAGTCCTTTTCGTCTACTTCTACTTTCTTATGACTAAACCTAAAAATCAAGCTTCCACAGTCAAAATCACTAAATTCTGCTATGCCATTGGCATTTATCTTTGCCACTCCACTTAGGAGGCCGCTACAACCAGAGACATGTGCAGTTTCTATATGAAAATCTAGTTGGCTGTTTCCCAAATAGTCTATGTAGACTCTGCCAAAAGAAATATCGTGTTTGTTGAATGAATTATTGTAAACTCCAGAAAGCTCTTGAAACTTTGTTTCATCTTGGCAACCGCAGAGTAAGAAAGCTACAATGGCTAAAAGGATAAAAAAAACTATTCTCATTGGGCTGTTATTATTTTTAAACTCTATCCTCGAGATTTAAAGTTTGTCCCAGACTTTGATGAGTGAGAGGTGTTTCCTCATACTCAACCTTTTGAATTTTTACGGATAAAGCGCTCCACTCCCTAATATTACCCATATTTATCAGTTTGATGTTCTTCAAATCCAATTGATTTCTTTTGATGACTTCATCTAGAAATTCAAAATCCAAATGGATAGGTATAAAGTCAGAATAATAACACTGAACCTCCAACTTGCTAAAAAAAGCAGTAAGCATGGCCATATCCTTATTTCCACCAGTATAACCAACCCCAGCCCTTATCTTAACCACATGACTAATTTTGAAATTGTACTTAAACAAGACTTCTTCCATAAAGTTGATGTTTTCCATATAAAAGTAAATCACCTTCGCTTTTTTTATTTCATAGGTACTCCTTACCATGACATTTAACAAGTAGACATGAGGTCTTGCATTGGCATGGTCCATAAAAGTTACTACTTCAGGGTCGATGATATAATTGATGCGATCAATAAACTCTAGCTCTAGCATATCTTCAATAACTATAGAAGTTCTGTTATCCTCAAACGCACAACCTCTTTTTAGTGGTGCAAACTTTGTGCTATAATCTGTATGCAAGTACAAGTCTGGTTGTATACCTGTTCTAAGTCCCTCGATAAGGTCTCTAAAGTCCTCTCCAGCGCTAGGATACCATAATATGTTAGGTTTATCTGGTAAACTGGAACTGAGCTCATCTAGTTCAACCTGTGCTCTTCTTCTGTGTTTTCCTCTAAAAATTTCATTTAATTTCTTAATCATCGGTTTTAGTTAATTTTAGGTTTATAGATAAATACTGTTCAATATTATAGGCTAGGTTTAGGCTTCAATTTGATTTGCTAAAAATATTTTGTTAGCCTTCAACTCCTTTATTAAAACTGTTTCTTGATTAAATTCTTTTGCCATTTGCTCAGCTAAATAAATTAAGCCTTTTGGTGATATCCCATTTACTTCAATGCTAAGCGATTTTTCATTAAACACTTTATTAGTGTCTCCAATATATCTCCCCAAGAAGAAATGGCCTGTTGAAAATGCCCCGATATAATCATCGATGTTATCACTAGCTAATTTTTGATCATTGGATAAATTGAATTTATTTATCAAAGACTTTAATTTCGATTTTGAAAAGAATTTGCTGGTCGAGCTTATCCCTATGTCTTTAAACCAACTTATGAGTTTGTGCTTACTCACATCATTGCGACTTACATCTAGTGAAAAAATAATAATCCCACCCCTATAATCAGATAACCCATATTGTTTAGGATGCATGGTTTCAACACTATTAAAATCTGTCTTGATTAAGTACTGATAATTTTCACTTTTGAATTTATGACTATTGTCAATACACTCTTTAATAAAACCTTCCTTCTGTGTGGGATGCCCAGAAGGTATATTCTCAATTCCTTCAGGTGAAAAATGTTTAATTTCAGTAATGTTATGCGTTCTCCCCTCTTCACTCGAATATTCTCTTAGTATTGTTGCCATGTTTTTTTGTTTTTTCATAATCATTGGGTTTAATTAATTTTAGGTTTATAGATGAATACTGTTCAAGGGTTTTACTCAAGAAAACTATAGTAGCTTCTAGAGATCTCGCATTTTATTATATCATAGGCAGTCGTGTTTTTATCGTTAGAATTCTTATGCTTATCTCTACTTATAAAGCTTTTGGACTTCATTTACTGTAGACACTATTTGCTTTTTAAGTTTTTCGGGGTGTATCACCTTTACTTTATCACCCAAAGACAAAATCTCCATAAAGAAGTCGTGAGTGATATAGAGCTTAAGACTTATCCTTAACTCCTCCTCGGTATCCCTTAAAATATGCTGAGTGTGATGAAGCGGTAAAGTCTTGATGTATTTACCTTGAAAGGGGGTAAAGGACAAGACAATGTCTTCTGGTGTATCCTCATTTGGGCTTATAATCCCAAAGCTATTTTTATAATACTGGTTCACCTGAAAGGCGTTGGGCTTATGAAATTTCTTATTGGTAATGACCAAATCTGATAAGCGATCGAGAGCAAAACTTTTTATAACTCCATTTTTTGGGTCGTTACCCACCACATACCATCTGTTTTTAAACTCTTTGAGAGCGTAAGGGTCTATGCTCCTTTCTGTTAAATCGTCTTCCCAAAATTTATAGTAAGTAAATTTGAGTTGCAGGTTATTTTTAATGGCATGAAGCAAACCAAAAAGATGATCTGTACCTTGTGGCTTTCGCTGTTCAAAATGAATATGGTTGGACAGACGGTCCGAGATATTAAGGGCGTTAAATATATCGAAAGCCTCCAGCACCCTCCCTTTTACATCTTGCTGGTCTTCAAAATCTATAAAGTACGTTTTAAGAGAAAAATCATATTCAATAGCGATGCTATAAATAGAGTTGATGTCTTTTACGTCTCGTTGAAAAGTGCGTTTAGAGATATTGAAATCATAGTCTTGCAATTCCGATTCCAAGGCCAATTTCTCTTGAATTTCCTTAAAGGTAGACGATCGTTTTCTCAACGTATTAATGATGATGCTATACCGACTTATGGATTCTTTTTTTGACATGTGTTTTATAGTTTACTGAAACCAATACTTGCTCTTTGACTCACAAGGGTTTCTTCTGAGCAGAAAACAAGTAAATTTTCTAGAGAGACGACCTCTCCGTGTACGATCTCATTAATTTCACTTTTGCGAATAATATTGTCTATCTGCCCGCCAGAAAAATTAAACTTTCCCGCTAAGAACTCACAGTCCTCCGTGAAAAGTGAAGGCAATTTTGTTTTCCATATTTCAGCTCTTATAGAATTGGAGGGTAGGTTAAAAAGAATCTTAAACAAGAAACGTCTTTCAAAAGCTGAATCCAGATTATCAGCTAGGTTGGTAGTGGCTATTAAAATACCTTCAAAATTTTCGAGCTCTTCTAAAATAATGTTTTGGATAGCATTTTCAGTTTGTCGAGTATTCGATTTGCCAATAGCTCCACGTTTGGAAATAATGGCATCTGCCTCATTCAAAAACAAGATGGGAGTTTCTTCGCTACCCTCCATAAAGCTTTTATAGTCTGTAAATATTTTTTTTACCACCTTCTCACTTTCCCCAAACCACATGGATTTGGATTGGCTTATATCCACTTTCATAAGCTCTCTGTTGGTCTCCTTGGCAATTTGTTTTACCACTTCTGTTTTACCAGTTCCAGGTGCTCCATGTAATAAAGCAACTATACCTTTAGGCAAGTCTTTCTCTTGTAAGCGCTTTTGGGTTTGTTGAAATTGAATAGGTTGAAGCACGTCTTTTAATAAATAGAGCTGCTTCATTTCTGAAGGGCTAAACACCAATTTTCGAGCTATGATATCCTTAGGAAATATGATGTTCTCTTTGCGCTTTTCTTTATTGAAAATAGCAATACCACTTTCCTTCAACAGATCATTAGAAACACTGGTGAGTTTTATTCTGGTGTCATTTAAAAAATTTGAAGGAACCAGTTCTATAAGTTGATGTTGAAGGAGCTCGTTTTTACCAACCAGCAAATCCTGCATATAATTCACCCGCTTGGTGGCTCTATCCATAAACCCTTCCAAGGCTCTGGAGACGTCGTAGGCTTCTTTACCTGTAACTGTTTTCCAAATTAAATATAGATACAGGAGTTTATCGTCTATAGAAAGTTCGAAGTGATTAATCTTTTGGAGGAGTACAAACTCACTGTGTTGTTCTAGCAATTGTTTTGTCTGCGCATAAAGCTGCCAGGTGCTTATATCATTATCATCGCGTTTTTGCCCTAGTTGGTATACCTCTTCCAGCAATTCAAAAATATCTGCAATCTCATCTTGAATTTCTGGCATTACCGCGTTGTTTAAGATGGCTTCACACACACTTTCGTTTACAGTGTATTGGTCGTTGGCACCAGCGACAGGTACTCTATGTCTCGACTTCTTTTTATTGAAAATACCTTTGGTGTGTAAATCGCCAAAATCTTTATTGAACTCCAGAATTTTCATAGGGTTACAATCGAAGTGCTCAATAAGGTCATTTAAGTCTACAGAATCTCCCTTGTAATTGAGGGCGAAGACAATGGCGATAAATAGAGTTTGACTTTTGGATGTGCCGAAGTAGTCGGAAAGAGTACTTAACTCAGCGTCTTTTTCCATAAAAAACGATTCTTTAAGTTGGCAGTTTTTGGACTTTTCGTACAGCTGCCCGATGCTGTCTAGTAGTTTAAATTTTGGGGTTTGCTTCATATCTTTTTTGATTAGGATACAAAGTAAAGGGTGAGGTATGCCAAAAGATGACAGACCTAGAATTTAATTGGAAAGTTTAGGGGAGAGGTAGATTATTGTATGAAGCATATTGCTATGATTACTTATATTGTTGCATGCCTGTGTTTTCTTTTCAATCAAAATTGGGGCCTGCCATACTCTTTGACGAGTTTTGGCTCGTGCGGTTATCTTTGAGCGAATTAGTAATTTATTTGTATGCTAAGAGTGGCCACTATTATTTATTATTTTGATATTCCATGCTATCTAGTAAAAAGTCTACAAGTGTCAAACTCGAATTAACTGCTAATTTAGCATGGTGTTTCATTGTCTTAAATTTATTAGCATGTCTGTCTCCAGAATTATTACTTAAACCTGCCAAACCACTTGTAATTGAGTCAAGACCTGATAATATTTGAATTATGGTTGGTGGCAATATTTTAGGGTCAATAGTTAGATTTAGAATCTTCTTAACCTGCTTATATAGGTTATCCAATTTCCCGTCATTTTTAACCTCTTTGCCAGTTTCTTTTTCAATTATTTCAATCATTACAGCTTCAACCAAACTTCTTGCATTCGTAATAGCACCATTAAAATCTCCTTGCCCAATTTTTTTTTGACATTTTTCGATTTGCTCTTTAATAAAATCATGACTTAAACCTTGTACGGTTTCAGGTTGAACGATTATGCCTTTAGCATCATGAATTTTATAGAATTCTCCAACTTTCTTCAGTTCATAACCATCAAACTTTAAACAATCGTTTATTGAATTAATTGTTTCTGGAACGCTACTTTCCGAATCCATTAAATCCCTTGGGTCAACAGAATTTTCAATTATGGATTTTAAGGTTGTAGTATTATTAAACTCACGAACTTTATCTTCTGTATATACCCAACGACTTGGAAAGCCTTCGCCATAAACATCATCAGCTCCAAACTTCACAAAAAAGTCTACTAATTCATGTCCTTTTTTGTACGGAAGAATTCCATTATCTCCGCATAATGTTTTGCCTAAGAATTTTATGGTACGCTCGGTTATCTTCATACTTCAACAACTTCTTGTTTACCCTCAAAAGCTTCTTTTAAAACTGCCTGCATCAGCATTTGAGCATTGGCTTCACTGGTTTTTATTTCTTGTTCTAAGGCAGTGCATTTTTGCATTAAATTTTCTACTTTTTCTACGATTGCTTTTTGCTCTTCAAGAGGAGGTAATGGGAAAACTATATTTAGCAATGCATTCTTACTAATATTGGCTTGGTTGGCAGAGCCAGTTGAAGATTCAAATACTGGCTGCAGTAGCGATTGGGATTTTAAAGCTAAAGAAGCAAAGGTTGAATCAATATTTGGACTAATTCTAAAACAGCCGACCCTTTGATTTAAAAACAATCGCTCATTTTTAAAATGATTATTGTTTAATTCCACAGTGAAACAGTAATCTCGTTTTTCTCTTGTTCCTGTCATTGTTATTAGGATATCTCTTGGAAACAACTCGTTTCTTAGATTTTCATTAGCATTTTTATCATCAATATAAACAGGGCTTTTTAACGTGTTTAACTGGTCATTTTTAACATTGCTAATTCTTATTACCTGAATATTGGAGTTAGGAATAAATCTTGAACTACTAAATGCTGCACCCCCTAAGAAAATATTGTTAATATCACCCAACCTACACCAAATCCAACCATCAGGTAATTCAAAAGGAATCTCTTCTTTAGTAATTGGCGGAAGTGGTTTTTCCTTTTTGATTTTCTTGTCTTTAATTAATTGGTCTTTCTCTGCTTTTATGCGTTTTAGTAATTCTGAAGAAGGTTCTGTATTGGGGTTTTGTTTTCGCCAATCTGCTGTTAGTTTACCTTGTATTACTTCTTGAAGTATGGATTGTTTGAGTTGAGAAAGGAGTTGTTTTTGGGTTTGGATTTCGGTTGCAAGATTGTTAGCTATTTCAGAACTGTTCTTATACCTTTTAACCATTTCTTTTTGCTCTTCAATTTCTGGCAGCATTATCTTATGGTTTAAGAACACTTTTTCATCTAAATACTTTCTATGTGTAGAGCCTGTACTCGATTCAATGCAAATTTGAATGAAGTTGTAGGAGTGGGTAAAATAAAAGAACCACTCAGTATCTATTAAATTAGTATCGACAGAATACGTCCAGAAATTCCCTGTAATTATCGCTTTATCCAATTTATTAGGAATAATCCCGAAAGCCCCATTTCGTGCATCTATTTTAGATAGGATAAAATCACCGCCAATTATAGTAAACTGTTTTTTTGTACCAATTCCCGATCCCAATACTTCATCCCTAAGGGACACTCCTTTATGATTACCTGAAACTGTAACGCGTTTGTAAGTAGTGGAATCATTAATAATGATTTGGTTTTTTATACGCTTTAGAAAGTCTCTAATTTTAAATTCTCTATCCATAATTAGCTAAGCATTTCTTTTAGGTCACTAATATAATTATGGCTGCGGCTAATAGAATTATCTAATGCAACAAGAGCCTCTTTGGTAGTCAACAATCTTTCTTCCTCCGCTTGAATAGGATTCTTTACATCCAAATCCCAATCCTTTAAATCCTTAACATTTACCTTCCAAGCTTGGTCATTTTCTTCTCGGTTATTCCACCAATCGATTATGGGTTGAAATTCATTGAACTGAATTGGTTTGTTTTTGGAGTAGCTTTTTTGTCCTTCGGGTAATTTATGTTCGTAATACCATATGTCCTTGGTTTTACTTCCTTTTTCAAAAAACAATAAGTTCGTACTTACCGTAGCAGGGAAGAAGGTGCTTTGTGGCAAACGTATAATGGTGTGTAGATTTGTATCTGTCAAAAGCTTTTCACGAATTCTTGATTTTATACCATCACCAGTAATTGAACCATCAGGCAATACAATAGCACACCTACCATTTGGCTTTAATAATTGCAACATCAATATCACAAATAAATCAGCAGATTCCTTGCAGCGGTAGGTTGCAGGGAAGTTGGTTTCTACACCATCTGCTATACTCGCCCCAAATGGAGGGTTAGCAAGAATCACATCCACTTGGTCTTTCTTGCCAATTGAATTGTATTCCTTTTTTAGACTATCCATATAATGATAATCAGGAATGTCCATTTCGTGTAGTATCAAATTGGTTAAACCCAATACATAAGCCACAGGCTTTAATTCCCAACCTGTAATGTTGTTTTGTAAAATGTGTTCATCATCAACCGTATTTACATAATGGTCACGTACATGATCAATTGCAGCCGTTAAGAAACCTCCTGTACCAGCAGCAGGATCCAAAACTTTTTCTCCTAATTTAGGGTCAATCATTTGGGTCATAAGCTGCGTTACAGCTCTTGGTGTATAGTATTCACCTTTGTTGCCCGCATCACGCAGTTCAACCAAGATACTTTCATAGATATCACCAAAGACATGCTTGTCTTCTGAATTATTAAAATCAACTTCATTCAGTTTATTGATGACTTTACGCATCTCATAACCAGACTTCATGAAGTTGTTAGAACCGTCAAAAACTTCTTTTACAATTGCAGCTCTTTTCGGGTTGGTAATGCTCGTAAGGTTCCTAAGTGATGCAAAAAGCCCTTTATTATTCTCGGCATTGCTATCAATAAATTCTAAAAGGTCGTCACCAGTAATTCCTTCTGGGTCTGATGCCCATGTTCTCCATTGAAATTTTTCAGGAACTACTGAAACATAATCGTCTTTGAGTATTTCAAGTTCTTGGTCTTTATCATCAATAATTTTCAAGAACAGCATCCAACCCAATTGCTCTAATCGTTGTGCGTCACCTGAGATTCCTCTGTCTTGGCGCATAATATTTCTAATGCTGCTTACTACAGCTCCTACGTTTGCCATTTATGCCGTTTTGTATAATTCGTTTTCTAATTCTTTAAGTGCTGCCGTGTATTGCGGTTTGCCACCAAAAGCTTTTACTAATTCTATTGGAGTTCCTAATTTATTCAAAGGGTCGAGTTTTAATACCTCTGTACTTTCAATCGTTAACAATCCATCATCTGTGTATTTGTCAAGTAGGTTATTAATTACTGCTTGAGCCTTTTCGCTATATTTTGTGAAGTAGTTTCGCTTCTTCACGTTATCTGCTCTTTCTTTTCGAGTTAATGGTTTTGAATCAAAAGCTACATGACATATCAAATCGAAAGGATCTAAGTCTTTCCCAACTTCTTCTTTCAATGCTTCAAAAAACACACCTTGCTCTTCTAATTCATCAATGATTGCTTTCTTTTTGTCTGATTGATTCCAACGCGTTAAAAAGTCATCAATGGTTTGAAAATGCTCTTTGATGTTTTTCTTGGTATAGTCTTTTAGACTTTCGGTAATGATTTTACCATCAGCACCTAAATATTGAACACGCTCGTTCAAAATTCGAACTTGAACACCATCTACACGGAATTTAACTCTACGTTCGTTAACAATATCACCACCACCCTCTATTTCAGGATTTTCTGGAGTTTCAGGAAAATCAATTTCTTTACCATCTACATCAGTGATTACATCATCTGTAGTTTCTTCCTCCGTGCATTTTAAATCATCCCCTTCACTAACCTCCTTTATCATTACTGGGTCACCATCAAAATCAGGGTCAGCAAATAAGTTGGTTACATTTCTAAAATCCATGATGGTGAAATAGGATTTTCCGTATTCTTCATTTATTCGAGTACCTCTGCCAATAATTTGTTTAAACTCTGTTGGAGAGCCAATATTGCTGTCGAGAACTATCAGTTTACAAGTTTGAGCATCAACGCCAGTAGTCATTAATTTTGAGGTGGTGGCAATAACAGGATAACGTTCAATTGGGTTAATAAAATTGTCTAACTCACGTTTGCCTTCTTGATTGTCACCTGTGATTTGCATGATGTATTTGCTGTTTTGAGCAACTAGATCAGCATTGGCGTTAGTCAATGCCGTTCTCATGCCTTCGGCATGTTCAATGTCAATACAGAAAACAATGCTCTTTGCAAAAAGGTCATATCCTTTTAAGAATTCGGTAATTTTTGCAGCAACAACTTTTCTACGTTCTTCAACAACAATAGTTCTATCAAAATCTGTTCGATTGTAGAATCTATCTTCTACAGGGTTTCCGTCTTTGTCTAAATATCCTTTTGGAGGTCGCCATCCTTCTGCATCGATATCCAAAGTCACTTTTACAACCTTATAAGGTGCAAGGAAACCATCATCAATTCCTTGTTTAAGGGAGTAAGTATAAATAGGGTCACCAAAATATTCAATGTTGGAGACCTTATCCGTTTCCTTTGGAGTTGCAGTCATACCAATATGAGTTGCAGTATTGAAATAAAGGAGGATTTCTCGCCATGCACTTTCTTCATCAGCACTTCCTCTATGGCACTCGTCAATAACAACTAAGTCAAAAAAGTCAGCACTGAATTGTTTGTAAGCATCAGCTCCTTGACTATCTGATAATCCCTGATATAATGCTAAATACACATTGTGTGCAGTGTCAATTTTTTTATGCTTGATGATAGTCATTGCATCTTTAAAATGCCTGAAATCACCTCTTGCCGTTTGGTCAATTAATGCTGTTCTGTCTGCTAAGAAGAGGATTCTTTTCTTAGCTCCACTTTTCCAAAGTCTGTAAATAATTTGAAAAGCGGTATATGTTTTTCCTGTTCCAGTTGCCATGACCAAAAGAATGCGGTCTTGTTTCTTTGCAATGGCTTCAATAGTTCTGTTTACTGCATTTTGCTGATAGTATCTTGGGGACCTTCCAGAACCGTCTTGGAAGTAATTTTGTGTGATTACTTCTGAAACTTCTGGAGAATCAATACCTTTATATTTTTTGTATTTATCCCACAGCGATTCTGGGCTTGGGAATTCTTCAAGAGAAAGTTCTTTTTCGATTTCTCCATCTTTGAAAGTCTTATCATGGAAATAAAAACCATCACCGTTACTACTAAACACAAAAGGAATATCAAGTGTATTTGCATAGCCTAATGCCTGTTGAATTCCTCCTTTCACCGAGTGTTTGTTGTCTTTCGCTTCAATTACAGCAATTGGCACATTAGGTTTGTAAAATAAAATGTAGTCGGCAAACTTTCGTTTTCCTCTTGCCGTTATTCTTCCTTTAACATAGATTCTACCATCGGTAAAGAAAATTTCACGACCAAGCTGCGTTTGCTCATCCCAACCTGCTTTAGTTAGGGCGGGTGTAATGTATTTTGCTTTTATGTCGGATTCTGATAAGTTTTTTTTATTCATTTTAAATTCTTTTCAAGCGTTGACAAAAACGATATGTATAATATCACTTTTTGGCCTTGCGGTTTGCTTTTTTTGTATTCCACACAACAGTTAGTTAAAGCGGTCGTCTTAATGCAATTTATTCACAATTGATTATAGTTCTAGAACATTCGTACATTACTTTTTCAGTTATCTTAATATATCTTTTTTAAAATAATTTTTTGTGTGAACGGGATTACTATTTTATAGCTTTTCCTAGTTTTCCACCAATCCAAGTTTGACTAATATCTTTCTATTTCAAAACTTCTTTTATATAAATCAACTCACATTATAAACAGCTCTAAATTAAAAAAATATCTTAATTTATATGGTGAACTATCAAGATAATATGGGATTTAACAAAAGAGTTTTATTTTTTGATAGTTTTCACCCTTAGTATGGATATCTTAAATATAAGCCACGCGTACTGTGCTCGTAGATTTGTACCTCCGTCTTAAACCTATAGCAATAGGCATCTATAATAGGTTTGTAAAGGGTTTCAAACTTTTGGGGATTCCAGTCTGCGGAGATGATCAAATTTTTAGTGTTGGTGCCAGAGCAATAAAACCAAGTCCTTATTGTACTTAAAATAAGGTGTTTAAAACCAGCCGCCTTTTTTTTAGGATAATACTTGGCGTCGAAACCTAGACTCGCAATGCCAATTAACAACTCAAAACAAGGTCCTACTTGTAATGTAGGCAACAAATTGTACTGCTGGTTTGCTCCTGAGTGTGCGCTTAAATGTTCCGTAAACCGTATTAAATGATTGGACACCTGTCCTTGGCATTCAAGATCGAAACCCAAATTATCATATTTTACTGGGCTAGTATCCAATTCCGGAATAGTTTCTAAACTATTTAAATATAAAAAGTCGGCCACTAGGTCGTGTACACTATCCACAAACGGCTCCTTCATCATTTAGTTGTTTTTTTGTTTAATGCTTCAAAATAAAAGTATCCCCTTGCCAAAACGTGTCATACTTAAAAGGTTTGTCAAAGCTAATTTTTAATTTTTGATCAATAATTTTGAATTAAATCAAGCTCTCGATACGATTTTCTATCGTAAATCAGTTGTCTCCCAAGGGACGCAAGAAGGCTCGTGGTGATCCATTAATATTTTTTATGCTCTCTAAGTGGTTTCGGGATCATTTCAGTATCTGCGATGACTTAAAGCTACTTCTCGATACGATTTTCTATCGTAAATCACCTGCTTACCAAGGGATGCAAGAAGGCTCGTGGTGAACCATTAATATTTTTATGCTCTCTAAGTGGTTTAGGGATCATTTCAGCATCTTCATTAACTTAAAACTACTTCTCGATACGATTTTCTATCGAAAATCACTCGAAGTGACAGCCTCGAGTGATTTTCGATAGTTAGAAAAAGGCCTACTTTTTATGGAGATTAGAAAACAAAAAAGTGATGAAGAAAGGACAAAGGAGCAAAGCGCTAGTGAAACGGTTTGCTTTGCGTGGAGGAGTCACTAGTCGTGAGAGGAGAGTCATGAGCTTTGTCATGCTGAATTCATTTCAGCATCTTCACTAACTTAGGCTTAGACCTTGAAACAAGTTCAAGGTGACAAATATCTAGACTCTGTCAGTTCGAGTGAATTTTACTTTTGAAAAAGGTG
>Ga0306909_100322_pt1 | contig 12827 bp, 5 predicted proteins | sample AntRauMFilla2697_FD_190439 | JGI IMG/M metagenome (GOLD analysis project Ga0306909, IMG submission 190439) | Saline lake microbial communities from Rauer Islands, Antarctica - Metagenome Filla 2 #697 (v2) (version 2) | ecosystem: Environmental > Aquatic > Non-marine Saline and Alkaline > Saline ... | reverse complement strand
GTTCCCGAGAGGGGTTACTGGCTCTTCCCAGGGGCCCTAGAGGGGCCCGTATTCCACCTCTATGCGGTGGGTCAGAAGGCTAAATGTGGGGTAGTCTCCGAGAAGTAGGACCTATCCCAAAGCCCTGTGTCGTTTTCTCCACTCCATGTTGTTGTGTTTTTTTTTTTTGCGGAGAAAGGAAGGCAGAAGGGAGGAGAGGACACAGCCATGGCAAGCCATATAGCCATAGGGCGGCAAACCTTTAAAGGTTAAAGGTGGGGCGGGGGGAAAGCAGCGATTTTACTGTCAAAGCATGCTGTCCGTCTGTGCGTGGGTCGCATGTCTTGCTCATGGGAGAGGGTGCCCTGTGGGCCTCCCTGTGCGTCGTGTATTGCGAGTCCGTCGGTCGTCTGCGCCCGACGTGGGTCTGCAGTGGGCTCGTTGTGGCTGATGGTCTTCTCAGCGCTGATCCCAGCCGGGTCGGTCGACTAGGTTCTGGACTGCCTCAGTCAGCTCACCCCGTACGTGCCTCAGTCGGTCTCGTAAGAAGCCCCGTATGTTGGTGAGTCTGTTGCGTAGGTCCACGGCATTCGTGGGGCGAATGTCGTGGGCCAGTGCACGCCTACCGGTCAGTCTGGTCCTGTTCTCGTCATAGTGGTCGGCGAGATCTGGTAGGTCGTCGATCAACACCCTGACGTGTTGGTTGAGGAGCTCGAGAGCTACCTCACTAGGTAGGGTGTTTTCACTGTTGATGGTTTCCATCAAGTGTTGGATCGCGTTTTGCAGGCGTGGCACCACTTCCGGCATCACAGGTGGGGCGTACCTCGCGCGGCTCCTTGCGGTGCCGTACATGTGGCTGTCCATGTTGTTGCTGTGCCTGTGGTAGGCCGAAGGAGAAGGTACCGGCACCCAAACGGGGTAGGCCACCCTGGCCCTGTGTTCGTCGGTAATGTCCGGGGGCGAGGTGGATGATGTCAGTAGGTCCGGAGTGGTGTCTGGCGTGAAAGCCAGTCTACCCTCAGTGCCATACGTTTCGGTTCCCGTGGGGTCGTTCATTCCAATTCCATGGATGTGGTCGCACCGTTGGGCCTGCCAAAGTTGGGTGCAACGATCGCCCTGCATAAACTTGCGGCAGAACATCCCGCTTTGTGGGACGTGCTGGAGTGGGCAGTTGCTGTTCTGGTTGCAGCGGCCGCTTTTTGTAAAGGTCCTGCACAGCAGTTGGGTGTGCTTGGGCTGGTGGCCAATGTCCCTCACTAGCCTGGGGTGGTAGACACCCTGTGTATGGTCGTAGTGGATGACATTGCCTGCTTCGTCGCGTGGCTTGTCTTGGCATAGCAACCAGCCCTGTATGCCGTGGGGTGCCTGTCCCATGGCATTGTAGGCCGCCCACGTGGTCAGGTCCTGTGGATCGGTGGAGCTTGTCTGGAAGTGGGCCCAGCGCCCCGTGGGGTCGTCCCTGAGGGACTCCTGTGGCAGGCGAGCAGTCAGCGGGTGTGCTGGGACGGCTGCTACGTTGTCGGCCACGGTTACCAAGTGTTCCAGTGCGCCCGGTACCAGATAGTAGAAGGGGGCCTGTCGGACGTGATCCCGCGTGAGCGGTTCCAGGTTCCGGATCTTGTTGGTGTAACCGTCATCTAGCGTGATCAGTTGGTCCAAGATCCCTTTGATGCCCGCTCCTCCAAAGGTGTCCAACATGCTGTAGATGTTGGCAGTTCTGGCCCAGTAGCGCCTGGTCACATACTGGTTTGGGTCTTCGTGTGACCACGCCTCACCATGTATGACTTCCTGTCCCGTGGCCATTCTGGCCACTACATCCCTGCCTGGTACTGGGCAGAGGCGTGGGGTGGGCGGGTTTCTCTCTCTCCAGGATACTGGGACGACCTGATCTGCTGGTCGGGCCTGGGCCTGCACGGTGGCCTCCTGTTCGGCCGCTGGCTGGGCCTGGGCCTGGGCCACTGGCTGGGCCTGGGCCACTGATTGGTCCTGGGCCTCCTGTGGGTCTTGTTCACCTGCGGAGGACGCTGGCAGTGGAGAGGCCAGTAGGGTCTCTGACGCGTTGCGCTGGGATGGTGGCCTCAGGGGCTGATGGTCGGTGCGCATTACGTACCCCGTCTCACTCACAGGTGTGTCGTAGCCGCTTCGGCCCCCTGGTGGAGGTCCCGGAGGAGCTCGAGTAGGCCTGGGAGGGATCACCTCGAAGGCGCTGCCTGAGCCCTGTGAGGACGTCATAGGAGTGGCGCGGCCCGAATGGCCTGCCGAGTGCGAGATAGGCGTAGGCGGCAGGAGAGCAGGATCTGGTCCTTGAGGCATCATGTCTGTCGGCCTCTGATCGTCCTCCGGGTCCGTCCTAACGTTGAGGAGGGCCTGCTGCAGTAATGTGGGGTCCACCTGCTGCGAGGGGCCCGCTCCCGTGGGAGTGGGGCAGACTGACGTTTGGATGCTTCTGGCCGCCTCCATCGGAGTCGCGAAGCCGCCAGTTTCCATGATCCTCTGTAGTGCGGCCGGTATGGGCCGTCTTGACGGAGTGTTCTGGCCGCCCGTGGCCGCCCCTGCCCTTTGCTGGTATCCTTCCTGGAGTGGTTGCCTGTGGGACTCCTCCAGGTGGGCCAAGCTTGCTCTCTCCGCTCTGCGTCGGTCCTGTTCCCTCTGGACTGGTGTGCGGGGAGGCAGGGCGGGGGGCCATCGTTCGTCGTCCTCTGTAGAGTGTGGCCTGTAGGCCACTCCCTCCTTCGGGGTAGGAGGGCTCGTGCGTGAGCTGGTTGGCTTCCAGCCGGCCCACGCGTCGCTGGCTTCAGAGGTGTTGCCAGGAAGACCCATGTCTTGTGGTGTAGTGTTCCACGACATGGTTGGGACTCCGGAATTCCCCCGGGCGGGAGCAGCAAAGGCCACGAAGGCCCTTGTCGGGCTGTCGGTCGGGGGGGAGTGCAACGTTGGTCTTGGGCCCAAGTTGCGAAGTACCTTAGTTAGTAAAACTCTTAGTGAGTGTGGTAACCAGTCAGCAAGTAGAAGGTAGGGAGGGGGTGAGGGGCGGCCCGCCCAAGCCCAGAGTGGCCCGTAGGGCCAGGGCATGCGGGCCGTGCTTTTTAAGGAGAGAAGGTAAGGCCGGTTATAACTGCGATTCGGTCCTTATCGCTTGCTCACACGCTGCCCTGTGGGCTCAGATGGTCTCCATGGTCGACGTCTCCCAATTTTGCGTGGGGCCGCATGTCCAAGCTCCTGGGAGCTTGGTAGGCGTTCGCGAGGAACGATGTCAACACCCAATTTTGCGTGGGGACGCATCTGTGCCCGCTGTAGGGGCCTAGGGAGGGGAGCAAGAGACTTGCTCTCCATCTCCGTTGGTCTCTGTTTCGAGATCCAAAGGGCAGACCTTCTCGTCCGCGTCATAGTCCACTTCCTCGGTCACCAGGTCCTGCGCAGTGGGCGGAATTTGCTGTGCCTCCACTGCTGGAACTACCTGTGGGCCTTCTGGTCGGACAGGTTTGGTGATGTTCTGAAGAATCCTGGCGCCTGCCAAAAGGATGTCGTTTTCTGGGTCAGGTGCCTGGTCCGAGGGGGTTTCGGAGGGGGAGGACTCATATGAGTAATAGGATTCCTCCTCCTGGTACTTCCTCAGAGGCCCGCGTGGGGCCTTGAGGTCACCTTGGTCGGACTCGATCAGGTGCGGAGGTAGCTGCCTTTTCGGGTTCGGAGAGGTGGTCGTCTCCGTATCCAATGGGCGCTTATGTTGGCCTGCCTGTTCATGGCCAGTCGGCTCCAATGGATCGGTATTAGCCGGCATGTTGTCCGGACGTTTCTTGGGAGTCGGCCGAGTGGCTTCTTTCTCACCCTTGGCTCCTTTAGCTGAGGACTTTCCCTTGGATCGTGGCGCACCTTTTCCCGTGGGTCTGGAAGAAGGCCTGTTGCCTTTTCCTTTGATGTTTGGTTCCCGATTGGCTTTTCCATCTTGTTGGGAACAGCTGCGTAGGACAGAGTGCTTGCCACCTCCCTTGCCGGGCAGGGGAGGTGGGGTCCCATTCCCCTGCCGCTGACCAGCGGGGGACGGCGTGAGCACCACCCTCTTAGTGGGGATGGTGGGAGGCCTGAGTCGTGACTCAGGGCAGCTGGGTGGGCTGAGCCAATAGGAACCAGGTTCCTGGCAGTTGGGATGCCGTGCCAGTATAATTGACTTGTTACGGGAAAGGTCTTTGATCAATTTGTCCAGGTGCACGATGTCAATGTGTTTGTTCCGCAGCTTTGTGGTAAAGCCTTGGGCAGCGAAGTCGTTCGGGCAGTACCTCAGGTGTCGGTCCCTCCTTTGGACCAGATTGTCCATTTCAACTTGCGTTTTTTGCTTGTGTTGGACATAGAAGCACAGCATGCTGTCGTGTGCTGTGACTTGACGTGTGGGAGTCATGGTGCTTGGGTCTCCCAGAGAATTCAGAAGGCTCCGCAGAGCCGGATTGTTGGAGATCCTGTAATAGGCCTCCGTGAGCTCGTCCTCACTGGGAGGCGCTCGTTGGAAGGGAGCCACCGTGCGTGGTGGTTCCACTACAGGTGCCGTCATCGGGACTCCGACTCGGCCCTGTGGAGGAGCAGGTGCCCCAGATTTGTACGCGTACCCCGCGGGCACGGTATGCGGGCTCGTGGATCGCCTGACTGTGACAGCCGGTCGGGTTCCTCGATCCGCCATCTCAAGTTGTGTCACTCAGCTGCCTGGCGGTTGCCAGTCTCCGCTCGTCCTCTGTAAGGCCTATGGCTTGCGAGAATGGGAGCGAGCAAGTAGGAGTTCTCCTTTTTTTGGTAAGTTAATGCAGCAGAGTGCCAACTTGAGCCTAGAGCCAAGTCGGGCACGCTGTCAGTTGTGGTAAGTAGCTACGTGTGTCACCGAGGTATGGAGAGTAGCGACAGCGGTGGCATAGTAAGCTACGTGTGTCACCACAGTATACAGAGTAGGCAGCAGTAGAGTACTAGCAGTATGAGTCGTTTTAGGGTACCAGTAGAGATAGGTCCATCAACCCCCTACGTGGGCCATGGACTGTCATCTCTACTCCACCCTGCCACTTGTTTGTCGGATTGCTGCGCCTGACAGGTGTGTCGCATCTGGTCATAAGTCCAAAGCGTAGACGTGATACCAGACGTCGGCACAACAGCCGAGAGTGTTATATATAGGCCATATCGATTCACGTTATATAGCTAAGTCACTCACGGGCTGTGGGCCCTGTCGTTGGTGCAGCACCACAATTCCAAGTCGCAGCCGGGATGCGGCAGGACAGCGGAACAGGGTTACCGGACGCAGTTTAGCCCGGGGTAGTGGGTGTTAGGTGTGTCATTGTGTTCTCTCCAATTTATGTAAGAGCATCCAAGCGTGTTGGTCTGGCCGTACGCGGTTGGAGTCGGAGAAGCCTGAGCTGTCTCGATGGGTGAGCTGGTCAGCCCATTCATTGTGTTCCCTGTAGACGTGTCGTAACGTCAGGGGGCAGCCGTTGGTCTGCTGAATGAGGGCCATCTCCATGAGCATGGCCGCGGCCGTGTCGTTCTTGGCCTTATGATTGGTGACCTGGTAGGCGTTGCCTCTGTTGTCCGTCGCGAGTGGGATCTGGACACAGGTTGCCAGGTCAGGGTGCCTGAGCACTATGAACTTGTACAGGAGAAGAGTCCCGTACAGTTCCAGAGCGGCGATCTTCCTCTGTGGGGTGCCGTCTGTGTAGGCCCATGGATGGTTTTCCGGGGTAATAGCTTCCCAGAACCACCATGCTGTTTTCTTGTCAGATGGGCCTATATTGTACCATCCGCCCACCACCGCGTCGCATTCATCCGACGTCGTGCGTGCTCCTGCGTCTGTGGCAGCCGTGATGCTCGCCTGCGGCAGAGCCGAGTGGTGTGGGGGTGGTAGTTCTCGGAACGAGTCCGCAAGGTGGCGTGCCACCAAGTTGAGCGCGTCTGTGGGCCGTGTTTTGACTTGGCCCCAGGGCTGTCGGCTCTGTCTGGCCACCATGGCCGTGAGCCATTTGTACACCGGTTGCAGGAACGGGCGCATGACAGGATTTATCATGGTGGCCCAGTTCAATCTCCCTGCGGCCTTGTAGGCGTCGTCCAAAGATACATGTGTTTTGGACTGGAGCAACCCGAGCGTACTCGTGATTGTCGTTTGTTTTTCCGGTGTGAGGCTGACCGTGTTTGTGGGGCAGTCAATCATGTAGCCCAGCCACGAATTGTGGGCTGCAACTGCCACTTTCTTCCATGAGATGGTCAGCCCCAAGACATGTAGGAAGTTGATAATCCTGTATGTCGTGTTGAGGGAGCCTTCCTCTGGGATAATCAGGGCGAAGTCGTCTACGTAAACGTAGGCCCAGATGATTTCAGTGAATGTGGCGTACAGAATCCGTAGGATGAGCGCCGCCATTCTGCCCCAGTGGTATTGGGCGCTTGCAACGCCGTAGGTCCCGACTAGGTTGACCCACACCTTCCCCTTGATTCGTGCGGTCATGTATTTCCAGTCTTTCCGGAGTATTTTTATTCTCCTGTGGGCCTTGGAGACATCCAGCTTGAGGATGGTCACCCTGAGCCCTTTGCAGTAGCTCAGGCCGGTGGTGACGTCATGCAGCCCTGGTGCGGTTGTCCGATAATGTTGGTTCCGCTTTATCCAGGGGTTGACTTCGTTTACTGTGCCATCGTGGATGGTGCGGAGCTTATCAAGATACCGCCCCTCCAGTTTGCCTGCTAGTGCTCCATGGCATAGCTCGTCGGGTCGGCAGCCACACAGTGCCGCTGCTTCTGCATCAGTGTGCGGGCCACTGGCGAGGCCTTGATCTCTGTCTTCGATGTAAGTCGCCTCGATGGCGTCTTCATGTTCTGCCGCCGACGGATAGTTGGGCTGGCTCGAGGGTGGGCCTATATAGTCTTCATGTTGATCGACCCCTGTAAGCTCCGACTTGCTGGGCCAGATATGGCCCGTAGGTGGCAGGGTTTCGTCCACTCCGAGGGGCAGGCCCTCGATGCAATCGAGTGGGAAGAGAGCGTCCGGGTCATCTGCCATCGAGGCCAGGCGGTGGATGGTTTCCAACGCGAAGGGTTGCCCGTCGGCCTTCCGCAAGGTCGTGGAAGTGAAGTCCGATACGATCTTCACGAACTTTTGTCTGACTGCGTCGCCGTATGGATAGTCCTTAGCGAGGCCGTCAGCCATGTCCTGTGTCGGGCCGTGTAATTCCGGCGGCAGGGACATGGTGTTAGCCACTGTGCCCAGTGCTATGAGGGTTCCCAAAGTACGCAGCGGGTGCGTGCGTTGGGCCGGGTGTATTCGCCCCGGGCTCGGCTTGCCTCCTCCATCACGGAGTGGGCGGCTCTTGTGGCCTATGTGAACTTGTATGCTTTTCTTTGCATGTTGGCCAGGCCTGGCAATATTGTCGTTGGGCCTGTCAGTTTCGCTCTGGTTTGTCCAGTGGCGCAAGTTCGGAAGCATGTTGACGATGCTTTTGGCAAGTACCGAGTTGAGGCCAGGGGGCCACCTGGAGAGGTCCCCGCTGGTTTTTGTGCCCGGGTAGTGGGTCTGATGTGAGCATCTGAGGTCGTCAAGCTTGCGTACGCCTGGCAGATGTCTGTGGCAGGCGGAGGTCCATTTAGCGCCCCCTTGACCTCCCAGGCCGCACTGTGGGAATGTTGCCATGAGCAGTTGGTGTTTGCTTATGAAGTTTCGCATGGCGTCCGTTTCCCAGATCGAGCAACAGTTCCTGGGTGTGGAGCCGCTGCCATGGGTTTCAGGGTCAGCAGGGTGCTCCAGGAAGAATAGTGGGTCGTGGCCCGCGTCTCTGGCCGCGTCGTAGATAGTCATCATGCGAAGGGCCAGTAGACTGTCGTCGTCGACTTTCTGCAGCTCTTCTGCTGTCAGATCTTCCTTCCCCCAGCAGTGCGGTTCGTGTCTAGACCGAAGTGGCCTGCCATGGGAGCCGTCCCACTGCGGCCTGTGCGTGAGTACGGACCAGGTCCTGCAGTTGGGCCCCCCTGTAACGCCAAGGATGTCCCCCTGGGTTGCCTTGTGCAGCAGGTGCATGTACAGGTTGGCATCTAGCATGTCGTGCCGTTTATCGCGGCATATGTCCATGGCCAGGACGTACGGAGTCAGCCATGGTGCTATTTTTTGAATGCTAGTTTCCAGGCTGGCGTGGTTATCGGGGCCTGCGTAGAGCAGGAGGACTATTGGTCCCTGCGGGACGCCGTGGTCAGCAGGGGCTGTCGTTGGTGTCAGCTTGCTGAGTCTCGCTCTGAGTCTGGATGGGATTGTGCTCATCCAGTCCAGGCCCGATACCTTGGCCGTGTGTATGAGGTCTTGAATAACGTCATGTGGGTCGTCGTTTGTGCGTTTGGTGCCGTTTCTCGCGGTGGTTTGGCCGAGGGCCACGGAGTTGGGGGAGGTGCCGTGCACACCCTCGTTTGCGTTTAGTCCTTCGCCGGCGGTTTGGCCGGGTACTGCCAGAGTTGGGGAGGTGCTGCGCACACCATCAAGAAAGCGTAGGTCGTGTCCTTCCCCGGTGGTTTGTCCGGGTACTGCCATTCGTGGGGGGGTGCTGCGCACACCGTGTGTTTCGTTTTGTGTAGGGTCTAGTGGGGCTCGCAAGTTGCGGTGTGCGGACACCGTCGTGCCGCCCGGGGGTCGGCATGATAGAGCTCGCATATTTTGGTGTGCGGACACCGTAGGCTGTTCTCGCATATTATGGTGTGCGGACACCTTTTGTTGGGCAAGAATGTCGGGTGCGGCCGATTGGCTGGCCTCGTGAGTACTAGTTAGGTCGCTTACAGGTAGTCAGGAGTTCCAGCACTCTGACAGTGAGTGGCTGCCTCTTCGGCATGCTGGGCACATGTGCTCGCGGCCGCACTGGCCTGTGCACCCTTGACCCGTGTGGAACCTGTAGCACCATTCCTTCTTGCCTGGTGGGTTCCCCCATTCATCCTGGGGGATGCGGGGCCCCTGTACGTTCCCTGGTAGGGATCGTTTGGGATTCTTCCCCGTGCCATTGCGGCCTTTTCCTTTGCCCTTGTTTTTGCCTCGAGGGGCATGGTGCCCGTCGGGCTTGAGGATAGTGGGCTGCGCCCGCTTAGGCTGGCTGTCGTAGCTGCCTTTTCCTCTTCCCCCTTTCTGGGGGCGCGGCTGGCCACCCTTTGGAGGTCCTTTTCCGCGTGGGAAATCCTCCTTTTTGATTTCGAGCTCGTTGGTCCACCAGAGCACGTTGCTCTGTACCTTGCGTAGGGCGTCGACTAGTTTCATATCCCTTTCCCACATCAGTGTGATGATGGCCTGCCATGCTCGCCTTTCGGCGACCATGAGTCGGGGAAGGGAAGGTGGGTTGTTCCTCTTCATGACGGTTTCTCCAAAGAGGAACTCCTCGTAGAAGCCCTTAAGCTCGTCCCAGTTGACTGTGAGCTTGGTGTGTTCCTTGTGCACACTTAACACCATCATGAGTGTGGTGTAGTAGACGCGCATCTGTTGCATCCAGTCTTGTGCCTGCGTGGGGACGTTACGCCATTCCTTCTGGAACTCTTCCTGCGTTCCGTCGGATCCCAGGCGGGTCTCATTGCGTGTTTTTGTGTCTGGGTGCGGCATGTAGGGGACGATCTCCGTATTGGAGAGGTTCTCTACTCTGCCTTCAGATGCCGCCTTGTTCATTTTACCCAGCAAGTGTTTGGACCCTTGGTTGCACAATGGGCATGCTTCCTTGGTTTCCTCCATGAAAGCTTTTTCCATTGTTTTTCGGTCCGTGTCTTCCACGACCTGTGAGACTCGTGGGTTAGTTTTCAGCTTTTGTTTGTGTTGTTTGTGTAGGGACAGGTCCTCTTGGGCTGCCACGAGTCGCGCGAGTGCCGTCTCGAGCTGCTTAGGTTCCCATTTTTCGAGTTGTAGGCTCGTAGCGGCTCTCTCGTGTACCGCTTCCGCTGTGAGGAAACGGGCCGCGACTGACCCGACGTCCGTCCAGCCATCGTCTGCCATGGTTTTGAGAATCTGCCATGGAACGCGGTTGGCCGTGTAGATTTCGAACAGGCGTGGGTCTAACTTCTTCCTGATGTATTCTGCCCACTGTGTGGGGGGCGGATTGGGAGCCGAGTAGCAGAGGTCGGCTTCCACCTCCGGCACAGTCGTGGGAATGGTTTCTGCCATCGTAGGACTGTAAGGGTGGAGGGCGGGTTTTTTGGTAAGTTAATGCAGCAGAGTGCCAACTTGAGCCTAGAGCCAAGTCGGGCACGCTGTCAGTTGTGGTAAGTAGCTACGTGTGTCACCGAGGTATGGAGAGTAGCGACAGCGGTGGCATAGTAAGCTACGTGTGTCACCACAGTATACAGAGTAGGCAGCAGTAGAGTACTAGCAGTATGAGTCGTTTTAGGGTACCAGTAGAGATAGGTCCATCAACCCCCTACGTGGGCCATGGACTGTCATCTCTACTCCACCCTGCCACTTGTTTGTCGGATTGCTGCGCCTGACAGGTGTGTCGCATCTGGTCATAAGTCCAAAGCGTAGACGTGATACCAGACGTCGGCACAACAGCCGAGAGTGTTATATATAGGCCAATCCCGAGGTCTCTCGTGTTGTTGGGCCGTTTCCGTAGGTCGTGAGGCCGAGTCACGTACACATAACGGGTGCTTTGGATTCCTCTTCTGAATCTGTCGTGTCGCTGCTATCCGAGTCGGAGCTAACATCTAGCTCTTTCGCGGTTCTGATGTCACCCCGCTCCCCATTGATGCCAAGCCAAATGTCTGGCACACGTGAGTGTTTTCCGCAAAGGCCGCACTCTTGTGTGTCTTGTAGCACCGAGTAGTCGAGCTTGCTTTCGATGTGCATGTACTTGGCGGGGAAAGCGAATTTCCCGCATCCTATTGTGCATAGGTTGGGCAGCACGTAGTGGAGCCTGAAGGTGCCGTTTGTTCTAGTCGTTCCCCTGTAGACCGACAGCGGCCCTCTTGGGTGTGATATTATATCAGGTAGGCGTGCGTCTTCAAAGAACTCGATTTCTTCGTCTTCGGGGTCCTCGTTTGCCGGTGGAGGGGCCCCCTTGGGGGCCGAGGACGAGCCTGTCTTCTGTTTCTTCTTGGAGTCGGGGGCCAGCTTCGGCTGCGGGATTTTGGCGTGGGTGGCCGGCGCCACTAGTTTCTGCTTCGTGCGTGGTGGGGTGCACGGCGTTTTGTCCTCGATCGGTGTCGAGTCGTGCTTGGTTGCGTCGGGTTCGCCCGTTTCGGGGAAGTACATAGGGTCGGACAGGTCAGGAGAGAGTTGATCTCTCGGTTTTGCCGTGTCGTATTTGTCGAATATGTGGGTCCATATCTTAGTGATTATGGAGGAATGCTCTCTGGTGTAGGTGTCCGCAGTGTTTTCCTGGGACCAGTGACCTATGTACCGGCGCAGGTCTCTAGGGACCTGCGTCTGGAACGCCATCTCCGCGGCCCAGAGGCGTAGGCCGTGCAGTGTCATTTTCTCGACTGTCTGCCTCCCCACGCCTTCCACTGCCAGTATATGTTTGTACATTGTCTGGACGTTGTTGTAAGTCGCTGGCGTCAGAAGAAACTTAGTTTTCGTTGGGTCGAATTTCGGATAGAGGAAATCCATTTGCGGGAAGGCCGTGCTGAACTGTTTGCAGTATGTGGTGGCCGCTTCCCACCAAGGCGAGGCCGTCCTGGAGTGCTTCGTCGCGACGTACTTAGTCTTGATCGAGTCACCCCTGTGGGTCGTCTTAGTCTGCCACGGGGCCATTCCTATGTGGCCCCGGTGCTCTTCGTGTGTTGATGGTGCAGTGTGCTGCATATCCACGAATCGGGCACTGACGCCTAATTGCGTTCTGAGCATGGAGGCGTAATACCTGTACACTGGTGGGCGTATTTCGTTGGTAGCCCCTTTCTCCAGTGCTTGGACCACCTCGTCTGGTGGCATGTGTGCCCTGTGGGGCTCCTTGTACAGGCATGTGGACAGCTGGGAGCAAGTGTGGTCGTAGGCTGACTTCAGGTCCTCCCTCGTGGAAGGAGGGTCATAGCCCATTTTTGGGCACACCCATTGAAGGGTGTTCCAGTACGACTGCAGGCGTGAGACCCTGCATTTCGTTTGTAGGGCGTGGTCTAGCAGTTCTTGCACGCGTTCCGTAGCGGTACGGCCGCCCTTCCAAATCAGGATGTCAGGAAATATACGCAAGAGCTTTTCGAGTGCTAGTGCGTGTGTTTTGATGGTCGACCATTTGGTCTTACCCAGGAGCCTGATCTGGTGCTCTGGCTGTGGGTTATCCATGATGTATGGAAGACTGTGTGGGCGCAGAGAGTTGAGGAGTCTGTCTGCCCATTTGGCGCGTAGCGCGGAATCTACTTCTTGTTGCGTGATGTTGTCCAGGTTTTCACTGTCTCTGGGCTTCCAGTGCCTGTACCTGGCTATGGCTTTAATAGTAATGCCAGGTTTCGGGGCTGCCCGCGTCGGCTTGGACTGTCGGGAGCACCATGCTTTGAGGCCTATGGGCGTCTTGTTGTAGAGAGATGTAACCCCCCCCATTTCGGCCAAGTTGGCAAAGATTTTGTGTATTGCCCCAGCTTCCGTCTCTGTCGGGTTCCTTGGTTCGGACGTATCCTCCCCAGCGGCGTTCAGCCGAAACAAGTGGACTTTCTCCTGGGCGTCCCTAATAGGGGTATGCTTTCCCAGTAAGTGCCGTTTCCACATGTTCCCGTAGATGCGTGCATCCACATCTTCCTCGGTGAGGTCTTCCTGGCGGAGAGCCGCCAGGGCCTCCTTGGGAAGGCCTTGCCAGGCCCTTGACCAAGGAGATTCCATGTGGGCTCCTGTGTTGCCCCAGGGCAGGCCGTTCCCCTTGGGGGAGTTTTGTGCGGGGGGGGAAAGGGGGAGAGGTGAG
>Ga0306909_100311_pt1 | contig 13126 bp, 10 predicted proteins | sample AntRauMFilla2697_FD_190439 | JGI IMG/M metagenome (GOLD analysis project Ga0306909, IMG submission 190439) | Saline lake microbial communities from Rauer Islands, Antarctica - Metagenome Filla 2 #697 (v2) (version 2) | ecosystem: Environmental > Aquatic > Non-marine Saline and Alkaline > Saline ... | reverse complement strand
TTACAGATTGCCTCGCAGCATCACATCACAGGGTGGCCGGATGCTCCGGAATCAGTGGCCGGATAAAATCGGAATGGGTGGCCGGATACTTTCGGAATCACTGGCCGGATGACCCCGGAATACGCATAGAAGCCCGAACGCCTCTTCGTTTCCTACATATCTCAGCTTTTCAGCTAACAGATCCTCTACAACCTCCACAGTTAGCAGGGTGACGAGTCTGAATTTCCCGTTGCCGTCACGTTCCCCTAGACCCCGTGCTACAAGCAGATCTTTAAGCAGCTTTTGGCTCATTCCTAAGGATCGTTGCGCGGAAATCATTGAGTGTAAGCGCCTTTTTCCTATTGGCTTACCAAACAACAGCACGTCGTCATCCAGTGGATACCGATCGACGATATACGCCCTCATGAAATCCCGCATGATTTCCAGATGCTCTTGGTAGTCAGAAGTTTTGTTGAGCAGCCGCAAAATTTCACCATAACGCGGCTTTGACCGATGACCGCACCCTGCGGTCGTCGTGGCAGCGAAACTAGCCAAGGCACTGGTTGTGGCCTCCTTGCCAGCCTTGAGAAGCCTAAATCCCCGAAGTGTCGCAGCCCGGAGTTCTGCGTCGGTAAGGCCTGAGGTACGCGTCTGGGAAACACCGTATGTCAGACTTATGCCCAAAGCCTCAGAGCACCTCCACAGAGCTGGAATGGAGAACTTGTCGCACCAATACCTGTTCTCGGGGTTGTAGGTGCGATTGGTTAGATAGATGTCAAAGTCATCAGCCAACGCATGCTCGCCAACGATAGCAGTATCTACACCGTATGCCTTGATAGCAGCCGTAGCATCTAGGCGACCGAATCCATGCTTTGGCTCGCCCAGCCCTACCAGTCGTACATCGTGCTTAGTGCAGGATCTGATTTGAGTGATTTGCCAATGCAAATGGTGAATTACAGACCATATGTCTGCCGACCGAGAATGCTGCTCTCTAATGCACTCAGGGCAAACACGTATGAGGCCTCGGTCGAAGGTGAAGGTGTCAAACTCCTCCCCTCTGACCGAATATCTCATTGTCGAAATTTTATGGACCGTGGTTTTGGAGAATGCATTTTCCGGCAATTGGGCAAGTCGGCACAGGTGCTGGATGGCTTCAGGATTACCCGATGTCACAGCACCCAATTCGATACCCATGTCTTTGCAGAATGATACAGAAGAACCGCAAAAATTGCGTTCAGCAAGCCTCGAAACATATGAAGTCGGCATCTCAAGAGGCGAAGCGGAAAGCGTAAGCGCTAATCTATCCAAGTTACTCTCCCCCCAGCAGCTTCCGACATTCAATCCTTTCAAAGTCGTCCACTACGAAAGGATTCATGCCATCTAAGCAACCTGCTTTCTTAGCAAACGCATTCTTGAAATTTACGATGCACAGCTCACCAGTCCCTTGACGTAAATTGTTCTCGATAGCGGCAATGGTGTACTCGATAATCAACCCGTATTGACCGTCAGCCGCATGGATCAACCGAGCAGCAAAGTTGTCTGAAAGTAACTTCTCATCAGTCAAGATCTGCACCTCTGTCGCATAGTGACGGACGGTTTCTAGGATCTGCCCGGCGTCTCCCATTACATTCAGCCGAGGGAAGGTAATGGGGAAAGTACGCCGTGCAAGCTGAGGGTCGTAGTTCAGCATATCTTTAAGTACCGGCATGCCTGACAGGATCAGACCAACAGGCCACTGCTGGTTCTGCATGAGTGATTTCAGGGTGTTGATAACGGCCTGCATTTCGCTGGGCTTTTGATTCAACCATAGATCTTGCGCTTCATCCATGTGTAGGAAGATGGTCCGGTGAGCCCGCAGATGGCTTCTGAACATATCCCAAATCAGATGAGAGGTTTTATCCCGTTTAAGCTGATAGCCAATAGTATTTAGTCCTTCCCGTCCTATATCCTTTAAAGTCGCAGGCGACGGCACAGGAAAGCTGAGGACTTCGCGTGTGAGAGCTATTTCGTCGGACGCGGCAGTATTGACAAATGGTTTCAGAAGCCTCCTCACTGCTGTCGTTTTTCCAGAACCAGATGCGCCAATCAACGCAATCCCTCGCGCTTCGTTTATTACACCAGCCCTCAACTCAGCGCGCCGCTGCTCGACCATATCGTGAAACAGCCGTTCCATTGCCAGATATGTAGGGGTCTCTACAAAAATTTTGCGCAACAAAATCATCTTTTCGGCAACGGTGTCATTAGTCATTGCGAAACCCCCAAGGCTTTTGCGGAGCTGCGGGACCGTTAGCTGATGGAGGCTCCTTGCTTGTTTCGGCGGGCAAAATTTTATCACCCAACAAGCCCTTTCCTGAAGGCGCGTCTTTGACTGGAGTTTCGAGACGGTCATGCTGGACGCTTAAACCGATATATAAGTCGCGCTCAGCCCGCTCTAAATCGGCCGGACTAACTGTAACTGGTGACAGACGGCGCAGCTTCATTGCGTCTGTATTGATCTGCTTAATAGCTTTGCGAGCCCGATAAATTACGTCCTTAGACATTTCAGCTTCTTTTTTGAATCTCAGACGTAGTTGACGAGTGATGTCCTGCCACTCCTCATAAGAAAGCCCCCAAACAACTTCCGAAACAGCCTTTACCGAATGCCACTTCCCGCCAAGACACACTGTGATATGAGTCAAGTCATATTGATCTACTCGAATATCAACGGGCTCGGATCCCCTTTCAAGAAATGCACCTTGGATTTCTGGTGATTGGTAATGGATACCGAACACGCGGACACCATGCCTCTCAATTTTCCGTTGCTGTGGAATGCCGAAAACTGAACATATCGCAGTGCTGTCTGGAGGTGCAGTCACACCCTGCTCTTTGGCCAATCGCTTCCAAGCATTTGCTGGCGTTTCCCCTTGGAGACCTCCGTGCGGCTCGTTGTGGTAGATATCGACGATGAATCTAATGAACACTTTAATCAGATCGTCATCTGTAAGGGCAGCGCGCGCCTCGCTTGGATAATCACCCCTCTCCTGAGGATTTGAAAAGGTCCGTCCTGTCAACATTGGCATTAGCTGTGTTGCAAAAGTTCTAAATGCCCTTTCAACATGGGCGCGCAACTTAGGCTGGCCAGCAACCGGTGTGACATGATTGAAATCGATATCAGTAACGGCAGTCCTAAATTCGTCAGCAATAAAAGCGGGACCCATGTCGGTTGAGATCGTCCCACATCCGCCCGAAAATGCCCAATCAGACCCACACCCTGCAGCCTTCGCCAATGGCGTTTTGTCCATCACGATCATGGCAATCGTTCTAACGGCATCAATTGCGGAGGGTAACTTAGAGAGGCGGAAACCAACAATACAACGAGTTCTGACGTCAATCGCCAAATAAATCCAACGTCGACCGATATCCAGCCTCGACCGTTCTTCCGCCGTAATACCATCAAGACAACCAGCGTCCTCAAGCAACGACAAAACATCAATCTGCCACTCGTCCACCTCAACCCACTGCAATGGGTGGCTAATCTCGAGCCCGTTTTCATAAAATCCCATCTGTTTCTCGGCAGCGTTGACCCCATGCCGTCCCACTTTCGTTTGGAAGCAATCAAGTCGCTTTAGGCGGCGTATAATCTCGGTCTTTGATGGAGTGTTTAGTGTGGGAGAGCCAGCCGCTCGCCTTAGTTCGTTTTCTTCCCGAAAGCGGTCACGAGTATCACGAACGACCTTCGCCAAGGTTGGCCGCTCCGAAGAGAGGAACTCCCAGATGCAATCGTTCAGCAGCTTCACATCCTCGGGTGAAAGCTTTTTCGCATAACTCGCACCCGACCGATGCTTACGAAGCATCGATAGCGGATTGCATCCAGATCTCTCATAATCGCGCACCCAAGTAAGCACTGTACGAGTACACGGTACTTTACGGATTGTGGTCTTGGTACCGGCCCGCGCAGATTTGCCAACAAGCTGAGCATTGCAGGACGCTTCATCAACACGCTGTTGCAGTATCGTTGAGAATAGCTTGACCGAACCGTCAGTTCGCTTTACTTTTCTCGCCTCCTCCGCTGCGATGAAAGTCCTGCAAACAAGGTCTTTCCAGAGCACCATCTCTCGGGCTTCCGGAGGGAGAGAAGCAAGGAACTTGTCGTTGTTAGACAATCGACTATCGGCTTTGCTCTCTGAAAAGTACCCACGCTTCAGCTTAGTGTCTGGTGCGGCCAAGAGAGCAGCTATCTCGCTGTGGGCATAAGAGCGACTAATATTCGAGTTGTCGATCTGCTGCAGGATCACGCCCCGCTTGGATTGCTCAAATATCTGAAAACTAACACCAGCAATGACGATCATGTCAGTAGGGTCGAAACGAATACGAGGACTCACCGTACATCTCCCCCGACAATCCGCGTTTGAGGAGAGATATCACCGATTTCCAGTGTCTTTGCGGCACCCATGTAGAGCAATCTAAACGCCGCACGGAATCCTCGACAGCCTAGCCCCGTGGGCTTTACCAGTTCGGCAATAGTCGTTTCAGTATTCAGGCACCGCAGGAGATCCGAAACAATCTGATCTGCCTGTTGATCTGGAAACCGACGGAACTCATGGAGCCGTTCAGCGTTCCGCGCTTCAGCCGCAGAAAACGAACGATCTGTCACAAGCACAACGTCGTGTGCAAGACTCAGCGGTGTTGCCGCACGGATCAGCTCCAATTCCTGCCTGAAACCGGACCTCTCGACGATGGCAGCAGGCTTGACTGCAATGGCAACACGTCGACCACAGCGCAAGGTTACCAGAAAGTCATATACTGCCCACTTAGACTGCCCTTCGGAGTTGCGATATGGCAGGCGTTGGATCTGTTCACGAAGGTCCCAAATATCTGGCCGCGCGAGCAAGAGGTAAAGCACCCTCATTTCTAGAATGCTTTCATAAACCACTTTGCGAGGGTGATCCCAAGCTGGCAAATGGCAGGGCATGATACCACGCCCACTCGCTCGAGATCTTGGATTTATCCGGCGGGTGGATCGGCTGGCATCTGGCGGCCGAAATGACGTGTTAAATGGATGTGCCATAGGCGTGTTAGCCCTGACAATCAGCCGCGCTGAACTGATCGCCCAAGGGCGTTTCTCCTGAATTGGGGACAGTCAAACCCGCCACCGATATCGGGCGTTCGTGGTTGACTTTTTTTGTCAATTAAAGTTAAGAAGAAACATCGGTTCCGATCGATGATTTCTTCGAAGGCTTCGGGAGTTCGCGCTTCCGAGGCCTTTTTTCATTTAATCAGTGCATAGATCTCTACCTTTCGTCGTGCGCCGTAACGCAACACCCAGAACCGATTCTGAGCCCAGTTCGAATCACTTGACACAATAGATCAAGGAGCACAAGAGGCGTCAGAAAATCGTATTTTTGATTGTCAAGTACTTTTTTAAGTTCAGGTTTTTTTGAGTACAGAAAAGTTTCACCTTAAAGAACCCACAATTGCTCAACTCAATGAACAGAACCAATGACCGAAAGTTACTTGAAGTTTCTCATTCGCGCTAAATCCAATGGAACCGTCGCCGCGAGAGAGAAAAAAGCAGCAGGGGAGCACATCGACACACCGCCCTACAGATCGTCCAATTTCAGTTGCGACGCCCGACCTACAGGGCGGATTGCCGACATTCGCTGCACCAGCAATGTGAACTTCGGAAGTTCAGAATACCAGACATTGACTACGACAGCGCAATCTTTGAGCCAGTACGTGAAGCCTACCACTCCATTCATCGATTTAGATCTCCAACTCGGCGGATTCAGGAAATCGTAACCGCAAAATGACAAGGATGCGACTGGGGCTGGTTCATTCTTACCGTCGGGTCCGATTGAACCATTTGTGGCAAGGTATTCGAAGGACGGCTTCATGGCGACGACCTTTCAGGTTCTGTATCTCGGCCGACTGGCCAGCATTGACGTCATCGAAGACGATGGCGTCAATGAGCGTGCCGGCGTCATCGTTGGCTCCTACGGCTCAGCGTCGCAGCCGCTGCGCGATCAGGTGCAAATATTTTCGAGGGTGGAGTCAGCCACAGGAGGAAGCCGCGACGCGTATGACTACGAAAATGCCAATGATCGATTTTCTATCAACGGTGGAAAATCCCAAACATACGACGGTGCTGCCCTATATGATGCGGTCCTGACATATTCGGACGGGACTACGGCAAAGATCCGAGTTCCGGTCTTTCAAGATGACATCGGTAACACCTATGTCGCTCCACCTTTGGCAAGTGACCCTGCGACGCTGGCCGCGCTTGAGGCGCAGCCGATCCAATCAATCAAACTCACACAGGTGGTCAACTCGGTTGGCGTGATGAGCGCCGACCGAGCGACGCCTGATTACATCAGCCCGGTCGATGGTACGAGCGGCGATGATTTCATGTCCGATGGTTACACCGATGCAGAAGGTGACCAGGTCGGCAGCGGCGATGATTACATCTTTGGCGGCAACGGCAACGATACGGTTCTTGGCGGATCTGGCCGGGATACGATATATGGCGGGGCCGGCGACGATTACATCGATGGAGGAGCCGGAAACGACACAATTTTCGGAGGAGATGGTAACGATACGCTCTCGGGCGGCCATGGCGATGACAGCCTTATAGGCGGTGCCGGGGCCGATACGCTGGAAGGCGGCGCGGGCGATGACACGCTCGACGGCGGCGCGGGCACGGACAAAGCCGTCTTCGTCGGCCCGGTTACAGAATACAGCTTTGACCACGACCCAAGCGGCGCACTGATCGTCACCGATTCCGTGCCCGATCGCGACGGCGCCGACACGATCAGCGGCTTTGAATATGTCGAGTTCAACGGCGTCACCTATCATCTGGTGACGGGCGACGACGGCTCGAACACCACGTTGCAGGGACCCGGCGACGGCACCCCGAGCATCATAATCGCGCATGACGGCAACGATTGGGGCGGCGGTCATGCCACCAGCGACGTAATCTTTGGCGGTGCGGGTGATGACACACTCGACGGTGGCGACGGCAATGACACGCTTCTGGGCGAGGATGGCAATGACCTTCTACGCGGCGACGGCGGCGATGACAGCCTCATAGGCGGTGCCGGGGCCGATACGCTGGAAGGCGGCGCGGGTAATGATGTATTCACCTACGCCGTCGGCGACGGTGCGGATACGATCACAGATTTCAACAGTGGCAACACCGGCGCGCTGGGGGATAGTGACAGCACGAATAACGACTTTATCAACCTGTCTGGCTACTATGATAGCCTCAGCGAGTTGCGGGCAGATTTTGCCGATGATGGCATCCTGAACCAGTCCAACACGACCAATCTTTCCGGCAACGCCGTCGATTATTCCAACAATGACCAATTTGAGTCCGGCGACAGCTTGACCTTTCAGGGCGCCAACCAAAATAGCTTTACCGCTGACAACACCGGCGTCGTCTGCTTTACCTCGGGCACCTTGATCCTGACTCCATCAGGCGAGGTGCCTATCGACTTTCTGCGCCCCGGAGATCTGGTAGTGACCAAGGACAATGGGCCGCGGCCTCTGCTCTGGAGCAGCATGCGACGCCTGGGGCCCGTTGAACTGGGCCGCATGCCACATCTAAAACCGATCGAGATCAAGCCCGGTGCCTTCGGCAACCACAGCGCGCTTGTCGTGTCGCCTCAGCATGGAGTGTTGGTGAACTATGATAACAACGAGACTTTAGTCCGCGCCAAACATCTTGCGGAAATGCGCGGCGGAGTGCGTATCAAGAAAGGGTGCCGCGCGGTGACCTACTGCCATCTGTTATTTGAAAAGCATGAGGTCATCTTTTCAAACGGCCTGCCCAGTGAAAGCTTTTTCCCGGGTCCCGAAGCGATCAAAACGCTCGACAGTGGCGCCTATAATGAGCTGATCACTCTCTTTCCCTTGCTGAGCCGCGAGCTCGACAAATATGGAGTTGTTCAAACCTACGGCCAAACAGCCCGAGGATTTTTGCAGCGCAAAGAGCTGCCAGCAGAAATCAGCGCGCTGAGGTAATTAGGACGCTGTCGGAACAGCAGACTGAAAGATGGTGCGCAACGCACGAATGGCGGCAATGCGAAAGCCACACATCAGCGTAGTATAGGCGTGTGAATGACCGGTAGGGGCCGTTCGCGTCGATCGACACCAAAGGCGGATTGCCGACATTCGCTGCGACAGTCACGAACGGCAGCGCACCGCAGGAAACGGACGCTCGTTCTTTGAAGGCGGTGAGCCTCTGGTCTGCGAAGATACGGCTTCAGCCTGATAGACCCTAAAATCTTGTGGCGTGGTAATTGATCATTCAGCTCCGCCCACTCCAATCGATAAGGGTAAGCAAGACGGGGCATCGCTGAGCTCTGGGATGCGATAGCTAAGTTCACCAGCACCACTTAGGTGCGGAAGCCCAACCAATGAGCAAACACCCTCTGCTAGAACACTGCCCTCTCCCTGCCTCTCCTCGAAGATCACGGCAGCCACATTGGTCCCCCAATCGACCGCAACGATCAGCATGATAGCGAGGAATGCGCGAAAGATATGCGCCTGCGTCAAGCGAACATAGGTAATTTTCTTATTGTTTAGCGGGTAGTTCAGCCTCGTAGCGTCAATCAACATAATGGCTGTCGCCGCTCGGGAATCTTTATCTCTGAAAACGTCTGATAGATCGGCCTCCCCGATTGAATGGATCACGCTCGGCGCTGTCGCGCGTGCGGCGTACCACCCGGCCATTAGAACGTAGACCAGAACGATGGCGAAGAGCACAACATCGATGGCGAGCACAGGGTTGCGGAAACTGTCAGATACGGTTGGACTCAAAGTGCCGATCACAGGAATAACTGCCGCCAGGAAAGCCAGGTACAGTGCGGCTTTTGTATCCGCACTCTGCCGCCGCCGAACCTCCGCATCGTGCAGGCTGATTGCCATCTCCATCGCCAACCCAGCATCTTTCGCGAGCAACTCGGTTGTAACGGCCCTCTCCGGCGGCTCGGCTAAGGCCCCTGATGCATGAGGGAAGAGCATATTAAGGATGGCACCGGTTACCCGTTTAAACCTAAGTGGCTCGCTCATTTGACCAACGCGTCAACGAGTGCCGACGCGATAGACACGCCTTGAACTTGCTCCAACCAAGCCCATTGCCCATTAGGGTTGGCCTCAAGAAACCAGAATTTCCCGTCGCAATCTTCGACCAAGTCCACGGCTGCGAAGCGTAGATCGAGGCTCCGAACCACCGCCACACAAGCATTCGCGACTGCGGTTGGGAGAGTAACGCGTTCGTGGACAAGGTCCGTCCGTTCACCGCGACGCCAATCGACTCGGGTCTCTTCGTGCTCCTGAGAATGGATCCCCACCGCAATTGCGACTTGATCTACGATGGTGACGCGGATGTCGCGGCGCTTGGGAATCAGCAATTGGACGATTACTGGGACGGCCTCAAATGCCGCACGGTCACCCTCGCTTAGACTGGCCAACTCCGAGGTGAAAATAACCTGCCCAAGTCCGTTAGGTGCGTCAACCAAGGCGCTGCGCAGTGGCTTAATCACGCACTGATGCCTTTCCAAAAGGCTGCGCGCGGCGTCAAAGTCGTTTCCCATGACGGTGGGCGGAACCGTAAGGCCGCACGCGCGGGCTATGGAAAGCTGGCGAGGCTTGTCCTCCGCACGAAGTATGGCGAAGGGAGAGTTTAGCCAGCGTCCCTCCAACGCGTTCCAAAGGCTACGCGTCGTGGCGCTCCATTCCTGTACCGCATAAGCGCGCGCCTCGCCGCCTTCCACCGTTTTTGGCTCAGGCAGTTCCGGGCGCCGGTAGTAAGCCGATGCGAACCGGGTGAGTGGGTGAGCGACACCGCGGATCGAGATCGTTCCAGTCAGCATCGCGTCCTCCGCGAAGGTAACGATCGCCTGGGGCAAGTCCTCGGTGTTTATCCGGAGGAAGGGCACACCGCGATTGCGCATCTCGCGAACGAGGTAGTCGGTCGTAATGTCCTGCTTGTTCGTCGCGAGCAGGACGCCGCCAGAATGCTCAGACAAGCATTTCAGCCGTATCATCGGCTTCCCGTCCCGCATCCGTTTTTGTTTGAAGTGACGCAACCAAGGCGCCCAAGGCTTGGTCTTCCCGCTCCAGCTCCGCCTCAGTCTTGGTCTGCAGCATGTTGGAGGTGGAGAACGACTCATCGTCCTGCTCGGTATGCGTTAGCGTCTTAGTCACCAGTGAAAGCTGAGAATTGGGCATATCTATCGCGTGGCGTTCACCTGCCTGCGTCGGAACCATCCACATTTCATGCTCGTCGCAGTAGCGGCCAGGCATGGATGCCTCATTGCGACGCGGGGTGCCGTATCGAAGCAAGATCGGCAGGGTCTTCTCGTTTTCACGGCTTTTCATAGAATTCATCTTCACTCTCGTCTCGCAATGAATAACAGACTAACACTTTTGGGTATGCCAATTCCGTAGGTCACCAACTGTCACCATTAATGCAGTGAATGTCGACCCTTCTCTGAGTACGGCTTTTGGGGCTACCCAAAGGCTGAGAGATGACATCCGCGAGTGACTGACCGGCAGCTTTGGGTTAGGACCGACCGTCCGCCGGGCCCGGCACGAATGTCGGCTACGGGCCGTTCATGTAGAGTAAAACTGTCGGCAAGATGCGCGGGCTTGAGGCTAAGTAGAGAATTACGAGAACAGCAGGCCAATCCATTAACTTTGTGCGAACCAAACCCAAAAAGGCAAGCTATCGCCAAAAAAGGCAACTTATATCAGAATTCGACATCTGACAAGGAGGGTGGTGGCGGACCGAGGAGGATTCGAACCCCCGACCCCCTGATTCGTAGTCAGGTACTCTATCCAGCTGAGCTATCGGTCCACAGGGGGCGGTTTAGTAGCACTCCACTGGCAATGCAAGCCCTGTATCCATGCTAATTCATCCAAGGTACGAATTTACTCAAACGGTCCCGTCGCCCTTTGGCAGAGTGATTACAAACTCTGTTCCGTCAGCACCCGTATGCCCCAATTTGATGGCGCCCCCGTGACCGCGCACCAGTTCCGCCGAGATCGCAAGGCCAAGGCCAGAACCGCCTTTGCGGACCGATCCCTGAAACGCCGAAAACAGGTGCTCTTGGGCCTTTGGTGGTAAACCCGGACCAGTGTCGCGCAGCGTGATGCGCCAGGCCTCGGGGGTCTCGGACGCACTCACAGAGATTTCTCCGGAGACCTCGGTCGCCATGATCGCCTGTCTGGCATTGCGCACCAGATTGCCCAGCACCCGGTGCATTTGTTCAGGATCCGCACGGATGTGCAGTGTCGCCGGGACATCCGACTTCAGAACCAGATCAAACCCCGCGACCGCCATCTCCTCACCGTAGAGCACGTCATCCACGATATCTTTCAGCCGCACCAGAGTCAGGGTCGGACCAAGCTCCTCCGCGCGGCCGAAGGCCAGCGTGGATTCGCACAGATGCACCGCACGGGTGATCGAGCCGACAAGCTTGGGCGCCAGCCGCGCCACCACCGGATCTTCTGACATCTCGATCCGGTCGGTAAACAGCTGCGCGGAGGTCAGAATGTTGCGCAAATCGTGGCTGATCTTGCTCACGGCGGACCCAAGTTGCGCCAGGCGCTCCTTTTGACGCAGCGCGCTGGTCAGTTCGGTCTGCAACGATTTCAACGCTTCCTCCGCTTCGCGCAGCTCTGTGATGCTTGCGGAAGGTGCGATAATCCGGCGCGCATCTTCCGGCGCTGCGGCGTAGCGTTGCATATGACCCACCACGCGTTTGATCGGTTTGACCAGCAACACGCGCATCGCAACAAACAGCAAGAAGGCCGTGATCACGGAAATAACCGCCGACAGCAGCAGAATACGCAAACCATAGTCGATCATCGCCGTGCGCATCAGCGCTGTTTCCATCGTGACCTCGATCAGCAGCCCTGCGTCGCGCACAGGCGCGCCGATCACGCGGATTACCTCGTTTTCGGGATTTATCATCCGCATCATGGCATCGCGGATCAGGACGGCGGCAGAGTTATCGCGCAGATCGATCGTGGCCGAAACCATCTGGGGCAACGGCGAGGCAAGAACGAGTTGCCGCGCCTCATCACGCCGCAGGACCACGTTGAAGACCTCAGCGTTGCGCAGCAACTCCGCCTCTAACTCAGGATCGATCATATCGTCGGCCAGCAGGGTCAGTGAGGCAATCTGTGCGCGCTCCAACCGGTCAAGCATATAATCCTCACGAAACCGCGCGATGGACGGCACGAAAATCAGCACTTCGGCGATCATCACAAAGATCGTCGTGAGGACCAGCAGCCGCCCGGAGAGGGAATTGATCATCTTACCGCCTTGGTCGTCTGCTGGCACGCGACCGGAGCGGAGACCATGCGCTTCATGGCACAAACCGCTGAACGAACCCGACCACGCGTTTGACCAGATCACTCTCAAACAGTCTCGGGCTGAAATATGCGCCCGCCGCGCGTTTGTTTATCTCACCGATCGTTGGATAGGGGGCGACCATGGCAGCAATCTGGCTCATCTTCATCTTGTTGGCCAGCGCCAGCGCCCAAAGGTTGATAAGCTCTCCTGCCTGATACCCCACGATAGAGGCCCCGACGGGCCGCCCTTTCACCACCATCACCTTGATAAAACCCTTGGTCTTACGCTCCGCAATTGCGCGGTCGTTGTGAGAGTAGTGGAAGCGGACGACCTCCAGGCCGCTGCCATGCTTCTTTTTGGCTTGCGCCTCGGTCAGCCCCACCTGCGCCAGCTCCGGGTCGGTATAAGTGGCCCACGGAATATGTGATGTCTTGGCCTTGGACGGCATACCAAACAGCAAGGATCGGATGACGACGCCCGCGTGATAGCCTGCAACATGGGTAAACTGCAGCCCACCCGCCACATCGCCGATGGCGTAGACCCGCCGGTTGCTGGTCCGCAGGCTATCGTCCACCTTGATCCCGTTTTTGAGCGGTTTGACGCCACCCGCCGCAAGATCGAGCCGGTCGATATTTGCCTTACGCCCCACCGCCATCAGCAGGTGCGACCCCCTGAAGATGCGGCCATCCTTGGCCTCCACCTCGATGGCGCCCGCCTGTCCGCGAACCTCGGCAGCCATCGCATCCTCTGCAATCTCGACGCCCTCCTCCTTGAGCGAGGAAAGCACAACCTCGGCAAGTTCGGGAT
>Ga0306909_100310_pt1 | contig 13132 bp, 12 predicted proteins | sample AntRauMFilla2697_FD_190439 | JGI IMG/M metagenome (GOLD analysis project Ga0306909, IMG submission 190439) | Saline lake microbial communities from Rauer Islands, Antarctica - Metagenome Filla 2 #697 (v2) (version 2) | ecosystem: Environmental > Aquatic > Non-marine Saline and Alkaline > Saline ... | reverse complement strand
ATTTCTTGCAATCTTCGTCTGTTTTGAACCGATCAGAGAACTCTAGAAGATTTTGACCCTTAAATACGTCCATAATTATATATATTTACTACCACTAAGATAGGTATTTATATACTGACCTCTAAAATCTTTATTTTCTATATATAGCCCAAGGTTTAAACCTTGGGCTATATATAGAAAATAAAGAAAGCTTAACCGTTTAAACGGTTTTAAAATTAATCCATTTCCACACTCATCTAATAAATATAGATACGTACCATTTTTAACCCACGGTTTAAACCGTGGGCTATAAGAATGTAAGGAGAACTCAATTTTTTTTTCTTTATTCTGATTTTGCCTTTACTAACCTGAATGTTTATAGATACATTTCTTAACGCTTTGTGGTGGCTTTATGATCCAAGACGATAAAGATGAATAATTAAAGTCAGATTTTAAAAGTAGATCAGCAGCTTAAAGGCGGTGATGATTTATTCTATAATATCTAATAAATTCTTAAGAAAACAAGAGAGAATTTAGCTACCAAAAGAAATACCTTATATTTAAAATTCTTGTTAACATTTTTATCTATTTATAAAAATAACCAGTTTACACCTATTCTATTATGGCTAAAAGAACCTCAGTAAATGACATTAAAGACATTGAAGATCTAGATAATTTAGGGGAAATCGTAAAAGATAAACGTAAGCATAAACGCTCTAGTGATAAAAAGGAACGCCGCAACCGGCATTATTTTAAGCTATTGATAAAGCAACAAGTTACCCATCAGGAAGATGAGGAATCAGCTTTATAAATACTTATACATAAAAGATCATTCAATATCCACATTCATTCCTCAAGGCAATTTTGTTATGCTGAATTTGTTTTAGCAACCTATCTGGACATCAAAAATCTACACTAACCAAAAGAAAACCTGAAACAAATTCAGGATTACGTCTATGACACTTTAGGGATATTTAAACAGGATAAAATTCTAAACGTTGCCCGATTTTATTGTTTAAAATAAAGTTAGTATTGATACATTATTATCTTTCCAAAACCTCAATCTCCAAGTTTTACAAGATTAAAGCACCTGCTCAATAACACATGAATTGCCATTAAACGACACCTCATCACCCACTGTTTTACCCATAAGTAATTGTCCAATGGGCGTGCTGGGTGAAATGGCATAGAAGCTATCATCACCAACTTTTAAAGCGCCTAGGCTAACTGCTATAAGATAATGAGCTTTTGAGGTGTAAACCAGACTCCCTAAGCCCACTAGTGTTGGTTTCTTTTCGATATTTATTTTAGAGAGCGCTGTTCTCAGTTTGTTGATTTCAGCCAGTTGCCGACCCGCTTTTTCACGCTCTAGTTGAAGCATAGCTCGTCCAGTTTCATGCTTATCACCAGCGCTACTTTTGGTTTCTGAAAGCAGGCTGTTTTGGATATCTGAGATGTGACGTTGAATGCTTTTAAACCGTGCATCCACAAGTTGGACACACTGGTTATATAAGTCCTGTTTGGTGCTCATATAGGATTGTAATTTTAGAATTTAGTCGCTTTTACTTCAGTCGTAAATAGGAGGTAAAAGTGGATAAATATAATATAGTCTGTACGATAAATTAGAGTTCTATTTTTCTTGTGATATAATTAATTAAAGGTAAAATAATAGCGAAAAACCAGAATGACGTCAAGTTGTTGAAATAGTTACACATCACGCATTAAGGAGAGGAAAATTAGGGTTCATCCTAATAATCTAACCATTCATAGAATGCTCTTGACTTAGCTAAGGTTGATTAGACATATTTGCTTTTATAAACTAAAAAAACAAAGCTTATCAGAATCTATAAGTGTCTACTATTCAGTACCAAAACACATTAATTCGTCATTTAAAAGTTGTATAAAGTCGAATTTTAATCGATCTTTAACTCAAAATAGAAATTATGAAAACAATCAGCTATTTATCAATTTTAATCTTGTTTGCTCTGCAGTCTTACGCGCAATCAGAAAATAAAGTTGACTTGACACTCGAGTTTGAAGCTACAGAATACGACACTGGTAGTATTTTATTTGCCCTTTTTAATTCTGAGGACAGCCACATGGAAACAAACTATAAAGAAGTTTCTTCCATATTAAAAGACAGTAAAGCTAAAATTGTTGTAGAAAATATACCAGAGGGATTTTACAGCTTCTCTTATTTTCATGATGTGAACGGTAATGGCGAATTGGATAAAAACATGCTAGGGATTCCCAAAGAACCTTATGGATTTTCCAATGGTCAAGAAGGTAATTTTGGACCACCAAATTTTCAAGAATCTAAAATTGAGATTAAATCCGATACGATCATTCAACTCAAAATAAAATAAGAATTGTAAAATACCACCTATTTTTAACAAGACTATGATCTTAAGTTTTAACGCAAACGCTAAAACCACAATTTCAGCAAAGTTTTTAGAACGCTTATTTTGCTTTCGTTTATTAAGGCTCAATTCACCTTCCTAAGCCAAAACTCAATTTATAGATCAGTATGAGGCTTTGCATAATACAACAATTCAGATAGACTAGCTCTTAATTGATGACCCACTGTTTTCGATTATATTCACCCTGGTCATTCTTTAACTTTCATAGTGGAATGAAGCATAGCCTGTCTAGTTTTATGCTTATCACCAGCGCTACTTTTGGATATCTGAGAGGTGATATTGACTGCTTTTAAACCTAGAACAAGCTGGACACTTTGGCTATATAAGTCCTGTTTGGTGTTCATGTAGGATTATAATTTTTGGATTTAGTCACTTTTATTTTGGTCGTAAATAGTAGGTAAAAGTCGATAAATATTATATGGCCTTTACAATTAATTAAGGGTAACTAAAGAATCTACAAGTATTCACGAACCAATTTGTCTCGCTAGAATTCTTTTTAGTAATGGCAATCGAAACGTGTATATTTTGCTATTCAAGTTTCAAAAGCAAGCTATTTAAAAGGGGTTGACAAGTTTTACTATCTTTAAAGCTTCGATTCTAAAAATATCCAATCCATGAAAACCCTTATTTACGTCACTATTTTGCTAATGGCTTCACTGTCTAGTGCGCAAACCTTCAAAACTTTAGAAAACAAAGAGAAACTGACCAAATATGAGGGTTTTTTCGATTTTTGGTATTCTGAAAAGGAGGATAAGATTTATATGAAGGTTGAACGGCTCGACCAGGACTTCCTTTATGTGCATTCACTTACGACTGGTTTAGGCTCCAATGACATTGGTTTGGATCGAGGACAGCTTGGGGGAACAGCTATCGTAAAGTTTAAACGTGCTGGAAATAAGTTGTTATTGGTTCAGCCCAATCAAGATTATAGAGCCATTACGAATGATAGCTTGGAGCGCCGAAGCGTTGAACAGGCTTTTGCTAAATCTGTTTTGTATGGTTTCAAAATTGAAGACGAAAGTGATAAAAGTTTTCTTATAGACCTCACTCCTTTTCTAATGGAAGATGCTCACGGTGTTTCTAGACGATTGAAACAACAAAAGCAAGGAACTTATAAATTGGATAAAAATAAAAGTGCACTAGCCATGCTCCGAACCAAAGCTTTTCCTAAAAATACAGAATTTGAAGCTTTGCTTACCTTTTCGGGCGATCCCGAAGGTGGAAACATTCGCTCAGTTGCTCCAGATGCCTCTAATTTGTCGGTTACTCAACACCACAGTTTTGTCCAGTTGCCAGAAGAAGGCTATAAAAAACGCGAATTTGACCCTAGAAGTGGTTCTATTTTTATTTCCTATCAGGACTATGCAAGGCCAATTTATGAGCCGTTGACTAAGCGGTACAGCATTCGCCATCGCCTAGAAAAAAAGAAGCCCAATGCGGAAATGAGCGAAGCTAAAGAACCTATTATTTATTATTTGGATCCTGGAACACCCGAACCTGTAAGGTCTGCTTTGTTAGATGGTGCCAAATGGTGGGATCAGGCCTTCGAAGCGATTGGTTATAAAAATGCTTTTCAAGTCAAGATACTTCCAACCGATGCTGATCCTATGGATCTTCGTTATAACGTAATTCAATGGGTACACCGTTCCACTCGTGGTTGGAGCTATGGTGCCAGTGTTGTTGATCCGCGTACAGGTGAAATTTTAAAAGGTCATGTAAGTTTAGGTAGCCTCAGGATTCGTCAGGATTATATGATCGCACAGGCTTTAATGAATCGACCTTTTGAGATTTCCGATGACAATTACCAACCTATGTTAGAGATGGCTTTAGCACGTATCCGGCAGTTGGCTGCTCATGAAGTTGGTCATACACTTGGCTTTGCACATAACTTTTCGGCCAGTGCAAACGGTATGACGAGCGTTATGGATTATCCACATCCAAAACTGAAATTAAAAGATAACCAAATCGACTTCTCTCAAGCCTACGATACCAATATTGGCAAATGGGACAAGGTCACCGTTGCTTATAGTTATGGGGATAGTGGCACCAACCAGACTGAAAAACAATACTTGGATGCTATTTTAAAACAAGCCGAAGCTGATGGTTTGCAGTTTATAAGCGATGCTGATGCGCGACCTCAAGGCGGGGCGCATGCCTATGCTCATTTGTGGGATAATGGCAAAGATATTTCTGAAGAGTTAAATCGTGTTTTAGAGCTCCGTAAAGCAGCCATTTCTAATTTTTCAATAGATAATATCAAGTCTGGCGAACCGTATTCAGTTTTAGAAGATGTTTTTGTCCCGTTATATTTTTTCCATCGCTATCAAACAGAGGCCACCGTTAAACTTATTGGCGGTTTGGATTATAATTATACAGTCAAAGGCAGTAACTTAAAACCTGTTGAGAGGATTTCAAAATCCGATCAGAAAAAAGCCCTTAGAACGGTTTTAAATACGCTCGATGCCGAAACTTTGGCCATTCCAGAACGAATTTTAGACCTGTTTCCACCCCGCGCATTTGGTTACTCCAGAAGCCGCGAATCTTTTAAAAGCAAAACGGGGGTTAGCTTTGATGCTTTGGGAGCAACGGCTACAGCAAGTGATATGAGCTTAGGTTTATTACTAAACTCTGAGCGCGCCAACAGATTAATCCAGCAGAAATCTTTAGAAAATTCAAATTTAGGTTTGGAAGAAGTTTTGCAGGAATTGGTAAAAAACACGATTGACCAACAACACAATTCTGCTTATTTGACTGAAGTCCAAAATACCATCAATTTTAATGTATTAAAGCACCTGATGAATCTTTCAGCCAATCCAGGAAGTATTCCACAAGTAAAAGCCCTTGCAAATAAAACCTTGCAGGGATTGAAAGACAGATTTAATAAGTCTGACTCTGCAGTTGCACTGGAAATGTCGTACCGTATCGATCAGTTTATGGACGAACCAGAAAAGTTTAAGGTGATTCCTTCACCGAAAATTCCAGATGGCAGTCCAATTGGGAGCTTTCAATGTTTGAATAGATGATTTTGAATAATAGAAAGCAAAAAAACAAAATTTTTTAATTTGTAATGTTGAATTTGATAAAAAATAATAAAAGAGAGAATGGACATAAGTACCACAAAAATAATATTTTAAAAAAACAACATATATTAAAAGTTGGATGTCTGGTCTACTTGTTTTATTAGTAAATTTAAATATAAACCTAAAAAAAATAACCAATTTTGATTCGAATACTTCATCTGTCCTCAGACATTTTTTTGTTAACTCTGCAAAACAGAGTTAAATTTGGACCTTCCTTGATGAAGTCATTTTTAATTGGTTTTTTTTATTGACACCGCTAATGGGAATTTCGCAACAAATGGACAGTGTTGCCAGTCCTTTGATTTCGATAGATAAAGAAAAGTTCCTTAAACATGTAAATATCGGTTTTGATATGCGTACAGAGTTTCAGGCTTATAAATTTAGAGGAGGAGATCAATATTACAACGGATTACAGTTTGAAAACGGGTTCACAGCCCTAACTATTTCTGGTCAATTGCACGAAAGAGTAGATTTTAATTTTAGAAATCGTTTTAATAGTGATACAGAAGTTCAATCCTTGGATCTTCTAAGCAACAATATTCAATTCGCTTATTTGAAAGTGAAAGCTACCGAAAAGATCGATGTTTATATTGGAAAAATGTTTGCCTTTTATGGGGGTTACGAATTTGAATTCAACCCTTTATATATTTTAGAATTCAATGATATTTACAGTAATGCTTTAGCATTTGTAACCGGTGCTGGGCTAACTTATCAAGCTTATAAAAATCACCAATTTCGGTTTCAGGTCTTAAATTCTCGCACCCTACTTTACGAAGATCTTTATGGGGATATTGCATCCCAAAACATTCAGGAACCTATCTGGCCAGTATCACTTGTTGCTAATTGGCGTGGACACTTTTTTGATGGTAAATTTGAAACCAATTATAGTGCTAGCTATGGGAACGAAGTGAAAAATCAAGGAACCTATTTTTTTACCCTAGGACATAAATGCAAAAATAAAGACCTAACCTTGATGTATGATTTTCAATACAGTTATGAAGAAATCGATACAAAGGGTATTGTAAATAGTATCCTTGTAGATAATGAAATTGCAGAAAATGTGCTGTATGTAGAAAATTGGCTTAGAGGAGAGTATCGCTTCAGCCAAAAATTTCAGGGCTTATTAACGCTAATGACTAATAGTGCTTATGACAACTTAAATACGAGTAGGGACCATATAAGAACCAGCTTTGGTGCGATACCAACTATTTATTACAATCCTTTTAAAAAGATAGACCTCCGTTTCTTTCTCGCTTATATTGGACGCTATTATCAGTATTCAAGTTATGCCAAAGACAATTTTGATGTAGCGAATTATAATAGAAATGAACTGAGGATTGGGGTTATAGCTCCTTTAAATTTATTGTGAAATGCTCGCAAACTAGATTAAGAGCGATAAAAAATTCTATAGGTTTGAAACCTTAGCCTTAGATAAGTAATTTAAAAAATAAATTTAATCATTGCTTTAGAAAACACAAGTGGCTCCCGTTGACAAAAAACCTCTGCATACCTTATGTTTAGTGAGCTTATCCCAGAATAAAGCTAAATAGAATCGAAGCTTAACTCAAGCATAAAGCCTTTATTTTTAATGGATTATTATATAGACTTAGTGATAAATATTAGATTAAATCCTACCCATCCTTACATTTTTTTACGCCAAATACTAACTTCTGAGCTCATCACTTCAAAATGTCGACTCGACTTTCTTACAGGATAGGTAAGATTGAAAGGTTCAGACTCTTGCGTAAAATGATCTGATAAGATCTGACCAATACCGTCAATAGATCTAAAAGGTTCTCCATCTTTTTTGAAGCCACCAATCCAGTTCTCCATTTGACTTACAGATTCTTTATACTCGTAAGTTGAACCTACGATCAACAGTCCGTTAGCATTCAATCTTTGATGAATTGTACTAAGGAATTCTTTAGGTTGACGTATTTCTTCAAGCAGATTCATAGCCAAAATAACATCGTAATTTGAGAAGCGTTTTTTTAATTTCATCACATCATCCTGCATAAATTGGATGCGATTATCATTGTCGTTCAACTTTAAATCTTTCAAGAGAACATCTTTAAAAATAGATAATTCGCCTTCATCTTTAATAACGTAACGCAACAATCCGTTTTTTTGTAATTCATTAGCAGGACGTATAAATCTTGCCGAAGCATCTATAGCCGTAACGTCTTTGAAATGTGAAGCGGCTTCAAAAGCCAAGCGACCAGTATTACAATTTAGATCTAAGAGTCTTTTTTCAGATGGGTTTTCAACGTGGTTTTTTAAAACATCTAAAATTTGAAGTGGCAATTTTGACATTCCTAAATAGTCCTCCCCATAGTTTTGCTCGCATGAGATAGCTACTTCTTCATCAGTTTCGTAACTATCTACACGTATGTCTGGTTCATGATCAGATTCAACATATCTAAACCCAGCATGCTGATAGAAATGCCTGCGAAATGCATAGCGAGCATGTAAGGTAGCTTCGTTTCCCGTAGAGATCCAAGAGCCCCCTTTTATGATATTATGCATACCATCGAAGGTTGGCGTTGAAAAATCATCGTATAATGGGTGAACCTTAAAACCAGGGTAACCTGTAATAGGTGTTTCGGTCCATTGCCAAACATTACCCATTACATCATAAAAGTCTCCAAAAGAAAAGGTATTGACTGGACATGACGAACTATAATGTTCCAGGTTTATATTCCCTGGCGCTACGTCCCAATCGGTAGCCTCTTTGACCTGGCAAACTTCCACGAGTCGATACCATTCAGCTTCCGTTGGCAAACGCAGCTTTTTGCCAGTTTTAGCCGACTTCCAATTGCAAAATGCTTTGGCTTCCAAATAATTGATTTCCGCAGGAAAGCTCCATTTCATAGGAACATATTTGGTCATTAACCGCAATTTATAGGTGTCATTTTCTTTTATCCAAAATTGAGGATATTCAGCTTTTTTGTAAGTACACCAAGACCAGCCTTCTTCGGTCCACCACTGCTTGTCTTTGTAGCCCTTGTCTTCTATAAAGTCTAAAATTTCAGCATTAGAAACTAGATATTTTGAAGCTTTAAAGTCGTCGACAGTCTCTTGGAAACTTCCGTATTCCAGATCCCAACCATAAAGGGGATGATTATGTGCTTTTCCCAGATTTATCTCTGACCCTTCTACAGCTATTAATTCGTTGACAAGACCCTGCTCATCTTCTTCGCAAGTATTGGAAAATATCCCACTTTGAAGTTTCTCTACGGGCAGTTGTCTTAATAAGACCGATGAGGTTTCAATATGAATATTTTGATGTTCAATTCCCATCATAATAATCCAAAACGGACTTTCCCAATTGATAGGAAGTTCTAGCGGTAATTCTTTTATGAGTTTGGTGATGGTGGTTTTTACAACCTCACGATATTCTCGAACTTCGGATACCGAAGGCCAATCGTAATTTTCTTTGTTGAGATCGTCCCATGACATTTCATCCACACCAATGGCAAAAATCGATTCAAAAGAAGGGTTGATATGAGAAGGTAGCAGACCCGCTAAAACCAACTTATTTATGAAAAAACAACAGGTATGTCCAAAATAAAAAATAATAGGATGACGTAAGGGGTCAGCACGCAAATAGAAAGTATCGTCATCTTTAACAGTTTCATAGAGCTTTGTGTCCAATTCAAAAGTTCGAAGAAAATAATCGAGGATTTCTTGACGTTTTTCTTCTGGAGTTCCATCAATTAAATGAGGAGTTTTTATATTGAATTCTTTCATAGTCATTTTTAATAAGTCTTAACCATATAGAGTTTATGCATTTCAAAAGGCTCTTTTGAAACGGGTTTTAATTTTTCTTGGAGGATGCTTCCACAGTCTTCAAATCCCAACTTTTTATACAAGTTGACTGCAATTTCATTTTTACTCCATACTCTCAGTAAAACGTGTTTTATATCAGTGTTCAGGTGTATTTCAAATTCTTTAAACAATCCTTTGCCTAGACCTAGACCACGAAACTCTTCGTCTACAAGTACTTCAGCGATATACAAAGAGTCTTTATCGGTGAATTGATTTAGAATTGATTCAGGACGTTCTTTATCAAAACTTGGAGGGGTTACAATCAGCGCAGCAACAAGTTGATCATCAGAAAAACCAAAAATGCCATATCCGTTTGTAAACAATTTATCGAGGTAAAGTTCTGCCTCTTCATTACTGATATGTTGAGCAGAAAGACCTTTTGTAAACGTCCCTAGATACAGATCCTTAAGCGATTGTCTTAAGTCTAGATATAATTTTTGATGAGCTTTTTTGAAAATAACCATAGCCGGCAAAATTATGTTTAAAGATTTTGAAATAAGTCTTTACTTTTATTAAAAATTCATTAATTAAATTTGGAGCCTATATTCTCAAGTTGCAACTGCATTTTTTTATATTTAAAATTTAATTCTAATCTAGAAATGACACCTATAGAAGTTTATATATATCCAAAGGCATTGTCCAAAATAGGCATTGGTTTAGGAAGCTGTTTACTCTTACTTGGACTTTTTTCCTTCACTAAAGCTATAAGCGATGATTTCAATACAGCGTTTCTTTCTGGAGATTGGAATTCAGTATTAAACATTGTTCAGGGATTACTTTTTGTTGGTCTTGGAGTTTATAATTTTAGAAATAAAAAATATTATATAGAATGGGATAAAGAAGAACTTAGGTTTGTATTACCCGATTCCAAAAAACTCGAAAATTACAGTCCGATCGGGAGCTTTCAATGCTTGAATAACTAATTATTGAATATTAGGAATCTAAAATAAACAAAACAAGAATTTTTTCTAACTTGTGGTGTTGAATTTCACATACAATGATAAAAGAAAGAATTGACATACAAAACATTGAGGGACAACTATTTGAAATTAAAGTAATTGAGCCAGATGACTCTAAACCAGCTTCTTTTACTCATTATTTGCACAATCATACAAATGGAATTTCACAATTCTACAAAAAAGATGCACTTGCATTTGTTAAAGAAATACTTGCTAAAGAATATCCGAAAGATGAAATAACAAATAAAATTGCTGAAGAAGCTCTTCAATATTTAATTTTTGACCTCAGTAAAACAGTTCCATTCCCATCGCCCGTAAGACCAGAGTTCAAATTTATCGATCTGTTTGCTGGTATCGGCGGATTCAGATTGGCTTTGCAAAATATTGGTGGAAAGTGTCTTTATACAAGCGAATGGGAAAATGCTGCCAAAAAAACATACAGAGAAAATTTTGGAGAAATTCCATTTGGAGATATATCAAAGGAAAGCACTAAAAATTTTATACCACAAGAATTTGATATTTTATGTGCTGGATTCCCTTGTCAAGCATTTTCAATTGCAGGAAACAGGAAGGGTTTTGCAGATACTCGTGGAACCTTATTTTTTGATATTGAGCAAATTGTTAATAAGCATAAACCTAAAGTTGTTTTTCTTGAAAATGTGAAAAATTTAGTCTCACACGATAGTGGAAAAACATTCAAAACTATTATTGAAATTTTAGAAAAAAAACTAGGCTATAAAGTTTATAGTTCAATTCTAAATTCAATGACACATGCAAATATCCCGCAAAATAGAGAGCGAATTTTTATTGTTGCTTTTGATCCAGAACAAGTTGATAAATTCAATGATTTTAAATTTCCAGAGAAAATTGATCTCACAAAAAATATTCATGATATTTTAGAAAAAGGAAAACAAGATGATAAATATTATTATTCGAAAGATCATAAATATTATCCTGAGTTAAAAAAAACAATGACTTCTAAAGACACAGTTTATCAATGGAGAAGAGTTTATGTAAGAGAAAACAAAAGTAACGTCTGTCCTACACTTACTGCAAATATGGGAACGGGTGGTCATAATGTTCCATTAATTAAAGATAATTACGGAATTAGAAAATTAACACCTAGAGAATGTTTTTCATTTCAAGGTTATCCAAAAAATTATATTTTACCAAACCTTGCAAACAGCAAATTATATATGCAAGCTGGAAACTCGGTAACAACAACTTTAATTGAACGAATTGCAAACGAAATCATTAAAATATTATGAAATATTTAAATACAGAAATATTAAATAAGAATTATTCATTAGACGAGAACACTAGTAATCTGCCTAAAAATATCTATGCAATAAAAGTTTATAACGTTGATGATGATCAAAATTTTGAAATAGCTATTAATAATAATGGGTATTGTCCAAATTTAAATTCAGAACATGAAGAGTCTAGCTTTATAGAATATCTAAGTGCATTGGAATATCGTCTTATTGATGAATATTTCAAAGTAAACAAATTAAAGAAACCAAAAGAATATTATACTATTTGTGAACTTATGACAAATGGAGAAGGTGATTTATATAGGTATTCTAAAGTTAATAATTAATGAAATCATTCGCAGAAATTGACATAGAAAATAAAGGAAATTATTTAAATCTGCTTTCTGCTGTTTCCAAACTTTCAGGACTTTTTAGTGACAGTTCTGTGCCATTTATAAATTACAGAGTTGCAGAAAATATATTTTGCAGAAGTTTTGAAGCAAATAATTTATCTCGCTCTGATACTGCTTTTGATGCAGATTATAATTCTGTAGGAGTTGGATTAAAAACTTTTATTTCAAAAACCGATAATAGCACTGAAAAAGTAGCTGAATTTAATAGTCTCTCTAGAGATTTAAAAAATTATAAAGGCAAAGAACTCGCCTTAAAATTAGGAGAATATAGAAACGAAAGAATTGATTTAGCTAATAGAGTTTATGATATTGAGTCTTCTATTTATCATATTGTTGCAAGACGAGAAAAAGAATTATTGCTTTTTGAAACAGATTATAATCAAATAGATGTTGAAAATATTAATTCTGTAAAAAGCAATAAAGCAAGTTTACAGTTTGAAGATGGTCATAATTTTTATTCTTTCAATTATTCAAAAAGCACATTATTTAGAAAGTTTATAATTCCACATAATGCTTTTCGTTTACCAATTGACATTATAGATGATCCTTATGCTTTAATACTTGATTTATTTTCTAACAATGAATTTAAATCTGCAACAGACAAACTTGTCAAAGGAGAAAATTATATTATTCTACCTCTTTATGGTATTAGAAAAAAAGAAAAATTTGTTTTTGAGAAAAGTGGTTTAAATCAATGGAACGCCGGTGGAAGAAAAAGAAATATGGGAGAAATATACATTCCAATTCCAATAGGCATTCATAAAGATTATCCTGATTTTTTCCCAGAAAGAGATGTTCATTTTGATTTGCAAATTCCATCAGGAGAAGTCTTTGTTGCAAAAGTTTGTCAAGAAAACTCCAAAGCTTTAATGACTAACCCAAATAAGGCTTTATCTGACTGGCTTTTAAGAAAAGTACTTCACTTAAAAGAAGGAGAATTGGCAACAATTGGAAAGTTAGACAAATTAGGTTTTGATAGTGTAATTATAACAAAAAATCAAAATTCAGAATTTAAAATTGATATAATGAAAACGAATACGTATGATAAATTCTGGGATTAATTGTAAAAACAGTATCTGAGAAAGATGGGGCCTGATTCACTAATTGATGAATTTTCTAAAATAATTAGTTGCTACTCTTTAAAAGACAAACTCAAAGGCATTGTACCACGAAGACAAAACATCTTGTTAAGGCCTAAAG
>Ga0306909_100304_pt1 | contig 13300 bp, 16 predicted proteins | sample AntRauMFilla2697_FD_190439 | JGI IMG/M metagenome (GOLD analysis project Ga0306909, IMG submission 190439) | Saline lake microbial communities from Rauer Islands, Antarctica - Metagenome Filla 2 #697 (v2) (version 2) | ecosystem: Environmental > Aquatic > Non-marine Saline and Alkaline > Saline ... | reverse complement strand
TCTATCGGCAGGAACATCGCCCTGCACCGGGCTTGCCTGCGGATGATCTGGACAGTTTGAAAGAGGCGAACCCCGGCGCGGCGGCTGGCATCGGATCTAGCCTTGAATGGTTGCAAGGGCAGGCACGGCGGGCGATTGCGCGGGGCGGCTCTACGCTGACCACCTTCCGCTTGTACAATCGAAACGAGCGCGTGAGCGGCGAAACCCGCGATGTGCTGCTGACCGTCGATGAGTGGCTGGCCTGCGAGGTGTCGGAGGTTCCGGCCCGGCAGGGGCAATGCGTGATCGGCATCGATCTGGGCGGATCTGCATCTATGACGGCAGCGGCGTTCTACTGGCCTGAGACGGGGCGACTAGAAGCTCTGGGCACCTTCCCAAGTAAACCGAACCTTGCGGACCGTGGCGCAAACGATGGCGTTCAAGGCCGCTATGTCGAGATGAAGGACCGGGGCGAACTCTCCACCCTTGGCGACCAGACTGTGCCGATTGCGCCGTGGCTGATCGAGGTGATGAAGCATATCGAGGGCGAACCCGTCGCGGCGCTGGTCGCTGACCGATACAAACAATCCGAACTTGGCGAGGCGATCGAGCGGGCGGGCATCCGCGCGGCTGTGGTCTGGCGTGGCTTTGGCTTCAAGGACGGGAACGAGGATTGCGAGCGGTTCCGGCGCGCGGCTTTCGACGGCAAGGTGCTGACCACCGCGTCCCTGCTGTTGCGGTCTGCGTTTGCGGACGCTGTGACCCTGCGAGATCCGGCAAACAATCTGAAATTGGCAAAGGCTCGATCGACGGGCCGGATCGATGCGGCATCGGCAACGGTCATCGCTGTGGCTGAGGGCGCGCGGATCATGGGCCGACCATCACATAAGGGAGGGCGCATTGCATGGGGATGACCGAAACGGCAACCCGGCTGATCGAGCGTTTTGGACAGGATGCAATTCTGCGCAAACAGCCTGCACCACGTACCGACCCCGACGATCCGCCTGCGGGTCCGGCAGTGGACTATCCGGTCACTGTCGCGGTCACTGATTACACCGTCGAGGAGCGGGCAAACGCTCTTATCTCGGATAGTGCGCTGCGGGTGTTTATCACTGAGGGCGTTGTCCCTTCCACTGCTGACAAGCTGGTGATCGGCGGGGTTGCCTATCTGATCAATCGCGTTGGCACTCTGGGGCCGGATGGCGTGGTGATCTGCTATGAATTGCGGGTCCAGATATGAGCAGGCGCGACGAGTACAAACGGCACTCTGCGAAGGTAACACGCGGGCCGCGATGGAAGGCTCTGAGGATGCAAGCCTTGGATCGTGACGGCTGGCAATGCGTCCAGTGTGGCGAGCTGCGGCGGCTGGAATGTGACCACGTTCTGCCTGTCAAAACGCACCCCGAACTTTCCTACACCCTGTCAAATTTACAAATTCTCTGCGGGCGCTGTCATGCGCGCAAAACGAGATTGGAAGTGGGTCACACCCCGCTTTCCCCGAAGCGTCAACAATGGCGCGACCTTCTGTCGAGCATGAAAGGAAATAACTATGCTGACATCTAAAAAGCTGGAATTGCGCCGTTCCGAGATCCGTCAAAACCTGTCGGAGCTGGCGAACATCGAAACACCGTCTGCGGACGAAACCCGCAAAATGACGGAGCTTGATACTGAGTATCGCGCCAAGGAAGTGCAGTATCGCGCGGCGCTGGTATCCGAGGATGAAGAACGCCGGGACGCTGGCAATGTGCTGGAAACTCGTTCCGAAAAGGAATGGACCGAGATCATGGGCGCTTTCGAGATGCGCCAAGTCGCTTTGTCTCTGGACGAAGGCCGCGCGCTCGACGGGCAAACGGCGGAGATCGTGACCGAGCTGCGGAGCGCGGGCGGCTATCGCGGCATCCCTGTTCCCTATGCTGCACTTGAGACGCGCGCCGGGGAGACGATTGCCAGCGGTACACCGAACCCGATTGCCACCCGTCCCTTGATCGAGCGTCTGTTCCCTGCGTCTGTCGCGGCTCAAATGGGCGTCCAGATGATCAACATCGGCAGCGGCGACTCGGAAACACCCGTCACCACGTCGGCGATCACGGCGGGCTGGCAGGCAACGGAAACGGGCAATGTGCCGGGGCCGTCCGCTTACGCCACGTTGGACCGTCCGCTGTCGCCTGATCACACTCTGGGAATCCAGATGCGGATCACCCGCAAGACCCTGAAGCAATCCGGCGCGGCTCTTGAGCAGGCGATCCGCCGGGACATGAACGGGGCTATGTCGCAAGAGATGGACCGGGCAATCTTTAACGGATCTGGATCTGGTGGCGAACCTACTGGCGTATTCACGGGCGCAACGGCTTGGGGCATCGTGGAAAGCCCTGTCGATGCTGCGGCAACATGGGCGGCGTTTCGTTCTGAGGTGGTGCAGTTTATCATCGCCAATGCCGCAAACGGTCCCGGCGATGTGCGCCTGCTGATCCGTCCTGAGGTTTGGGACTACATGGATTCTGTGCTTGTCGGAACAGGGGGCTATAAATTCGAGTATGACCGCCTGACTGAGGCGCTCGGGTCCGTCGTAATGTCTCACAACGCCTTACCTGCCCCTGCGCTACCATCCGGCGGCACCGAAGGCGATCCGCTGGAAAGCATGGCACTGCTGACAACATCGGCGGGCGGTGTTGCCCCTGTGTTCGTGGGTCTGTGGGGGGCCGTCGATCTGGTGCGTGATCCCTATGCCGATGCACAGTCGGGCGGGCTTCGTCTGACGGCGCTTTCCACAATGGACACGACAATCAGCCGCGCGGTCCAGTCGCGCGTTCTGACGGGTATCCAGTAAGATGCTGGAGGGCTTTGCAGGCGGCGGGCTTGAACTCCGCAAGAGAGCGTCGGGCGCGTTGGCCCTGCAAGGCTCTTTCCCATACGGCAAACGTGCCGTCCTGTCCGATGGCGGCAGGACGGGGCGACCCAAAAAAGAAGTGATTGCGCCACGCGCCTTTGCCTACCGGATCGACACACCATCGGACCACGGCGGCAAAAAGGATATCCACCTGCTGTCGGGTCACGACTACGGCAAGCCGCTGGCGTCTGTGCGCTCTGGTACTCTGGAGATTGCGGACAATGACGCGGGCGTCACCTTCACCGCGACGATCACCGAAGAAATGCAAGAGGTGTCATATGTGAAGGACATTCTTGCGGCGGTCGCGGCGGGGCTGGCGATCGGCATCTCCCCCGGCTTTCGACTGCCCCCGAAACGAGCTGTGCCTGAGCCTGAAAAGATCGAGGATGAAGGCATGGACCCTGAGAACGGCGCGCATAATGCCATTATCAGGACCGTGATGGCGGCGCTCTTGTACGAGCTGTCGATCGTGACCCGTCCGGCCTATCCCGAAACCCAAATCGAGGCGCGCAAATGGACGCCGGACGGCCTGATCATGCCGGACGGGCTTGGCACTGGCCTGCACCGAACCTTGAACAGATGGAGGGCGTGAGATGATCGACGTTCTAAAGCAATTCGAGGCAGTCCCGGCGGCCTATCCCGCTGTACCTGCGGACCTGTCTGCTGAGGCGGCGGCGCTGGATGAGGCGATGATCTGGGCAAGGATCGAGGATTATATCGCACACCGCTTTTCCGAGCGCGAAGTCGTTTGGACGCTACTGGGCAACGGCGACGATCAATTCCACCCGCGTCTGACGCCTGTGGTGTCCAGCGTGGCGCATTTTTGGACGGGTGAGGCATGGGAGTCCGTGACGCTGCTGCAAGGGCCGCTTGGCGTCTGTCTGCCCTTCTGTGGCACCTACCGGATCACGGCGCAAGTCGGGGCTGGCGATGTGCCGGCACCTGTCTCCGAGGCGTTCCGGCGCTTGGCTGAATATCTCGCTGCGGACCCCGGCACGGCAGGGGCGTCCAGCACGTCTGTGTCGATCGGGCCTATCGAGGAAACACTGGACCGCGCGCCGACATGGATAGCGCGGGCAATGCAACATTCAGGCGCGGCGGATCTGCTGCGCACTTATCGGAGGGCGTGAGCATGTGGCCATTTAAGAAAAGCGTTTCCGCCAACTTGGTTGAAACGAGATCATCCGGCACCGGGTACACCAGCCAAGTGATGGCGGCGCGCGCCGACTACATCGGCGGCGTCGACGGCTTGGCGGAACTCACTGGCACCGTGCAAGCCTGTGTGAGCCTCTGGGAGGGCGGTCTGAGCCTTGCGGACGTATCCGGCACCGACCTGCTGTCGCCTTCCACCTTGGCCCTGTCTGCGCGCGCTCTGGCGCTTCGTGGCGAGGCTGTGTTCGTGATCCGCGATGATGGCCTGTTGCCCTGTTCCGATTGGGATCTGACCACACGGTTCAGCAAGCCTACCGCCTATCGCGTCGGCGTCCCTGACACGGGCGGCGGGCGATCGATGACGGTACTTGCCGGGGAGGTGCTGCACTTCCGCGTCGGGTCCGAAATATCCATGCCCTATGTCGGATCTGCACCCTTGCGGCGCGCGCGCCTGACCGCTGGCCTGCTGCACACGCTGGAGAGTGCGCTTGGCGAGATCTACGCAAACGCACCGCTTGGCACGTCGATCGTGCCGTTCCCGGAGTCGCCGGAAACTGACATGGAAAGTTTGGCACGAGGTTTTCGGGGTACACGCGGGCGCGTCCTGATCCGCGAGAGCGTCAACGTCCAGGCGGCGGGCGGTCCTGCACCTGTCCAAGACTGGAAGGCCAGCGACGTGACGCCGGATCTGTCCAAGGCAATGACGCGAGAGACATGGGCGGCGGCTAGATCCGGCATCGAAATGGCGTTCGGTGTTCTCCCCGGTCTGAGCAATCCCGTCACCACCGGGCCAATGGTGCGAGAGGCTCAACGTCACCTTGCACAATGGGCGCTCATGCCTGTCGCGGCGATGATCGGGCAAGAGGCCAGCGAGAAGTTAGGCCAGCCTGTCCAACTGGACGTGATGAGGCCGCTACAGGCGTTTGATGCGGGCGGACGGGCGCGGGCGCTTGGGGCCATTATCAAGGCACTTGGCGAGGCGAAGGAACTGGGCGTCGATCCCGAACAGGCGCTGAAACTGGTAGACTGGAAGGAATGAACATGGATGATCAAGCTCAACCGGGCGATATCGTTAGGCTGAAATCAGGCGGGCGCCATATGACGGCAGGGAAAGAGGTTTACAATAATCCTGACGCGCTGACCTGTTACTGGTTTGAGATTGGCGAGCTGCGCAAATCCGAGGTTCCCAAGGCGGCGCTAGAAAAGGCCAGACTACAAAGTCCGCTTTAGTCTAAGAACGAGATCTTCGTGGCTGTATCGCGGGCCTGACAAATTGCGCAACTTGCGTAATTATGGGCGACATGATCGACAACTTGCCCCCCTTGTTCCCGGCCTATGCAACGCACATCGAGGTGACGTGCTGGAAGTGCGGACACACGGCAACGCTGACGCCGGACAAAGTGCCAAAGGGCATCACGGAGCATGAATTTTCGCGGCGGGCGAAATGTAAGTGCGGGACCGGGTGGCCGCAAATCATGGCGTTCCCGAAAATAGCGCGGAGCTGGTAGGTTCACCCAGCGCTAAGGAGCCAGCCCGGCAAGACGCGAGTTGGGGCTGACTTATTCCTCCCAAGGATGGACATGGCCGTAGTCTTTGTCAGATGCATTTATAGCGTCGGACCAGTCAGAAAGCCAATTGCGCGCCTTTTCATCTGATAAGCTGTCTATCACCTTTTTCCGAAGTTCAGGCTCAACGAAGCTTAAGTTTTGTGCAAGATCGTTGAGAATGTCTCCAACATCCTGAGGAGCCGGAAAATACCTATGAAGAGCATGAATGATCTCGGCGTTCATGCTTACACCGTTCTGTTCTGCCTTGGCTTTAATTCTGTCCCGCATACCGTCCGGCATCCGCAACATAAACTTATCTGTGAACTGTCTATTTTCTTCCATAGTGTCCAATGGCCATAACTTTGTACTTGACGCAATAGTGTCCTTTGGACATATAGTGTCACTTGGACTTACTGGAGATTACTATGACCGTCCGCAAACCTTTGCAACTACGTCTGCCCCCTGATCTGAAGGACTGGATAGCTGCTGAGGCAGCGGCGAACGTATCCAGCCAGAACAGCGAGATCATCCGCGCTATCCGCGAACGGATGGAGCGCATCGGAATGAAGTCCGATTTATGATTAATCGCCCGGCACTCAAAACAGTCGAAGATGCTGCAGCCGAATTGAACGTGCCTAAGGCTTCGCTGCGTTCGGCTGCTGAGGGTCTTGGATTGCTGATCTACATGGGGCGCGCGGTGCGCATTGATCCAAACAACTATGAGGAGCTTATCCAAGGATGCCAAGGAAACCCGCAGGGGCGCGCCTCTATCTCAGAAAAGACACTGGCGTCTACATCATTCGCGACACCGGATATCCAGACAAATCAGCAGGTACAGGCGACCGTCGCCAAGCTGAAAAAGCGCTCGCAAGCTACATCGCCAGCAAAGGTGTTGTCACTGGCACCCGTAGCCCGGATCGTTTCAAAGTGAGCGAGTGCCTTTCGATCTATGGCAACGAACACGCTGTGAATGTCTCTGCACCTGAGCGCATTGGATACGCGATCGAGGCACTTGCCAATTTTTGGGGCGAATTGACCATTGCAGATGTGAAGGGCGAGACATGCCGCCGTTATGCAAAGAGCCGTGTTCGTCGTTTCAAAGACGGCACCGTCCAGCCCATCACAAACGGGACAATCCGCCGTGAGCTGAACGTTCTGCAAGCCGCTATGAAGTATTGCCATAAAGAGGGATATGTGACCGCACCGTCGATTGTCACGATGCCAGAAGCGCCGGAGAACCGCGACCGCTGGCTGACACGCGACGAAGCCGCGCGCCTGATCTGGGCTGCATATCGCTCAGGCAAGGGCAAGCATTTGGCGCGCTTCATTCTCATTGCGCTGTACACAGGCACCCGCAAAACGGCGATCCTGAATCTTGGGTTTATGCGCAACACTTCCGGCGGCTGGATCGACACCGAGCAAGGCGTGATCTACCGCCGAGGTACCGATGAGCGTGTGACGAAGAAAAAGCGCAAGCCCATGAAGCTGACCCGCAAGCTGCTCGCGCACTGCAAACGCTGGGAGCGTCTCGGGGGCGTCTGGGCCGTCCAGTTTCAGGGGCAGCGGGTAGGGGACATTAAGACCGCCTACAAAGCCGCTTGTGAGGCCGCTGGCCTGCACGATGTGACCCCGCACACCCTCAAGCACACCGCGATCACATGGGCCATGCAAAAGGGTCTGAGGATCGAGGACGCTGCTGAGTATTTTGACACGAGCGCGGAAACGATCCGGCGCGTCTACTACCATCACAGCCCGGACTATCAGGACAATGCGGTCGCAATTCTAGATGCGAAACTGTGAGGCCGCACAGATTGAAACGAAACGAAGCTATCCAGACCGTGAACAAACAAAGGAATAAAGGCGAATGAACACCGAACAAACATATCAGCAAAGCCCTCCGAAGGCAGAGGTCGCACGTTCGAATCGTGCTGGGTTCACCAATCTCTTTGATTATGCCGACCTAATATGAGCGTGAAACCGCAAAAGGGCAGCATCTGATGCTGCCCTTTGTCGAATATTGATACGCTTTAGCCGCGACGGCGACCGCCGGTTCTGCCCGCGCGACCACGGCCTTCCTGGCCTGCTTTTGGCGCCACCTTGTTAAATCTGATCCAGTCACCGCCGTGCGGGTCACGGTCAAACAGGAAGTTCGCGGCGCGGATCGCTTCCATCTCCTTGCCCGGACGGGGCAGGGTGGATCCCATCCCGAAAAGCTGCACAAAAACCTCGTCGTCCATCCCTTCCGGCAGGACCAGACCCAAGGCTTCCAACTCTGCCTTCTTCTCGGCTATCTTGGCGGCGTTCACGGGCAGGGCGACAGGGTTCATGATGGCAGAAGTCATGCCGGCACCCATGGCCATTGGCAGGAACGCGTTGTTGATACCGTGACGGTTCGGCAAGCCAAAGCTGATGTTGGACGCGCCGCAGGTGGTGTTCACGCCTAGCTCTTCGCGCAGGCGGCGCACCAGGGTAAATACCTGATGGCCCGCAGTTGCCATCGCACCGATGGGCATCACCAGCGGATCAACCACGATATCATAGGCCGGAATGCCAAAATCCGCCGCCCGCTCGACGATCTTTTTGGCGACGGCAAAGCGCACATCGGGGTCTTCGGAAATGCCCGTGTCGTCGTTGGAGATCGCTACAACCGGCACATTGTATTTCTTGACCAGCGGCAGCACCAGCTCCAGCCGCTCTTCCTCACCGGTGACCGAGTTCAGCAGCGGGCGCCCTTCGCATGCAGCAAGGCCATTCTCAAGCGCGCCGGGGACCGAGCTGTCGATGCAGATCGGGCAATCGGTGACGGCCTGCACGCGTTTGATCATTTCCGGCATTAGCATCGGCTCGACGAAGTTGTTGTCGGCATAGCGCGGGTCTTCGGCCATTTTGTTCGAGAAAACGGCGCCTGAGTTCACGTCGAGAATATTCGCGCCCGCCGCGACCTGCGCGATGGCATCTGCCTCGACACGGGAGTAATCGCCGCGCTCCAGCTCCTCGGCCAAAATCTTGCGGCCGGTGGGGTTGATACGCTCGCCGATGACGCAGAACGGCTGGTCAAAGCCGATGATGGCGGTTTTGGTTTTGGATTCGACGATCGTTCTGGTCATGGTCAGTCCCTATCAGGCGTTTGCAGGCACGGCGGAGGTTCCGCCATTGTTTTGTGCCCATGTAGCGTTGGTCGTGATGCCGCCCAGCGGAAAGAAATGCACATGGGAGATATTGAAGTCAGGATTTGCCGCCTTGTGCGCGGCAAGCTCCGCCACGACGTCGGTCGGCTCATAGGGCAGCAACAGCTTGGTCACGTCCATGGCACGCTTTTGCAACACTTTGAGCGAGGGACCGACACCGCAGGCGATGGCGAATTTGATCAAGGTCTGAAGCTTGGCCGGGCCAGCGATGCCAATGTGAACGGGAAGGGTGATGCCTGCATGGCGCAGACTGTCCGCCCAAGCAATAATCGGCTTGGCCCCAAAGGCGAATTGCGTGGCGATCGCCATCTTTGCGTCTGTCCGGCTTTGAAAATCGTTCTTCCAGCGCAAGGCAGCATCAACCTTGGCCGTGCCTGTCGCGTCGATGTCGCGGTTGCCCTCGGGATGGCCCGCCACGTGCAGCCGCTCGAATCCCGCCTCGTCGAACAGGCCTGTTTCCATCAGCTGCATGCTGTCGCTGAAATCGCCGTGCGGCGTGGTGACACCGCCGGCCAGCAGCAGCGCCTGTTTCACATCCGCTTCACCGGCATAGCGGGCGATCCAGTCAGCCAGCGTGGCGCGGTCCTTGATGATGCGCGCGGGGAAATGCGGCATCACCTTAAAGCCGCCCGCATTCAGACGGGCGGCAGTTGCCACCATATCCTCGATCGGCGTGCCCTCGATATGGGCGATGTAGACGCGGGTGCCCTGAGGCAGGATTGCGCGAAAGTCTTCGACTTTCTCGGCGGTGCGCGGCATCACCTCGATCGAGAAATCCTGCAAGAACGCCTCGATGTGCGGGTTCACACCTGCGGGCGCTTCGACTTTTTTACGAAAGTTCAACAGTGCCATCAGCTGGCTCCTCACAGTGTCAAAAGGGGACCGGTCAGGCCCAGCCATCATTTGCAATCAGTGCCTTGATCCGCTCGCGGTCATATTCGGCATCCAGTCGCGCGGCCTCGGCGTCGGCCACGGCGGCGTCCTCACCCTCGACAGTCACGGGCGCGGCTTTGCGCCACTCCGCAAGATAGGCATCGGTATCTTCTGCCCCCACTTTCATCGCGGCACGGTCGATGGCCTGCTCGAACCGCTCCGGCAGGATCCGCTTTTGCCCCCGACGGCCTTTGCCGACAATGACTTGCGCGGGAATGTCCCGCCAGTACACGATCACCACTTCAGCCATCCGACATTCCTCCGTCTCTGGGTCGCCTTGGCTCTCTCTAGCGGAAAGCCTGCGGGGGCCAAAGGCGTTTTTCGACCGATGAGCACGCTTTGGCGACCCGAGTGCCAAGCGGATCATACAATTGTCCCGATTGTTCACCGTTTGGTCATAATTAGGTCAATCGGTCGGAATAGTTTCTCCCAAAGCAAGGAGCAAAACCGATGGTTATATCAGTCAAGAAACACAAAATTGCCTATATGGCGCTGCCGAAAGCGGCATGCTCCTCGGTCAAGGCGGCGATCGCACAAATTGATCCAGAGCCGCGCAGTGATGGCGGCTTTACCTGTGAAATGAAATGGCACGCGATGTACCCGACCCAGCGGTTTCGTCGTCATCGCTGGAAAGCGGTTGGTGATGACTGGTACAAGTTTTGCGTCGTACGTGACCCGGTCCAACGCCTGCTGTCGTGCTATCAGGACCGCGTCGTGGAGCGGCGCAACCTGTATCACAGCCGCAATATCCGCCGCGGCCTCGTAAATCTGCCCGCTTTGCCCGATCCTGACTTTTTCTTCCTGAACCTGACCGCCTACAGAAAGGCATGCTCGGTGATCAAACATCACTCTTTGCCATCATGGGTTTTTCTGGGGCAGGACCTGTCCATTTACGACGATGTGTTTCGCATCTCTCAGCTGCCCCAATTGGCACAAAAGCTTGAACACCACAGCGGTCAGACGGTGTCGATGACGCGTGAGAACGCCACATCGCAAAAGACCAAGCTTACCTTGGACGACCTGATGCCGCGGACCCGTAAATTTTTGAAAAAAACAGTCGCCGCAGAGTATGCATATCTTGCTGACTATTTCGATAATCCGTTCGAGCCGGAGGTGCGGCAAATGGCGGCCTGAGCTACGCCGCGCCATTGCACGCTTGCGCCAGATGCCGATGCACCGTAGGTTGAGGGCAACACGTAATGAAAGGCGCAACCCATGGCGCCAAAGCGCTCCAAAGGTGCGGGCGCGCTCGAACGTAATACATCGACGGCTCTGAGCCCCGCGCCAGTTTCGTCCGGATCGAACGACCTCTATGCGGCCCTAGATCTGGGCACAAATAGCTGTCGCATGCTGATCGCCCAACCAAGAGGGGGCGGTTTTCATGTGGTGGATAGTTTCTCGAAGTCTGTGCAGCTTGGCGAGGGTTTGGAGAAAACCGGGCGGTTGTCGCGCGGATCAATGGCGCGCACCATTCAGGCATTGCGCATCTGCCAGCAAAAGTTGAAGCGAAACAAGGTCGGGCGCATGCGTCTGGTCGCCACCGAAGCGTGCCGCCGGGCCAGCAACGGCGCCGAATTCATGCGCCGTATTTCACGCGAGACGGGCCTGCGGTTGGAGATTATCGCACCCGAGCAGGAGGCACAGCTCGCCGTGATTTCCTGTGCGCCGCTGGTGAGTGCACAGACGGAGAACCTGCTGGTCGTCGACATCGGCGGCGGCTCGACCGAGCTGGTCTGGATCGACATCTCGAAGGTGCCCCAAAAGGACCGCGCGCAATCTATCATGCGGCTGCATGGCGGATTCGTGCAGGCAAAAACCGACATCCCGGCTGCCCGCGTGGTCGACTGGATCTCGGTGCCGCTGGGTGTGGCGACGCTGCGCGACCAGTTCTCTGATGTTGAGGATGACGCGGCACGCTTTGCTTTGATGAGCTGGTTTTTCGAGGAAAACCTTGCCGATTTCACGCCCTATCAATCGGCGCAATCACAAGAGTGTTTCCAGATCGTCGGCACCTCCGGCACCGTCACCACGGTCGCTGCCAGCCATCTGGGCCTGCGCCGCTATGACCGGACCAAAGTGGACGGGATGAGCATGTCGACGCAGCAGATCGACAAGGTGATCCACCGCTATCTGGCGATGGGGCCGGAGGGCAGGCGGGTCGATCCGTGCATCGGCAACGACCGCTCGGCGCTAATCATGTCGGGGGCGGCGATTTTGCAGGCCCTGATGCGCGCATGGCCCACCGACAGCCTCAGCGTCGCGGATCGCGGTCTGCGCGAAGGTCTGCTATATGCACAAATGAGCGCGGACGGCGTGCTCGAAGAAGGAACATTCTGATGGGCAAGACGCCAACGGGCAAAAACACATCCGGTCGCGGCCAGCGGGATCTGAAGGTCAAGGTCAAGACATCGCGCGGCCGCAAGCTCAGCTCGACGCGGTGGTTACAACGCCAGCTAAACGACCCTTACGTGAAACGCGCCAAAGCCGAAGGCTACCGGGGCCGCGCCGCGTTCAAGATCATGGAGCTGGACGACAAATACCGCTTTCTGGTGCCCGGCGCGCGGATCGTCGATCTGGGGGCGGCCCCCGGCGGCTGGTGTCAGGTCGCGGTCAAGCGCTCGAATATCCTAGGCGAAAAGAGCGGTAAGGCCGTCGGGACGATCCTCGCGATTGACCTTCAGGAGATGGAGCCGATTGCGGGCTGCGAGATCCACCAGCTTGATTTCATGGAAGACGACGCCGATCTGAAGGTCAAGGAGTGGCTGGGCGGCAACGCTGATGTGGTGATGTCCGACATGGCCGCCTCCTCTTCTGGGCACAAACAGACCGACCACAACCGCATCATCGCCCTGTGCGAAGCGGCGGCCTATTTCGCCTTTGACGTGCTGGATGAAGGCGGCACTTTCATCGCCAAAACGCTGGCCGGCGGCGCAGAGGGCGGATTGCAACAGCTGCTGAAAAAGCGGTTTCGCAAGGTCGCTAACTACAAGCCACCGTCGAGCAGGCAGGACAGTTCGGAGAAATTTGTAGTAGCGACGGGCTTCAAGGCCGATGTGGAGAATGACCCAGAGGATACGCGTTAGACAATCCGTATCGGTCCGGTTGCTGCGGTGATTTCACCGATGATCCAGCCTTCGGCGCCTTCGGCTTTCAATCGGTCAAGCGCTGCTTCGGCTGCATCTTTCGGCAGCACAGCCAGCAGACCACCCGCCGTTTGCGGATCATGCAGCAGCGGGTCGTTGCTCCCTAAAGTAGGTGTGTCGTCCATGTTCGCCTGCAACAGTGAAGAGGCGATGCCCGCGTTCGACAAGGCCCTTGCGCCCTCATAAACCGGCACCGATGCCGCTCCTATCTGCGCCCCGACACCCGAGGCCGCGCAGATCGCCGCGACATGCCCGCACAGACCAAAACCGGTCACATCCGTCATCGCATGGGCATCGCTCAGGATCCGCGCGGCGACATCTTGCGGTTGCTCCATCCGGGCCAGCGCCTGCGCCAGAACGCGCGGCGGCGCCTTGCCCGCCATATGCGCGGCAAGGATCACGCCAGACCCGATAGGCCGCGTGAGCAGCAGAACATCCCCCGCTTTAGCCCCTGCAAGTGTGATCGGCATC
>Ga0306909_100293_pt1 | contig 13675 bp, 16 predicted proteins | sample AntRauMFilla2697_FD_190439 | JGI IMG/M metagenome (GOLD analysis project Ga0306909, IMG submission 190439) | Saline lake microbial communities from Rauer Islands, Antarctica - Metagenome Filla 2 #697 (v2) (version 2) | ecosystem: Environmental > Aquatic > Non-marine Saline and Alkaline > Saline ... | reverse complement strand
CAAATCAGTATCTGCAATTGCTCCTGTAAGTTTAGAAAATCCCTTACCCACAAAGTCACCTACTTTTTGTACCCCACTTCGCACTGGTTCTGGTGCAAGGGCAAGTGCGCCTCGTGGTACTGCCGTAGCTACTGCTGCAACTGCCTCTGTTCCACCTCGGACATTACCTAAAAAACTTCCTGCTCCTGATGTGCCCTCTTGTACCGCATTTGCGGTTGATTGTCCTACTTCTGCTAGTCTGCTCTGCATCCCTCCTGCTTCTGGTGTTGCAGTGCTAGTTTGTCCAGACTGTTGACGAAAGTTAGAAAGCGCAGCAATAGCTTGCTCTTTAGTTTTACCTGAGTCTTTTGCGTCTTGCACTACTTGTCGTTCTTGTGTTGTAAGAGCCATGTTATTCAAATATTGAGTTAATTTCTGCTAAGTCGTCTGCATCTGCTACTCCGTAAAAGCTAGCTTGCTCTTCCGTAATACCATTGTTGCCGATTGTCCTATCCATAACGTCTATAATTCGGTTAATTTCCTCTTTGTACTGCTCCTCCGACTGGTCAAAGTTACGTAGGTTAGAACCTGCTGTTTCTAAGATTTTAATATCTGTTTCACTTAGTACACCTGACATAAGGTCAAGGTTATCTAATGTGAGCAAGTTAGCTACTCGTTCTGCCATAGCTTCAAAGTCTGCTCTTGCGCTTCCTGCAATAGCATCGCCAGAAACAAACGGAATTGCCCCTACAATTGTCTTTTTAAATCCAACACCTACCGCAGCGCTAAGACCCGATTCGTTCAGTAGTTGTGAAGCCAAGCCTTTTAGCTCCAACGCTTGCTCTGTGTCCGCTACTCGCTTGTCCGCTGTTTCTTGCTCTGCTTCTGTTGCTGTATTTGCCCTTTCTCTTGCTGCAACCTTACGTGAGCGAATTTGGTCAAATATGTTCGCCCGTTGTGCTGCCTGTGTAGCTAGTTGTGACTCTTGCGCCTGTACATCCAAGTCCCGTAGCTGTGTCTGCCCTCGTGAGACAATGCCTTGTGCGGCTGCTAGTCGGTCTTCATCTGATAGTTTAGGGTCAGTAAGTGTCCTGATATCCTCTTGTGTAGCTGCTCCTGAGTTCATAGCATCGTCAACAGCGTCTTGTACACGTTGAATTACTGCTTGGTCTTCTTCATACTGACGTTTATCAGCCTCTAGCAATTGTGAGGTTTGGTTATCTACTACACCTTGCAGTGAGTTAATCTGGTTGATTAGGTTTGAGTTACGGAGTGTTCGGTCTTGATACGCTGTCTGTACAGCCTGTGACACTAGTGCTGATGCAGTCTCAATATTTCCTTGAATGATTGCTGCTCGTGCTGCTGTCCCTGCTTGTCGTACTGCGTTTTCTCGTTGCTCTTGGGTAATCTCTCTGTTCCCTTGTGCAATAGAGTTACCTTGCCCGATACGTGTCTGAGTTACGTTACTCTCCGTGTTCATGTCTGCCATCTGTAACTGTAAGTCTTGGAGTGTCTTTAGGTTCTCGGGAATACCAAATTGCTCTTGTTGTGTTTTAAACAAGTCTGACAGTGTCCCTTCTCCTGCAATTTGTGCTTGCTGTTCTCGTAGCCCTCGTAGGTTTGCTGCTTCTTCTGTCTGTGCAGCTATAATGTTTTGGGTATTTGTCCCAACACCTTTTACCATGTTCTGATTGACTGGTGTAGTTTCAGCAACTTGTGGTTGCGGTACAGTTACTTGCGACACAGGCTGTGATAGCTGGTCTGCGGTTACAGATGTGGGGTTTGCGTTACGTTCTGCACGAGCTGCTGCAATACGTTCTGCGGCTGCTTTTCCCTCTGGTGTTATTGTTGGTCGTTGGGTAGTAGGAGGCATGATGATTTGTTATATTATACCACTTTTTACAGCGAGTTATTGTTATTGCTTTTGCTAATAGTCTCTCGTACCGTCACATCTCCTTTCATTACTACCTTATATTGACGACTTGGGGATGTTCCACCAGAGCCTAGCTTCTTTACTTCACCGTCTGCTTGCTCTGCTTTTACCTTCAAGAGCTTGTATGAATCAATTTGAATATCAGAGGTGCTATTAAGTACACCGAAAGAAGCATCTACAGTAACTGTTTTAGTCGTAGTTCCTGTAATTGACACAATATGCGCTAGTTGCCCTGCTCCTAGTCCTGAAAGGAACTCGATCTCGTAACCGTCTTGTTCTCCAGCCGCTGATTCACCTAGTACGTCAGTTAGCGGGTCCAGGGTAGTAAACTGTGTAGCGTTTAGCCAGGTAATAGTATTGACTAGCAATGGGAAGCCGGGCAGTGTTAAATCTTTGTACTTTACTGTTACTGTTTCGTCAGATGCTAGCGTGTCGTTCTTTATTGCAAATGCTTCAAACGCATCTGCTACACTTTCTGACTCGTGCCGTACTAAAGTGAAATATGCCTGTGGTGTTGCTGTTCCCTCCATCCATAAACCTTCTGTTTCTACATCTCCACCTACCATTAGTCGAGTTTCAGGTGTATTAGTAATAAGTAGTGGGCCGGAAAAGTTCACTTTGTGCGAGCCATAGTCAGCGGTTGTATCTGTTAGTGCATATTTGTGGGTAAGTGAGTACGTTTCTAAGTCCAGTACCCATACACCAGATGGTGAGCGTGAGTCTAGGTTGTTAGCCACATTTGCTTCATTCTCTGTATTTACATAGATGTAACAGTACTTTCCAGATACTTGTGCGCCTTTGGGGTGTATAGCTCTTGAGGTTGATGAATCTTGTACCTGTCCAGGTTGGCAACCTTTCATAATTTGAGATTGCCCTGCCCATGGAAACTGGGCTACGGTTACAAACCCTGCGCCATTAAACGCTTGAATGTATCCCTGGTCTGTTATAACAAAGGGTGTATTGCGATAGGTAAACATAGTGAGGCATACACGGCCTTCGATTGCGTAGGATTGATTGTACGAAGGGTCGCCAAGTGTGTTAGTAGCTCCTATCTGCACTTCATAAACATAAGCGTTGTTTTCTACCTCTGTGTAAGAACCTACCCACATACGGTCTAGTGAAGGAGTCATACAGTGCACGACCATTAAAGGGTCAATTGTAATAATAGTTCCACCTGCTGTTCCGTTAAAGTAACGAATCTTGTTCTTATCAGTTACAAATAGTGTGTCCGTCCCTGAACGTAGTACGTCCATGGTGTGAGTAAAGTTTGCTGTGAGTGCTGATGGTGTTCCAGATAAGGTTGTCCAGTAGTCGTTGTTCTTACTAGACCCATCCCACGACATAATGTCAGTGCCTAGTGATATAAGAAGCAGCCCATCGAAAGAAGTCATGTCTGTTTCAAGGCCTAAATCTTCTGAGCCTAGCGTGGTTGTATCACTCCAATTACTTGCGTCTGTAGGGTCACTATTTACACTACAGTCGTAAACATCATCTTGTGTAGCAACATAGTACTCCCCATCGTGTAGCTGGAGGGCTAATACACGTTCAGAACCAATTTCGTCTGTTCCTAGTACTTGTGTTAAACGTGGTGCAGTTTTAATAACTCCAGGGTTACTATCTAGGTCACAGTTAAAAGTAGACCAAAGGTTTCCCCCATAGTCTCCTACGTTGGATTGGATAAATCTTTTTAGTTCATCTGGTGTTTTTCGTGTACTCATATGTTATGTGTTATCGGTTCCTGGTTGCCATGTTGTGCTGGTCTTCTTTAAGACTGTTCCAGTAGAAGCGGAGTTTGCTCCTGATACGTTAGTTAGGTCATCTAATGTGATAGCACTCGACAAGAAGTCTAATCGACGCTCTAATGCACCGATAAAAGCTATATTTTCCACTTGAAGTAAAGAACTCACTAAAGTTTCTAGCTTGTTCATTCGTTCTAACTCTTGCGGTGTCATTGCCATATTACTTTTGCTCGTTAATCCACGTTGTAGAGGGTTTAGTATCATTTACCCAAATAGCTGGGTTGGAAATTACCTCGTCTGGTTCTGTAACAATAATATCTAATCCAGTTTTAGGTATGGGGTTTAATGCGTAGATGTTAACTTTTGTTTCAGGTGTTATGCTTCCGCTAACTACTGGCCCAAGTGACAACAAAGATACAGATAATGTTTTTGACTCACTCAAAGTGAATGACGCTGCTCCTGTGCTGGTTATTTCTGGCCGTGAAGCTGTCGCTACTGCTATCGTTGCCATGTGCGAACTTGACCCAATCCCAACGTCCGCCCTTTCTGTCCATGTTGGGTTATTTGATACTATTTGGTACCCGCTGCTGGTTGGTGGGGTGAGGTCTGCTTTACTGGCGGATGCGGTAATTATCAACATAAGATTATTGATCCTTGTTGGCGTCATTGCTCCAGTAGAAAGAGTTGTACCAGAGCCTGAGGCTGTTACAAAACCAGACTGAATACCAAACCCGCTAATTCGCATCATAAAACCAACTACTGTAAGTGACGACGTGTTTGCCGTTGCTGTAAAAGAAAAGTCAGAAGCTGCTACATCTGAACTTTCCGCCACTTTTTGAAAAATGCTAGTCCTAGCGTCACCAGCACTTAAAGTCTTAGTATTAGTTGTTGTCCACCCCGCTGGAGCTGTAATAACTGGACTTGAGAACCCGCTGATTGTTATCCCAGCAACAAGTAAATCCCCTACCGTTAAGCCTGTAGGTTTTGTAAGGGTCAACCCAGGCGAGTCGCTTGTTGCTGTTTGAATTGTCTCAAAAGCTACAGCCATATTTAACTAGGATTTTGAATAAAGAATACTCCTGACGTTGGCCAAGTAATGTCGTAAGTCCCAGAATCGATTGTTTGGGTTTCCCCTGTGTCAATTGTCGTTATACACCGTGAAGTTGAGTCGTCGCCTGTGCTTTGTGCTACCACAATGTACCGAAATACGTTTGTAAAAGCTGTCCACTGTACGTCTGCCGCATCAAATATTGCCCGGTCATTCGTGTCATCTGTTGTAATAGTTTTAGAAGCAAGAGTTTTTCTGCTATAGCCACCGCCAGTTATTTCACCTGATAGGTCAGAAATAAACGTATCTGCGTCAATATCTGGTGCGTCTGTAAGTAGTAAGACTACTACTGTGTCTGTAAGGTAGTTGATTTCCTGCTTACCTATACTTGTTATTGCTTCGTTAAATACTTTTGCCATATGTTATCTGTTACCCCTGCTACGTCTTGTAAATGTAGACGGGATGGTTGCTTTTAATCTTCGTGATGTGTCTCTGTCCATCTTTGATGCCATGTCCTTAATATTGGCTTGCATTACTGTCAATTCGTTCCGAACTGCTGCCCTCTGATTGCTTACAGCGCCAATCATTAGTCTATCTGCTGCATACATAGCAATGTACTCTTCATCAATGGGAGAAACGCCTGTGGCGCTTGTGAGAGCATCTACAGAGTACCGAGGATGTGCCCGTTGGAAGGTTAATCGTACTGTTGCTGTCCCTGCTGGGAATAGTCGTAGTGTTCGTCCGTCTAAGTCGTAATACTGTGGTGTAGTACCGCCTGAGTAGATAGTTTCTAGTGGTTCTCCTTCTGTTCGTTGGTCTTTAGGGTGTACAGTGAAGTATTTACCGTCTACTCCTAGTACTTCAACGTGTTCTAGGGCAATTAGTTCATCTTCTAGCTCTGCCTTACCTCCTACAACTGACGCTGTGACACGGTTTAGATCGCCTTGGTTGCGTGAATCCCACTGCCATGTCCCACTCGATGTGATTCGCAGGTATGAGTAATTATCTACACCAAAGTTTAGCGCACGGATAACCTTTGCGTCACTTACATTGTCTAAGCCGGTAAGGTCTTTGACGTAATCTATGAGTGTTTGTACCGTGTTGTTTTGCATAATGTCCGTTTGGCTGGAGCGAGGAACCAAATACAGGTTAGTTCCTCACGCCAACCTTGTGGTTAGCGACTAGTGAGACTAGTTTACCTTTACTGCGAGTACTCGTAACTTCATTCCTGTCCAGATAACTGCGTTGTAGAACTGTTCCATGAATAGTTCGACTCCAGCTTTTCCTGATACGTCAATTTCTTTGTAGTCCATTCCTGCTGTTGGAAGGTATAGGTTGATTGAACCCATGTCCCCAAATACTAGGAAACGTGTTGCTGCTGCAAATCCGTCTGATCCGTTTGTGAGTGTTTCTGCTAGTTTTACAACACCCTTTGTAGTGATTGTAATTTCATCATCTCCTGCTGAGTGAGTAGCTACTACACCTAGTCGTGATAGTCGTGCTTGGTCTTCGTTAGACGCTGCTGATGCTCCTGCGTTTGTTCCTTCTGCTACTGCTGTTGCTCCGTTTGAGTTCAACCATGCTGTGTAGTTTGCTGCTGTAGCGTCTACAGATGCAGTGATGTGGATTTCACTTGCTGCGCCTGTTAGTGATGCTACGAATGTTGCTGTAACTCCTGCGACTGAGATAGTATCTCCAGCTGTAGGCTGTGTGGCGATTCCTAGTACAACTTCTTGTGTGATGTTGTTTGACTGGAATACTTTAACTCCTGAGAATGTTGTTCCTAGTGAGGTAACAGTTGATGGGACACCTGCTCGGATAACTTCATCCATTACCATGTTCCCTGTAGTCTGTAGGTACTGTCGTAGGTCGTTTGCTTCGTAAGAAGAAACTACCATAAACTTCTGGTCGTAACTGTTCTCTAGTTCGATTTCTTGTAGAGAAGTGTTGATGATGTCATCAATTACTGTACTACTTGATGTCCATGCTGCTGCTGCTCCGTCTACACCACCGTCTCCTAGTACTGCTACACCTGCTGTAGTAACTGGTAGGTTTAGGAAGAATCCGTCGATAACTTGAGAAATTCCTTTCCCCATGTTCATTCCTCGGTCTCCTAGTAGTCCGAAGTCAACTGATTTCCAGTCGTATGAATCTACATGCTCTGATGCAGATGCTCGTCGGTTAACTTGTAGGCTGTCAGCGTCTGCTGTGTATGTTCCTACTGCGTATGCTGCTCCTGATACTGCTCCGTCACTTACTACTGGTGTAGATGTGTATGGGTTGTATACAGTTCCCATTTTGTCTGTATCGGTTTTACCAACTACGTTGGCTACGTTTACTGAGTATAGGTTCTCTTGTGCTGATGCAATTGTAAATTTCTTTCGTGCGTCTTGTGTTGTGCTCATAACTTATGTTTAAGTTGTGAGGCTGTTCCCTGTATCTATCCTCGTCCTGATAGTCTTTTTAAGATTTTAGCTGTAAGAGCTGGATTGCCGTCTGGTAGTACACCTGACTGCTCATACTTCTTTACTGCTACTGCCACTTCGTCTTGTGTCGTATTCGCTCGGTTGTTACTACGTGGAGTAGCATCAACTGATGTACGTGCCTTTTCATTAGCTTTCATTCTGTCGATAACAATTGGGTCACTGAGTGCCTCAATTGGTGAGATGCCTTCTGCTTTTGCGAACCGTAGAACATAGTTCTGGTCGTCTGCTTCCATTACCCCCCGGGTTTCAAGCCGTGACAGTACTGCGTCGTTTACCTCCTCTGTCTTTGGTGCTTCCTTAGCTTTCTTCTTTGACTTCTCGATTGCTCGTTCAGCCTTTAGTGCTCGTGCCTCCCAATCTACGGTAGTTTCTTCCTCTGATTCCTCCGTCGGTTCCTCAGTGGTTTCTCCTACAACTTCTTCTGCCACTTCTACTACTTCATCCTCGTTTGTTTCGTAATTTGTTTGTTCCATACGCTTGGAATTAGAAAGTATGTTTAGTTTCCCCTAGCTGGGACGTTATGTATATTATACCACATTGCTGTGGGGCTACCTGCTACGATTTGGCGGCAGGGTTTGGCTTGCCGCCAGTCTTTGCTGCTATAGTCTTCATTCTGTTCCACCTATCCTGCACTTTCATCTCTGCCAGTGCGCTACCACGGGTAATTTCACCAAGTTCTTTATCTGACTTGGCTATGATAATCTCGTGGCTAAGTGCGTCCTCTTTCTGTAGAAAAACCTTTTCGATAAGTGCTACATACTGCTCTTCTCCCATTAGTTGGGTTGCTACCTTCTTCTCTGCATCTGTAAATGTCTGTGCCATATCCTGTATATATTATTGGTTAAACCTGCGCCATCGCAGCTGCTGCCCCTTGTTCCTGTGATGCTTCTAGTTGCTTTGTCTCTGGATTCCCTTGCTCTGCCTGGATAGTCTCATCTGCGTATAGCTCTAGTTCTTCTTTAGTGATGTTGAGTCCTTCCATTACCTTACCGACAACTGCGTTGAATCGTGGGTCGTTAGGTGTGAGTACCTGTAGGAGACTGTAGTAGCTCTCGAAGATAGTTGCTTTGTCTCGCTGTTCGTCTGTTGTGTGTACCCGGACAAACTTACCAGCGTCTTTGATGAACTCTTTGATACCTGTGATAGTTCGCTTTGAGCCTTCCTTTCGCATCTTGCCTTGCATCTGCTCTCGTAGCATCTGTACGGTCTCAGGGTCTACCACTCGTCCTTCTAGTGAAGCTCGTACCAGTTCGTCTGATATCTTCTCCTCTACTACTACTTCATCAATTAGCTGTAGTTCTTGTGCGCTGAATGTTGCGTAGATTTCATCTGCTGATGCTGCTTTCTTTAGTGCGTCTGGTAGCACCCAATCCTCAATAATCTCTTTGTAGAAGAATCCCATTTCCTCTCGATACTGTTGGAATGTTGCATCTCCGTTTATTGACTGTAGGTACTGCGCCTTGAATGGTACGTTTGACTTAGCTTCTGCACCTGAGTTAGATTGGAAGTATGATGTCAGCTCTCGTGTGTTCTCCTTCATCTCTGCGCGCATACCTTGGTATACGGGTGTTCCGGTAGGCATTTGGTTCAGCTCTGTCAGCATCTTCCCTTGTCCTACTCGTAGTACTGTCCCGTGGTCTACACCTTCATCAAAGATGTTAGCTAGAATGTCTGGATCATCTGTTACATATAGCTTCTTACCTGCAATGGCAATCATTCTGATCTCCTCTGTCTTGGTGAAGTTCCACCACTTCTGCGGTTCAAACAATACTTCTGGTACTGATTCCCCTAGTCCTCGACCCGTCATTGGGTTACGAGCAAGGTACTTCCGTAGTGGCATTGTTTCTGCTTCTGCATAGAATACTAAACCGTTCTCTTCTGCCTTCCCTTGGTCGTCTTTATCGTTCCAGTCTGCGCCGCATGCAATAACACGGATGTACTTGAACTCGTAGTCGTCTTCTTCGTCATACTCGTACACTGTACCGTCCCGTCGTGCCTGTGCTTCTTTAAGAAAAGCTACACTCATGTCTCCTTCTACTAAGAATACTTCTACCAGGTGTCCTGTAGAGTCTGCATCGTCGTCACTAGCCTCTGTACCGATGTTCTGCCCCCGGTGTGTCTCTGCTCCACGGATAGCTTCTTTGGTGTTTTTCCATGCTTTCATTGCCATCAACTCAGACGGTGACATATACATACGTTTGATAGTAGGCGCTGACATTATGTCTGCTTGGTCTGTAATAAGCTGCTCCCACTTATCTACCACGACTTCCTCCCCTTCCTTACAAGCGTGTACACCCCCAAACTTAGCTCGTACAAACGATGTCCGGTTCATAAACTGACCGAACTTGATATCTTCCATGTGATTAGCCAGGGCTTTGGTAGCAATCATAGATGAGATGCGTGCCTTTCGTGAACTGTTCACTGGTGGTACTTCAATGTGCTTAGTGTCGAAGTCTGTTGACCGTGCTTCTAGTAACGTAGGTGCCTTGTGGATATTATCAAAAGGAAAAGCACCAATAACGTCATCAAATGCGTCATCTTCTTCATAGGTGTCTGACCAGTAGGAGTTAATCTTTTCGATGTGGTCGTACTGGTTCCAATCTCCTAAACCGGGTACTGGGATAGTTTTGGTCTCGTAAGTATTCCGTTGCTCACGGATGAAGCTATAGATGTTAGACATAATTCACATTATTATACCATGCACAACTAACAACTGGGGATAACTAGCCGCGTGCCCCACCTTTCTTCCCTCTCATATTACTATAAAAGTCTGTCACCTTACTGGAGTGTGCAGATTGGTCTTTCATCTGCCATGCGATGCATGCAGCCATCATAAGGTCGAAGTGTCTCGTAGCTAGTCCTACTGTGTTGTCCGCAAGGTCGTTATTGCTAAAGGCTTTCATCTCTTTTAAGATGCGCTCATCTAGTATCTTAATCAGTCCGTTATTGAAGTCACGCCTAAAGTCCATGAGCATGGTTGTCCTAGTCTTACTGTTAGTCTCCCAACCTAGCTTCTTAGTCAGCACGTTACCTACGTTGTCTTTAATCTCTTTCTGGTACATCGCAGGGTAGTGCAGGTCTTTCACTGTAGTTGTTACAGTACCTCCACACTCGTTATTGCTCTCCCATGCCCATATACAGTTACCATACTCAGAGCCTAGTCTTGCGTACTCATGTGCAGCAAGGTCTGGTGCAAGCATGTTGTCAGCGTGAGTAGCTACTACCTCACCTGTTTTAAAGTTGAACATCGTCGCTGTGTTTGCATCCTTTCCGATACCCATAGAGTGGTCAGACCCTAAACCATACCACTGGTCTGATTGATAGGTACTCCAATACCAAATGTTACCAGCCTTGTGAGTAGGCGGCTTTGCTACGTTCTGTAGTTGGAAGTTGATTAGCTCAGTGTCGTAGAACTTGTTGAGTGAACGTGACGGGTCGCATAAGAACTCACCATACCAGTCAAGTGAGTCTTGATATCGTTCCTGCAAGTCCTCGAAGGAGAAGCGTGACCACAGGGCTGTGGCTTCTGTAAGACACTCGACACCCTCTGCATCCCTTCCATAGCTAATCTTCTCTGCAATAGGCATAATACGTACTCGCACCGACTTCTTGTCCATCAACCACTGGATGTTTGCATCCTCTGAAATGTAGTTACAGTTGACTATGTAGCTAGAACCGCGTGCCCTACCATCAATAGCTTCCTGTGCTCGTTTCTTAATCGCCTCAGTCTTTACTTGTGATGTAACAGACGTTGAGTCCTCAATGTCCTCGAATATCTGCCAGTCTGGTCGGTATGCGTCCTGCAAGTTTCCACGTTGGTCTTGCCCAATAGTCCCACTCTTTACCTTCACCTGATACTTAGTCGTAAAGCTACCCTGGCGTTTCTCACGCTTAATCTTACCGTCATCAACAAAGAGGTCACCATAGATAGGAATGACATCAATCATCATGTTATAGACGTCAGTGACAATCTGTACTGCGTTGGTTAGTTCCTTGGAGAGTACTTTGATGTACTTCCGGTAGTGTGACGTATCGTTTAGGACGACAAACGTGATAAACAGTTTAACCAGGGCGGTCTTAGCTGCGTCCCGGTGTGCTGCCTCTAGTACGTTAGCGTCCCCACGGTATGAGTCTATGTAATCTAATACAATATCGTCATGGTACGGAGCTGATACATCTGTAAAGTATCGAGTGTAGCAAGTGCGTGAGAAGTACTTAAACTTCTTTAGTATCACTGCATTACTGTCCTCAAGGGTAAAGCTAAACAGCGCCAGCTTCTCGGCTGGTGTACCATTGGTTGCTATTTGCTTTAGGTATTCTTTGCTTTCCACTCTACTAGTCCAGCTGTTTTAGCTTTAAAGGTTGCAATGTTTGCTTGTGTTTCTTTCAGCTTCTTTAGTGACTCGTCGAACTCCGGGTAGCTGGTTCCTTTTTCCTTAGCTGCTTCGTGGTCCTGTTCCCGTGATACCAGTAGTACCTGCTCGTTGTATAGGTTACGTCCTAGTCGTTCGATCATGTCAGCTAGAAACTTAGCCTCGTACTGGTCTTTTTCTACCTCATAGAACACAGCGAAGTCACCATCTGCTGTGATTTGAATCTGTCCACCTTCTCCCATTACTACTGTGTCTACAAAAGCGTTAACTTCTTTATCTGTCTTTAGTGTTTTTACGTACATACGTTCCTGTATTATTTATTATAGTCTTATTCTATCACACGTCAGCCAGTGCTCTGTCGATAGCTTCTTTCTGCTCTGTGTTTATCTCAATTGCACCACCCTCTGCGCCTGTGTGTTCTGTTCTATCACTAAACTCATCCTTCTCTTTCTTGCTTAGCCATTCCTTTGACGAGTTGTAGTCACCCTCTGCCATCTTAGCAATCCAGTTAGCCCTAGCAAGGGTATTTGGTTCATTCTGCCATAACTTGATTTTCAGACGAAGTTCCTCGTCTGCATCTATCCATGTCTGTACTGTAGATTGTGGGATACCTCCGTATTCACAAGCCTTTTTTACAGAACAGCCCATCTTAAAATGAGTTGATAATAGTTCGATAGTCTTTTCTTTATTTCTTGCTGAACCTTGTGCCATATATATAGATTATAACACAATGAGTATGTTATTTCGTATACCCCATGTCCGAATCGAACGGACTACCTGTAGATTGTAGATCGTTACTGTGTGCTGCCAGTCGGCGAGATACTAAAATAGAAAATAGAATGGGGGGCACTACAGGTATACCATAAGGGGTGTGTAGGGAGTCGATCCCCTACTTCCTTTACTATAACAAAAGCACCCCGTATTACAAGCTAGTTATCCCCTGTTTTACCGTATAATGGCTTTACTACGTTCTCTAGGATGTCGGTTAGAATTGCATTTACTAACATTTTATCTTCATAGGTTTCAGCTTGCCACTCACCAAATGTTGCTACTTTTCTTTCGTCTGTCTTCATCCCCTCTATCCCTTCCACTAGGCTTGTGTATGCTTGGTTGCGGTCTTGGTATATTTTTTCTGCGTCTTCATAAAGAATGGTACTGGCGTCTACAGAGTGGTCTTTATGGTCTGTTTGGAATACCCATGTACTTTCTTCTGTCCTAAAAACACTGGACTTTATTTCAATTAAGGTAAACCCAATAGATTTAAAGAACTCAACAACTTGTTTATTTACATTGTCCATAAGCTAAATATTTTCATTATAGTAATAACCCCTAAGCCAAAAGCCATTCCGTTTGTCCACCAAATAAATAGACAATTAAATGACCTCTTATAGTCTTCTACAGACGGTAGTGGTGTTGTTTTCATATAGTTTTAATTATATATACCGATAAATACCAGGTGAGTGCTAGTAATGTGTATGTGCAAACCATCCAGTAATTCATACCTTATCCATATTACTCATAAACTCTTTGATGTCTCTTGCTAGGGTGTTGTGGCCTTCTTTTCTAGGACAAGACATCATCGCTTCACAGTCATTGCAATTCTCACAGTCTTCCTTCTCCTCCAACAGTCCACTCTCTAGGATTGAGTTGAGTGCTGCTTTCCATGTAGCCGCTGTGTGTTGGTCTAGTTTGTCTAACTGACCTTTTATGCAATCTATATAACCTTCACAATCACTTGTAAAGTCTTGCCTAAACCCCTCCCGTCCCTCTCTCTGCATTGTTTCTAAATCTTTCATGGTTATTTAATTAGCTCAGGGTTCTGGTGTATGTTTCCTATTACTTCACACTGTCTGTTAAAGCTAAATCCTCCATTAAAAAATGTAACAACAGCAACATCTTCTGGGTATTCCCATCCTATGCCGTCTACATATTCAAACTCTTTAACAATATCCCCCTCATAAATAGGCACTCCATTCTTGTCGTCTAGTCCCGTGTATTGTTCTAACACTTGTTTATTCATGTATGAGCCTTCCCAGTTTTCTGCTTCTTCTAGTATGCAATCTCCCCATGCTCCACAAGACATCTCGTTTGAGTAAGAGTATTGTTTTGATTCTTTG
>Ga0306909_100280_pt1 | contig 13907 bp, 2 predicted proteins | sample AntRauMFilla2697_FD_190439 | JGI IMG/M metagenome (GOLD analysis project Ga0306909, IMG submission 190439) | Saline lake microbial communities from Rauer Islands, Antarctica - Metagenome Filla 2 #697 (v2) (version 2) | ecosystem: Environmental > Aquatic > Non-marine Saline and Alkaline > Saline ... | reverse complement strand
AACCTTGACAGCATCCATGTGTAATTTCAACATGTTTTGCGTCTTTTCAATAGTTCGCGGATAATTGTCAATATCTTTAGCATAATCGCTCTTGAGATCATCGATGAGAGGCTTGCTTCGAGTTCTATCACTGTTATACAGCATACCTGTAGACAAAATAGCTTCATATATATTGTCTGTGAAAATCGTCTTCTCATTTGAATCCGTAATTTTTCCATAGGCTTGTGTCTTGATTGCAAATTCTTTGAACCAAGAATCACCATGTTGATTCTTCATTAGTTCACCTTGTCTCATAAATCGATCCTTGAAATGAATTAAAGGTTCAGATTCACCTTGCTTCATATTAAAGAATTTCTTGTTTCCTTCCCAGAAATGGATGAAATCGTAGTTTCCATCGTCAGTCTTCTTCATGAATCCTTCGATGCGAATTAACAACTCAATTGGATTATCAAGAGTTGTGTTGAAATCCGTTTCATCTCGAATTTTATCTTCCATTTCTTTTGTAACAAACTTCAGCATAATGGTACTCTTCAGAATCGATTGATTCGTTTTGAGATACCTATCCCTGTAGCTGTACCTTTCTTGAGCTGTAGTATAATCGATCTTGTACTGGTTGACTTCAGCAGCCTTTTCATCAGGATCCGTTTTTGTTGAAACTTGCATTACTGGCTTTTCAGATACCAGATTGATTAGTTTTTTGTCGCGGATCGACTGGACCATATCATCGACGCATCGCATGCTCGATACTTGAATAGTATCAATCAAATGTGCCTCACAATCTTCATATGAGCACTTCATCTTGTTATCAGACGACAATGGATGAAATTGTTTTGTCTTGATAGAAGCTGATGCTTGCTTCATGCTTCCTCTTGTCTTCTGAGGAAATGAACGTCCTCCTCTTCCACCACCGGAAGAGGATCGTCCCATTGTCAACGACTCTCGCTCCTTTTCACTTAAGGCAGTATCGATTGTCTTGACGTATTGCTTTTAAATTGCCTTTTGTGTTTGAATGTTAGAAATCTGCGAAATGGACTCTATGTGAGTGCTATTAGCGCTCAGTGCCGACTATTCACAGTCTAAATTCGTAATCACAATACAACTCTTTCACAATGTTCAGTTATCCTATCAGAGGTATACTATTGAGTGAAAGGTTCCTATTTGATTAATGTTTGCTTGAATTGATGATTCAAACACAAAAGTGAGTTTCTTGGAAAGTCAATTTTCCAAATCTTCGCTCGATTTCAGGTTCTACGAGAAATCTCTGTCAATCACAGTACTTGGGATTCATTGATAATATTCCCTACTGCATTGTACACAACACCAATATTCCATATTCATAAGGATGTTTGATCGTGATGTGGACGTGGTTTGTTCGACAGGCTCGCATTAAATCACTGACACGTGCCCACGATTGCATTTAATCGTGTTGGTCAGAAATACTTTCGCGCTTGAATAGTTTTTCCACAGAAACTTCAAAACTCATTTTTCTTCCAATATATTCAATATATATATAGTTGTCATATCCCAACACACTCCTGCCATTGCAACAATCGTCATTGGCAGCCAATGGAACATGCTCTCATTGATTCATTTTTATTTTTGTTTTCATATTTTTCAGACATTCAGTTATGTCTCAGACCTAATCTTGTTCACCAAGAATCAAATCTCTGAATTTGCGGAATTTCTCACCTTGCAGAGGTTTTGTCATGAAATCCGCGATCATATCATCGGTAGGACAGTATTCAATCTTAACATTTCCCTTTTCAACTTGGTCAGTAACGAAGAAATATCGAATATTGATTGCTCGGCTTCTCTTGCCAGCGCTCTTTCGACCATTCTCTTCCAATAAGATTGCACTCTTGTTATCCTGATACAAAATATTCTTTTCGATCGGATATCCTTGCCATTCCATAAATAGCTTAGTCCATAAAATCATAGTGATCATATCATCAACAGCAATCAGTTCGGCTTCCGTACTGCTTCTGCTATTCAACTTCTGTTTTCTTGACATCACTTGCGCTGCACCTTTGCCCCAGGACATGGTACCTCCAGTATGACTTTTAAAATCGGGATGGACCGCAAAAGATGCGTCAATCGACCATTTCATAACTCGTAGTGATTCAGCAGACAGTGTTGTGTGCCACTTCATAGTGTTGTGTAAGTATCTCATCATACGAACACACTTCTTCCAATCAGACTCTCTTGGCTCTCGAACTCTCGATGCGAGAATTGTGATAGTTGGATGAATATCCAATCTAGCCCTCTTGGAGAGAAACAATCCTCTTGCCACAGTAGTATGGAAGATTTGGCGATACTGCTCATTGAGTATCTTGCCTTTACCAGCTTCAAGTAAATCATTACCAGCCGGTGTCTCTTGCTTGGAGTTCTCATCGAACTTTACCGGAAAATCACTCAACATGTTCTCGACATAATCATCCATTCGAATTTTGAGTTTTCCTTTTCTTGAGAAGTCCAGCGTCATTCCAAGATATCGGTGTATCTTGCCTCTGACGATCGTGCATTTCTTGATTGAACCATATCTCATGTTCAGCCACTCTGCAAACTCGTCATTCACCTTTGGATCCATGTGACTTGATAGTAGATCGTCAACATGAAATCTGATGGTTTGTTGCTTTTCATTGACCATCTTGTTAGCAACACAGGGGTCATATGGGTTAAAAACGAAGCCCAATTGCTCCAAATCACTGCGAAATTGATTATACCACAGCAGCGACGATTGCAACATTCCATAAATTGCTCGCAGTACCTTGACGTAGATCACTCTCTTTCCGTTTTCTAATACAACGTAGTCACGATACTCAGGAGCCATGTCTATTAGGATTTGTACCATGATTCCAGTAATCTTCATGTAGATTCTCTCCTCTCCATCCTTTATTTCAGGCATGAAAGTTTGGATGAATGCATTTGGTACATCCAGCGACATCATATCACGTCCCTCATGGGCATCAACAACACATGTTGTCGTGATAGCTTCTTGTGATGCAGTAGGACTTGCAGTGTCCTCTCTCGATAACCATTCTCGAGTTCCATCACCTCTGTACACTAGTCGTCCTTTGATCTCACCAGTGTGCTTTTCCGCCAATAGCATCATAGCTACTTGCGCTTTCTTTCGTTCAGACTCAGTCATGTCTTTTACGAATTCGGGGGTAAAACAGTTCCTCATTAGCATCTGCTTCAGCTCTTTGTCTACACCTGCTTTGCCAGCTTCACCGAACTTCTTCAGTCCCTGATTGATGTAGTACTGCTGTATGAAACACAGTCCTTCATTAGTGTTGAACTTATCGCGAATCTGCATCATGCATCTTGCAATCAATATTGCATCTTGTTCTTGATAGTCGGACATATGTTCCTTTCCAATTTGTTGGAAACATAGGTTGTGCTTTGCTTCAGTAGCTGCACGATTTCGCCTTCTGTCACCTCTGACCTTCTTCTTGTTGAGACCCTTGCCACTCCTGCTCGATGGCTTTTCCACTTGTTTCTTGAGAACTTGTTTCTTGGAAACTTGTGATAGGTTGATCCCTTTCTTGACAACTTGAGCATAGCTCATTCCAGATCGTGTTACCTTGCGCAACGGACTTGGTGCTTGCTCTTCTGGCTCAAAGACAACTTCTTCTTCTGGTGCTTCTTGTAGATCTTCTAGATCCATTACGAGGCTTCCAATATCATTCTTGGTCCCTCGATCGACATTTTCTTGATGGTGTTCCAAATCGGCAACATCATCTTCTTGTTCATCATCCGAATCATTGGCGTCATCTTCGTCATTATTATTATTATTATTATTATCTCCTCGGTTTCTCATTGTAAGTTCAGGCATGTCTGGATCTTCGTCCATGTCTCGCTGATCTTCAAGTAAGTCGTCGTATTCATCATCATCGATGTCGTCGAATCTTCCTTGGAGGTTGACGTCATATTCGTTTTCTTGTTCAGGTTCGTAGTCCTGATCAAAGGCTTCTTCCAAATAACCTTGTTGGGTATCATCCACTCCTGCGATTTGATCGCCATCTTGAAATGTCTCTTCGTTCCTTTTCTTATCATAGAACTTGAGTGAGTGTATCCCTTCTTCAGCAGCCCAAGTTTGAACTCGCTGAATGACTTGATCGGTAATTGGTAGTACAACAACCTTGGGGCGTGACAGTATTCTCTTTGTGTGAAGATTAAAAACTTGGTGACCAGTACGTTGACCTTTTGTCGGTCCAATGTAGATCGCCTCGATACTTCGCGGTGCCATAGTGTTGTTGGTTTCAGTACCAATCGCATGGACGTATTGTCCCATCTCCGCAACCATGTCATTTTTGAAATCAATATTGACACGTTCGATGATTTGTTGTGGACTGAAGTGGCTTGATATTCCTCCCTTGGCCGGAAAGATGTTCATTAGCTCGGCTGCACGGCTCGCAATGAGCTCAAGTATCATACTTGGAACTGCCTTGTAGGGTAGTCGTGCAACAACCACTCTGATGCGTTCCTTCAAAGTCCTGTTGTTTCGCTCAGCTGTAGGTTCATGATCTCCAGCTGTAGTCGGGTCAATTACTGTACCCATTTGGTCTAGCATCTCATCCGTCAGTGGGATGAATGCACGATCACACTTGATCTTAACCACACGAAAGTTTGCATTGTTGTACTTTCGTAGTATCTTGTCCAGAGCCTTGAATACGGTATCAGTAGTAGTATTCTCCATTGGAATACACTGTCGAAACTTCACCGTTTCATCAATAGTAGTAAGGAATGTAGACTTGTTGATGTGCATGTGATCAATACACAGCACAATCTCAGTGTTGTTCTCCAAGAGTTCCGGTGGAATCGCGATGAAGTCTTCAAAAGTCTTCCTTGGAGTTGGTTTGGTCGACTTGCCTTTCAATGTAGACGAGTCAGGACCATAGATCGCTTCTGCATGTTGTAGTGCTTCTTCAGTAATAGGGCAGTTCTTGATGAGACCCGATCTGATAGCATACTTCAGATTCTTGATGCTAGGTGCTCCAAGCATGTGCATCGCACTCCTGGCATCCATAGCAGCCTTGACTTGTTTCGGAGTGAAGCCTTCCTTGTTGTGTTGGACGGTCTTCAACTTCGAATCCAGTTCCACGCCAACATATCCCTTACTCTTATCAAAGATTTCAAAATGGGGTTGGTTGGTGTCATTTTGTTGGCGGTACATTGCACTTGTTTGTTGGAAGCCACTCTCAGTGTTGACTCCATGTTGCTCAAACACATATACTCCTTTTCGATTCACAAATCGCATTTGTTTGCCGCCATCACAGTGTACCACGAATGCATTTTCGATATCAGTATCCATAGTGATGCGGTAACCTGCTGCAATCATCTCGCACATAGCAAGAACATTTGCAATGCCCCACTTATCGAAGTAGACAGGGGGTGGAAATTTTCCGAGGTATCCTTCCTTATCAACAAGTCGATTGCCCACATTAGTGTGCATATCGAGATCAGTTACTGCCTTTTTGATGCCATGCATCATACCAGAGTTGCACATAGTAGTGTTGGTCGCAGCAGTATCCAGAATTAGGTGGTGAAACAATCCAAATGGATCTTGTTCACGCTGTCCTTGTTGTTGTCTTGTGTTCTCAAAGAACTGTAGACCTTGGTTTGCTTCATTAGCAGTAGTACCTTGACAACTCCAGTTTCCTATGACTTCAGTGTTGCTTGTACCAGTTGGCATTGGGACGACAAATACATCCACGCCATGCTCATTACGTCCCTTGATAGCTTGATGAAAGATACCGGATAGATCATAGTATCCTGTCTTCCTTGTTGCTTGTTGGACTTGAGTAGAATTGAATCCAACCTGAGTTGCGTTGAATCCTCGATGAAATTGGGAAAAACCCGCGCCTGGAACCAATTGCCCATCATTTACGCTTGCTTGCCCAGAGTTCACAAATGGGACCATCACAGATCCACCATTTTGAGTTGGAACTTGCATGTATTGCATTCCCGTTGGAATAGACAATATCTGACCTGTAGAAGGGCCAGCAAGTTGCAAAGGTGTATTCACACTACCTGGTGTGATACTTGATCCAGCACTTGGAACACTTCCAATAGGTACTGGTGTTGGAGCTGTTGTTGGAGCTGGTGTAGTTCCAATTCCATTCCCTCCAACTTGACTTAGATTAAGCTTCTTAGCATAATCCTTGAATTGTTTTGGATGCTTCCATTGAGATTTTGGTCTCAAACGATGAGGACAATCAGGCGAAACATGTGCAGTGTCATCACACACATAACAAGCTCTGACTTCAGATTTCTTGTTCTTGTTCCCCTTGTTGTTCTTGCCTCCTCCTTGATGGAAATTCGCACCATGAACCTTGACAGCATCCATGTGTAATTTCAACATGTTTTGCGTCTTTTCAATAGTTCGCGGATAATTGTCAATATCTTTAGCATAATCGCTCTTGAGATCATCGATGAGAGGCTTGCTTCGAGTTCTACCACTGTTATACAGCATACCTGTAGACAAAATAGCTTCATATATATTGTCTGTGAAAATCGTCTTCTCTATAATTTACAAATCGGCCAAAACACACGTCAAAGAAAAACGTGCGTGCAAGTCATTTTCGTTAGTAGGTTTTCTACAGGAACAGCCCGTAGAAAGACGTGAAAACGCGAATTCTTGTTGTCATCATCAAGTGACATAGGTGCCGAATATCACCATGACACGCAAGAAGAACAAAGACGTCGACAAGACGACTGGATCTAACCAACAGATTATTGTGTTTGAGAAAAAACAGGGGCCAAAAAGCGGTCTTTCTAGCTTCCTCGAGCTCACTAAGGAACCTGATCCTGACGACGACAACATTAATATTGTTAAGATGCTGAACACGGTCTACTTTGCCCGTGCCGAAGACGTTACTGATGATTTTTGGACGATTAAATGCTTCAGTCGCACCCATGGATTAATTACTCAAGCGGAGCCTATCTTTATTTACTGGGATGACAATATTGACAATGCAGATAAATGGGGAAGCCATTGCAATGCATACAACGATCGATATTCGGACCCGCCGAACGAAAGGACTTGGGAAGAAAAGGGAATCGCAATTTACGAACATTGTGACAACAATAAGCATGTGCTGGAAGAGTGGATTGAGCGCCTGCTGGATTTCCGGTTCAGCTCAGATGAAGGAACTCATCAATTTGATGAAGAATGGGTAAATCGGGCATTTCTTTTTGGCTTGGCGACTCAATGCCCAATGATGATATTTGGATATTCGGAGCCAGTCAATACGGAGAACTTTTGCAGTCAATATTGGAATAAGGAGAATCCCTACGAGCCATTTTTACGTTTTCACGAAAATCCTTTGGCATTGATTTGGCTCATTACTTCTGCCAAACTTGGCCATCCATGGGCTTTTCCTGATCGAGACCCGGCTTCCGAGGTTTGTGCTGAAGAGGCGGACTTGTACCGATTAAAGAAGAGTGCCAAGGCAGCTAAGAAGGCGCGTATTAAGCCATTCATCACCAACCATGGTGCCCTACAACCAACCTCAAGCTCAAGCTCAAGTTCAAATTCCATCGACTCGAAGGACTCGAAGGATTCGAAAGACCTGGACGACTCGAAGGACTCGAAGGACTCGAAGGACTCTGGGGATTTTGACTCTGATGCCGAGATGAAGGATGCTGTCGAGGACAAGTGCCTTCCTTGGCGCGCCCAGATGAAAGAAGCTGCTGCTGTCAAGGGTCACCAACAACCGATCCGAGGAATTCTAACGAAGACAAGATCGCAGACAAGATTGCAAGGTGCAAAACGTGGCAACCAACCCAATGAGATGAAAGGACTAGATGTCAAAATGAAGGACATTGATATGGATCACGAAGACATTGCCGACTCTTCTGAAGATGAACAACAGTACGGTCCCCCAATCACATCTGTGACAATCCTTGAACAGGCGGAGAGTCAGCAACCAGTGAAGAAACGAAGCAAAGGTCGAAGAAACGAAACAACGGTCGAACATTCGAAGACAAGTTCGCAGACAAGATTGCAAGGCGAAAAAAGTGGCAACCAACCCAATAAGATGAAAGGTCTGGATGTCAAAATGAAGGACATAGATGTGGATCCCGAAGACATTGCTGACTCGTCCGACGACGAACATCAGTACGGTCCTCCAATCAAATCCGTGACAATTCTTGAAAAGGCGGAGAGTCAGCAACCAGCAAAGAAACGAAGCAAAGGGCTAAACACCGGCAAGATGGCGGCCTTGACAACACACCAACCAGCAACAGTCAGCCCATACAAGTTCAGCACGGAACCGAACGCCCAAAAGCCGGTGGCTAAGGTGTTCCAATCACCAGCATCCCATCGGCTCCTTGACTCAGGGTGGGGGCCTACCGATTCTACTGCTCTTGGGCCTCCCAATGCTCCCACCAAGAAATCTCCTCCAGCAGCATTTGTTCCAACCTACAAGGATGCAGCTAACCTACCAACCAGCCACGTTACGGATGACCAAAAGGCCGAAGCAGCCCTCCATCCGGGTCTCTCAAATCTTCCATTCTCTGCCGTGAGGTACTTCAACACGTCCATCCCTGTCTCCTGGGCGGGTACAGCTGCCGAAGGTTCGGGCACCACCATTACTCAAAAAATGATCTGTGCTGTTCAGGCAATGGTGACAGAGGCCATCTCTTCCTCCGATGAGGACTTGACTCTTCTTCCCCTCCACTCGGATACCAAACCAAACCTTCGAAAGCGGAAGTGGTGGATCTCATCAGCCGAGGACGTTACCACCAAATTGAACTCTCTGGCTAGTATCAAGCGGTATCTGGATATGAACTTTGATAATGGAGCATGGTACGACAGTTCGCCTGACAGGGTCAGAAATCGAACTCTCAAGGCAAGAATGCGGTTTGGCCACAAAGGAACGGAGGAGCACATGAAGACGGGTATTCATTCGGCATTCAAGGAACATAATGGTGGATGCTACAATACGCCTTTACAACATGGAGCTGTGCTCCGAATTGGATCTTTGGCACAGTGCCCAACTACAGTGCACAAGCTCCAGCTGGCCAAACAACTTATGAGGCTGGTGGGCTTCAAATACCCAATTGCGGTGGATGTCGGATGGCCCTCCAAACCGGGAGTCGAACGAACCTGGAGCGGAAACGACCCACAGATGGTCCAGGTGTTTGTGAAGACCTCTGAGGCGGTCTTCATCAATTCTGTCTTGGCATCGAAGATTACAGTTTTGACTCCAAAGGCGTCGTGTATTTGGGGGTCTCCGCTGGCCTACATCCCGGACTTCAGGGCCCTTGATGGTGCAGAATCGGATTTGATTGGAAGACAACTTGATCTAGCAGCCCACTTTGGGGTTGTCCATGCAACAATTGAATGTCCCATCAAGTTTCCCGGCATGCTAGCCCAGGCTAAGACTGAGCACTTTGGCGAAACTTCGGGCCTTAAGGTGGCGTGGGCCATTAAGTGTTCGCCTGACCTGAGTGAGACATTGGCGAAGCACCCAACAACAGCACCCGAGGACACATCAGCGGTGAACTCCCAACTGTCGACGGACTGGTCCAAGACAAGCCCCTCGAAAGGATCCCTCTACAAGCCCCGTTATATGAGTGATCGCCAGGCTGCAGTTCTGGAACAACAAGTCCAAAAGATGCTGGACTACGATGAGGCTCTCCTCCAACCAAGCTCCCTTTTCACTGTCATAGCCCCATCAGCAAAACCGGGATACTGGCTCTTCTCAGTCAGGCGAAAGTACGAATCCTTGGCCAAGAGGGTCCTCAAAGACCTACCGGCCTTTCTGATTTTCCACCTCCAAGAAAGGACGGTTCGAGCGGAAGATAAGATTCTACGGGTTTGGCTTGACACAGGCGCTGTGAAAGCTTCAAGGAACAAGGGCATGGTCTGGAATCAGGATGAACTTAGGGCAACTTCGGAGGTTTCAAATACGGCCAACATGAACCTCCACTCGGGACTTGATTACCTTTTCAATTTTGCCCATGATACTACGGAGGTAGCGTTCAATGGAAAGCTTGAGATTGACCTGGAGATGGCGGAGATCCAAGACTTTGATGATGGCTTCACAGTAGCAGGTATGCTGGCGGACGTTCGCAAGATGAAGGAATCGGTGGTCCAGCTAGCGGCAACACGTCAGCAGCTCGGCAATGCCAATGATGAAATTGCTCGCCTCCAAGCTCAATTGGCGGAAAGGAACCAAGTGAGGGGAGGAGCCAAACTCCCAGCAATGGAGGATGATGAGGATGAGGATGTTAATGGTGACGAGCAGGACAACAACCAGCGGGCTGCTTTAATGCAAGCGGACTTGACAGCTGACAGCGGGGATGGCGCCCCCGCTGTACGGCCATGAGTCGGCGAAGGTCAGTGACCGCTGCGGTGCGGCGACGTCACTCAGGCCCCCATTGGAGACAAGATCTCCAAAGCACCCCATCCAGAGTTCAACCAAACCAAACTCTGGACGGTTTTCTTCATGCTCTAACCCCAGGTAATGGGTTTGGCGACAATCCATCAAACCTACCCCTGGAGCACGTTCGAGTTGTGTTTCAGAATGTGAATGGACTCCCGGACGGTCCCACAGATGACAAGCAACAACAACTTGACGAATGGTTACAGCGTGAAAAGGTTGGAATCGTCTTAATTGCTGAGACGAAAAAGTATTGGCCGGCAGTACCAAAAGGCCGCCAATGGAGAGACCGCATGCGAAGCGTCTCTCCGTCCGGTTCCTTTGTGGAGGCAGCACACAACATCCACGAGGATAGGGCATCGACGCCGGGAAGCACACAATCCGGTGGCTGCGCTGCAGCAGTCCTTGGCAAGGTGGCCCATTTCAACCCAACCAGCGGGCAGGACCCTTCTGGACTAGGCAGATGGACTTGGATCCGTATCCGTGGTCGAATGATCCACCAGGAAGAGTTGGATGATTGGGAAGCAGAAGAGGGAGGAGAAGAAGGTGACGGCCCAGCATCCCGCGACGTAGTGGTGGTCTCGGCCTATCGACCTGGCACTGGAAGGGGCACTGGCATTGAGACGGTCCTTGCTCAGCAACGTCACTTCTGGCTAACTGAGGGACGGGAAACGGACCCAAGGGAAGCTTTCATGGAGGATATCATCACGGCGATTGATGAATGGCGACGATGGGGCTGCGAGATTGTTTTGGGGGTGGATGCCAACGAAGACTTGTCCAGCCAACTACCAGGCTCCTTCCGGGAGAGGCTTGGGGCACATGGCCTCACCGACGCAATTCTGACACGACACAGGGGACCACCTCCGGCAACACACAAAAGGAACACTAGAAGCCAACCAATTGATGGCTTCTTCACAACTGCGGGCATCCCAGTCCAGGCAGGGGGGTACTACGGCTTCGATTCTGATGTCATGTCAGATCACCGCGCCATCTGGATTGACTTTGATCTCACTTCCGCTCTTGGGGGTGCACAACCACGGACACATTCAGTCCGCCGCCTTACACTTCGCAACAGGAAGGTTCGCCGCCGATACGTCAAGCTATCTGAGGCAGGGTACATCAAATATGACATCCCGGGGCGCTTGGCAAGGTGGAACCAGTTGCTGGATGAGGCGGCCGGAATGCTCTCGCCTGAACTTGAGGCTCAGTTCAACCAGATTCAAACTCAAGCTCTTCTCGCCCGCCGCCAAGCTGAGAAGCACTGCCGCAAAGTCTTCAATGGAGGCAAGGACTGGTCGCCAAGGAGTCAGGAGATCCGGGACCGAAGGCTACTGTGGAAACTACTACTCCAAGGCCACGATGGCAGAGCGACCAGCTCCCGGAAAGTACGCCGTCTCCTGATTAAAACCAATCAGCCGGAAGCGTGGCGTCTGTCGGTACCTGCGATCCGTTCCAACTTGGTAGAGGACAACAAGAGGCTGAAGGAGGCTACCAAGGGACTCATGGCCCAATGGAGAGTCCAGTACTTGGACAAGAAGAAGAAGGATGTGGCATCCGACTTCAGGAAGTCAAAAACCCGCTACAATCGTGAGCGGCAACTGAACCTCCACCGGATGAAACAGAAAGAAGAAGCTCGCCGGCGTCGCAGAGCTCGAGGAAAAGGATTCTCTGGGGGTCTCCAATTAATCCAGGTGGACCGGAGGCACGCAGACGGCACCGTCACAGAAGTCACACTGTCGCATCGCCCAGGAGTGGAAGCAGGATGTATGGCGGAAAATTCAGCCCGCTATGATCAGACTCGCTGTCCGTATCCAACGCCGCCCATGAAACCGCCCCTATATCAGGACTTCACATCATCCATGGCAGAGGACCACATGCAGGAACTTTTGCACGGAGAATATGCGATCTCTTCCTCATTGGACCACCCCACTCACAGCTTCCTGGATCACTGCAGGATACCAGATGGTCTGTGCCCCATGAATCTCACTGTGACACAGGAGGACCATAATAAGTTTTGGAAGCGCATGCCGGAGAACAAGGGATCCGAACCCCATGGCCTCCACAACGGACACTTTAAAGCAGCAACCTTCTCGGCTCTCTTGAGTTTGTGCGATTCAGTCTCTCGCGATATCCCACTGAAGACAGGCATGGCACCCAAAAATTGGCTCCACCTCATGAATTTTGCGATCGAGAAAAAGCCTGGTGACTTCAGGGTGAAGGCAATGAGGACCATCCAGATGATGGTAGCAGAGTCCCAGGCGAACAACAAGCTCTGTGGACGTTCTGCTATGCAATATGGAGAAGCAAACGGGCTGGTCCCGGATGGACAATTTGGGTCCCGAAAGAAGCACCAAGCCATTGACCTGGCCCTTGCCAAGGCTCTACTTTGGGACCAATTGGCCATGCGCCGGTTGGCAGCTGGCTGGATTTTGAACGATGCCAAGTCCTGCTTCGACCGGGTGGTCCACTGGGTGGCACAGGTGGCCCTCCAACGATACGGTATCCCTTATGCAGCGGTGAAATCGATGTTCACGACCCTACAGAAGGCAACCCACCGAGTCCGGACCGGCTTTGGCGACTCCACTACCTCCTTTTCTCCCCCTACCGAGGTGCCCTTCCAGGGTTGCGGACAAGGCAACGGAGCTGGCCCAACCATCTGGGTAGCCATCAGTTCCATTCTGATTTCTATGATGGCATCCGAAGGGTATGGTTTCCAGGAAGTAACAGCACTTTCGGCTGAGCTTCTTTCGGCGGTCTGCTTCTGTTTCATCGATGACTCGGATTTGGTTGAGTCCTCCCCTGCTGCCGATGCGTCAGGCGAGAGTCTTACCCCTCGGATCCAGTCGGCAATGGACCTTTGGGCAGGAGGCGTCAAAGCTACTGGTGGCGCCATTCGACCTGACAAATCCTTCTGGTGGCTCATAGATTTTGAGTGGCACCCGTCTGGAACGTGGAAGTTCAAGCGAATTGAGGACGTGGCAGAAGATTTCGAGCTGATGGTGGTCGATCCGGAAGGCAAGAAGGTTGCACTGTCCCGTCTTCAACCTGATGAATGTGAGCGCACCCTGGGGGTTCGTATGTCGCCCCAATTCAATCCCAGGGCTCAGCATACTGTCCTCACCGATGCTGCCAAAGCATGGGCGACCCAAGTCCGGTCCGGCTTCCTTCTACCCTATGATGTCTTCCCGCTCATCAGTACCACTATCTTGAAAACGTTGGGATACCCCATGGCGTTGACTCATCTTTCCACTTCTCAGTGGGAAACAATCATGTCTCCGGTGCTGATGGCGTGTCTCCCCAAGGCTAAAGTGTGCAGAACTTTTCCTCGGGCAGTGGTGTACGGGCCGTTGAAGTACCAAGGTCTAGGGATCCCCCATCCAGCAGGCCTACAGCTGACCAGCCAATTGGAGATGTTACTCCGGCACCCAGTGAACCGAACTAAAACAGCAACTTTCCTGGAGGCCTGCCTACAATCCCACCGACTTGAAACTGGGACGGAGTTTGGTCTTCTCCAGC
>Ga0306909_100268_pt1 | contig 14296 bp, 17 predicted proteins | sample AntRauMFilla2697_FD_190439 | JGI IMG/M metagenome (GOLD analysis project Ga0306909, IMG submission 190439) | Saline lake microbial communities from Rauer Islands, Antarctica - Metagenome Filla 2 #697 (v2) (version 2) | ecosystem: Environmental > Aquatic > Non-marine Saline and Alkaline > Saline ... | reverse complement strand
ATAAAATGCACCTGCATAAAACACCTCGTTGCCCTGTTTTAAGTTCTTTGCTGTTTCTATTTTCATATCTTGTTTTTAAGTTCAATGCTTTCAATAACACTGTATAAAAGCCATAAAAAAACGGCTCTTATACTAAACGTTATAATACAAGCGTGGCAAGCTATAAAGGATAGTCTTTGCTTTGTTTACTTAGCTCAATCCGCAAGGGTTAGTCCCCTCTGCTACGCCACGCCAGTATATAACACTGTTTAACTACAAGCACTACATATTGTCATTTTCATAAAGACTTACGTCAAATCCGTGAGAAAAAAAATCTCCCAACCCACCACTATCAACTACATATTTCATCCCAAATTCTGGGTGCATTAAAACTACTTGAGTTCCCTCATCTTCCTCTATATTATCTTGTTTTGCTCCGATGCAATCAAGAAAATAACCCATACTTTGCTTATTATCCATACTCATATCTGGAGCGTAGTCTATAATCCTATAACTATTTTCGCCTTGTTCAAATAATTCTTTTACATTATCAGGTATCTCGTAAGTTGCCATCGCTATTTTTTTAGTTTTATCAATAAAGTTTCTACTTAATTTACCGTGCCAGTAGTTAACACTATTTGTAAAACATAGCCTCACTTAGACATCTGCCCTTTAAGCCATTTTATACCATCTTCAAAACCTTCGTTGTATTCAGTCGTGCAAGTGCCATAATAGGGTAATGTGTCTATATAGGCTTTTACTTCTTCATCGTTCGGCAACGATTTTACAACATCAGGTATAATGCAGTTATTTACTAACCAGTACCCAAAATCAATGTCTATTGCCATATTCTCAGTAAATGAATCCATCCTGTGAAATTCTAAATACCTTTGTTTTACATCGTTCCAGCTTAAAATATAGTTTTTCATTTTATAAAATTTAGTGTTTAAAATCCGTAAATAACCGACATCATACCCTTGTCCGTTATCCATACCCAAATCTATGGCTTTCGATTTTAATTATCAACTTTAATTGAAAATATATTTACGATAGATATTGACATTGGTTGTGGATATTATGATATTTGTACTCACGCGGTACTAACAAAAAATAAACGTAAAACAATGAGTGATTCAAAAATAACAGTACGGGAGGATGAGCAAGTGGCAAGCGAATTTGCCAAGAACTGCGACTCCGAAGGAACGAACATGAGCGCTGAAATACGAAAGTTCATCAGGCGCTATAACCGAAGGGTTGACAATAGCCGAATCAATAACAAAAAATAGCCATGCCGACTATCAATCAACATGGCTTCATTTAAACACCAAAACTAACATTATGAAGCTGCAAAAAATCTCATTAAAAAACTTTAAAGGACTCCGGTCTTTTGAAATACAAGCCCCAAAGGGTGAAAGCTTGAGTATTTCAGGTCGCAACGCCCTGGGTAAAACCACGATTGCTGATGCACTTACCTACGTTCTGTTTGATAAGGACACACAAGGTCGCTCTCCACAGAATTTAGGCATCAAGACCGTTGATAAAAGCGGTGAAGTGATTCACAACCTCGAACATGAAGTGGAAGCCTCATTCATAGAGCCTGACATTACGCTCAGGAAGGTCTATCAGGAGAAGTGGACACGTAGCAGGGGCGCTTCAAGTAAACACCTGTCAGGGCATACTACGGACTATTACGTGGATGACGAACCCGTTAAGAAAAAGGAGTATGAATCAGAGATTGCCGAAATTATGAGCGAGGAGCAATTCAGGATTTTGACCGTTCCACATTATTTTGCCGAACAGGTTCATTGGTCACAGCGAAGAAAAGTTCTTGCAAAGATGGCAGGGGAAATCGACATGGATGAAATCATTGAGTCTGACCCTGAACTTTCCGACTACAAAGAGATTCTTGATGGCAAGAGCGCTGAATCCCGTAAAAAGATTCTGACTGAGCAACGCAAAAAGTATCTCGAACAGATTGATAACATCCCTGATCGGATTGACGAAAATGTCATGGCAATGGTTGAGGTCGATGTATCTGACCTGAACGATGATGCCGATGAGCTTGAGCAAGAAAAGCGTGAGTTGGAAGAAGAGCTTGCCAAAGCCCGAAGCGGTGGCGGTGTGTCTGATTTACAGGTCAAGATGGAAGAAATCGAATCGCAGAAGCAGTCGTTGGTGAAGAAGCAGAATGAAAAAGTCGATAAGGCTTCTGATAAGGTTCGTAAAGAGGTTCGCAAGGCTCGTGAGGAAATGGATTCGCTTACTGATAAACTGAGTAGCGATTGCAGTAAAATTGACCGCATCAAGTCTTTAATAAGTGAGAAGAACCTTGAAATCGAATCCTTAGAATCTGAAATCGAATCGGCAACCAACCGTGAACCCGACCCGAAGCCCAATCCTGTTTGCCAGTCAGGTACTTGCCCGTATTGCGGACAGGATATGCCTGATAAGGGTGATGAATCTGACCATGATGATGAAGCGGAGTATGAAGAATATCTTGCCAAGTTTAATGCGGATAAGGCTCAAACGATTAAGTATTTAAGGAATAACTTAAGCCAAGCAGAGGCAGTTTTGAAGGAAATGCGCTCAGAGCTTACAGAGCAAGAAAAGGACTGCGATTACCTTGATAGAAAGGTTTCCGAAGCTGAGAAGAAGCACGAACAATCCAAAGCCAAACGTGATGAAGTCGCTTCCTCTTTCGATGATGTCAAAAATACCGATGAGTACAAGGCGTTGCAAGCGAAACAGGATGCGCTGGAAGGCAAGGTTCAACAAATCCGAACCAACAAAAAAGATCATGTCGATTCCATTCAGGAAAAGATTTCCGAGGTTTCTGAAAAACTGTCTGCTCTTGAGGAAAAACGGTTCGAGGTTCGCAAGAACAAAGAGCGACAGGAGCGAATCAACGAACTTAAAGGCGAATTAAAAACAGCCCGTGAGAAACTTGAAGATGCCGAGCATGGACTCTATGTGATTCAGCGATTTGATGTCGCTCAGGCTGAGGTGATTACCGGTAAGGTCAATAAGAAGTTCGACCTGGTGGAATGGAAAATGTTTGAACCGCAGATTAATGGCGGTGTCAACGATCAGATGTGCGAGGCTACGGTGAACGGTGTGGCTTACGGTGACGGCCTGAATAACGCTATGCGGATTCAGGCAGGGTTGGACATCATTAACACGCTTGGAAGTCATTACGGCAAGCAAGCGCCTGTTGTGGTTGACAATGCCGAAGCGATTAACGACATGAACACGTATGATCTTCAAGTGATTGCGATGTATGTGTCAACCGATAAACAATTAAAAGTAGAGGTGATGAAATGAGTATCACATTAACTTACGAACCCGATGACAACGAATGGGAAGATTACCATGAACCACTTGCACGAATTTACAGGGAGGTTCGCAATACCCTCCCTTCGTACAAGGTGGACTTTAAAAATGCAACTATGACTGAAAAAGTATATGTCTTAATGCGAGACATCGAAGTCAAAACCGAATTTGAAACGTTACTAAGACAAATCATAACGGAGGTAGAAAATGAGCAAGAATAAAAAAGACCAAAACAACACAGCCGTAGCGAAGAAACCCGAAATATCCATGTCTGAGCGCTTTATTTCAAAAGTGACAAGCGAAATGGCTGCTGCCATCGGACAGGGCGTGAAATTTAATGAGTCGCAGAAACGATTGGCAACGAATCTGTTTGTCAAGGTTGATAACGACTTGCAGAATGCCGAAGCGGACAGGCTCAAGAAAAAGAAAGGCGGGGTTCCGATTGTGTGGAAAAACGTAAATATGCAGAAGTTGGCGTTGGATGCAGCCCATCGTATTCAGCTTGGGTTAGATGCGCTGGTTCCGAACCACTTGCACACGATTCCGTATCACAACGGGAAAACCGACAAGTACGACTTGGACTTGCGTATCGGGTATAAAGGGATGCTGTTGTATCGTATGAAATATTCTGCCGATGATGTGGTGGATATTCGATACGACCTGGTTCACGAATCCGATGAGTTCAAGGTTCTCAAGAAAAATTCTGAACGGGATGTGGAATCGTATGAGTTTGAGATTACTGACCCGTTTGACAGAGGGGATGTGAAAGGGGGTTTCGGGTACATCGTGTATAAGAACCCGACCAAGAACCGAGTCGTTCTTGTTACCCGTGAGGATATGGACAAGATCAAGGAGTCGTGGAATAGCGGGCCTGTGTGGAAATCCGATTGGGAGCATCGTATGCAACTCAAGACCGTGATTCACCGCACAACCGAGCAGTTGAACGTGGACACAACCAAGACCGATATGAGCTATCATTATGTCGAGTCGCAGGATGATCCGTTTCGGGATGAGCTTGACCCTGCCAAAGCGGTAGAAAGCGGTGACAGGCAACTTATCGACTTCGATGAGGACACAGGTGAGATTCATGATGATAACCAAGAGCTTGAGCCTGAATACGAATCCGAAGAAGTGAAGGGTTCCGACCCGAAAGACCTTGAAGAACAAATCGAGTCAGAGGGCTTACCGTTCAAATGAAAATCTACCCAATCGCTTCATCATCGGCAGGAAACGCAATTCTTGTCGGTGATGGAACTACATTCATTCTCTTAGATGCAGGAATCAGGTACGCAAGGCTTCAAACCGAATGCCCTGTGCCTATTACCGATGTCGATGCGGTGCTGATTACCCATGAACATGGCGATCATATCAAAGCTGTTCCGGAATTAATCAAGCGTGGAACCGAATGTTACGCAAGCGAAGGTACATGGGGGGCTATGTTGGGCGATCATCCGAGATGGCCTGCTAAATCGTGCTATCACATGCTTGAATTTCAGGTCGGAACGTTCAAAATCATACCGTTCAACGTCAGGCACGATGTCTCTCAGCCCTTTGGATACCTGTTAAAGAGCATGATTACGGGCAAAAAGGCGGTATATATCGTGGATTCATCGGTTGTGTACTTCGATTTCAAGGGCATTTCGTACTGGCTTCTCGAAGCGAACTACGAATTGGAGTCGCTACTCGCCCTTGAACTTGATGAGCGGGTGAAAAAGCGTATTATAGCGAATCACATGAGTATCGGGTCTATGTCAAAATTTTTAATGGACTCAGACCTTTCTAATACTGAAGAAATTCACTTACTTCATCTTAGTAATGCAAATTCAAACGAAAACGATTTTGTAAATCGGATTCAAGCCCAAACGGGCATTCCTGTTTACGCTCACTAATTAATCACTGTTATGGATTACAAAAAGATCACAAAAATACAGTACAAAAAAGATAAAATGGAAATTAAATGGCTTCAAAATGCTCCCACAGGGCATACCGATGAGAAGTCGATTAAGAGTAAGACCGAACCTCACGAGGATTTTGTAAGGGCATTCAGGGCGCTTGATAAATCATTGTGTAAAGAAGCTGAACTGCCACAAAATGAAGATGAATACCTGCGCCACGATATTCAGGTTCTTCATCTTGATTACGATACTGATGAGCAAGGAAATGACGTTCTGTTTGCTTCGATTGTCAGTGAAAGATTCGTGGCCACAGCCGAGGACACGATGACCATTGCAAGCCCAATGAAGCCAGAATCAAAATCGTTAGGCGAGCCGTTGTTGGATTCAAAATCGGTTGAAGCGATTGACAAGGTGATTCAGGAAGCCGTTCAGTATTTGGAAGGCAAGCGCTACGACCTGTTTTCTCAGAATACCGAACAGATGCTAAGCGAAGCGCAGATTGAGGTAATGAAAGATGATTGAGGTTATCATCCCAGGGAAACCGATGTCGCAAAAACGGCATCGGGATTCTAAAAACGGTGGCAAGTACGACCCGTCAAAGCAGGACAAGAAACGCATTCGGAATCTGTTCTTGCAACACAAGCCGACCAAGCCGCTGGAGTGCCTTTTGAGAGTTGATATTTACGCCTTTTTTGAGACACCGAAATCGTGGAGTAAGAAGAAGCGAAAAGAAGCCCGGGGGAAGTTTAGAGCTAAGACTCCCGATGTGGATAACTTGCAAAAAATCATCTTTGATGCGCTTAATAAGTACGTTTACAAGGATGATGCACAGATTGTAAGCAGTAAGACCGAGAAGTATTATAGTACGAAACCATGTACCGTAATCAGAATAACTAAAATTGAACAGGAGTATATATGATCCACGAACTAAAAACACTAAGCAAAGCAGACCTGCACCATTTACAGGAATTTTATATGACTCGGATTGAGAAATTTTCCAAAACCGTTGAGCAGTACGAAGAAGCTCTTGAAAATATAGAAAAGCAGCTTGACTACCTTGAAGCGAACCCTGCGGAGGACTTGCCACAATGATTCACGAAAAATGTATTACACTAACCGAAAAAGAACGGATTCGACTCAATCAAAGCGCCATGTCGCAGGACAGGCAGATTGCCATGATATTCAAGCTACGAGGTGACAGGGGTTTTACCTTCTATGAGGTCGTTCAAGCCACGGGTTTTAATCAGGACAGCGCCAAACGGTCAATTAGTAATATGGCGGGGTCGGGAGATTTGGATAAGTATAAAGACAAATATGGGCGTTTTCCGTTGGTTAAAACTGATACGAAACGGGAGAATCCTGATACGGGTGTAAAGATTACCTGTTACAGATGGAATCCGATGTACGATAAACACCCGGCTCATGCGGAACTGGTGCATAAACACAAACAACAAGGACAAATGAATTTTCACCCAAATTTGAAGAAGAAATGAAATGCTGAAAGAAATTTATGAAACCGAAGTATCCAAACCTGAATGGGGAAGATTACTTGAAAGAAGGTTTTATAATTACAGCTAACGTATAGCACCATCCGTTAGCATTAGTACGGATTAATAACTAAAAAATTACGGTATGAGTAGCGGAACTATTAGAATGAAATTGCACGGCAAATACAGAGACGTATGGGTTTCTGATACGAAAAATTGTAAAGATTATAAATGCTTTCATCCGCATGATTGCCCTGTGCAAGGTTCGAGAGGTGTAAGAAGTAGCAAAGAAAGGTATATGTGCTTAACAAATGTAAATCACGGATGCCCAGATGAACCAGAAAAGCAGTAATTTTTATTGCGTAACGGTTTGTATATGACACGTTGAGCGATTAGACCGCAAATATAGAATGATTTTAAAATTAAAAAAATAACAACTTAAAAAAGACTGACAATGTGTTATATACTTTGTTATGGCACGTTATTATTATGAAACATTTATTGACTTTAATACAAATAATTTACTGGCTATTAATAGACTTTGCTTTATTACTTTTCCACTTAAAATGGAATATGTACTTAAATAAATGTGGTTACTCCTTCAAGAAAAAAAACGGAATAGTAATGTACGCGAGTAATTATGACAAAAAATATATGAAAACTATGGATGATAAATATCAAGCAGCTTTTTTTCTATAATGTGCCATACCGTGTTGTATAAACAGTGTTGTACACTGTTATTGAAAGCATTGAACTTAAAAACAAGATATGAAAATAGAAACAGCAAAGAACTTAAAACAGGGCAACGAGGTGTTTTATGCAGGTGCATTTTATGAGGTTGCAGAAATAAAGGAATTTCCTAACGGAATAATGATTGGGATATATGACGAACCTAAAAGCAAACATATAGATTACTTGCAACCGAATAGCGTGAATGAGGTAATACCTTGTTATGCTTGCCAAGGCGGTGGGTGTCCTGTTTGTAGTGGGTACGGGCGTTTGATTCAATAATTGTGTACAATATTGTAATAAAAAGGACACTCAGTAATTGCACGAAATCAATTAATTAACTACTTTATCAGCACATACTGAAAGAGATAGATTCCCTGAGCGAGGATGGAGCGCTAAGGGGGTTTATTTAAAAACCTGAAAGCCGGCTTTGTAAGTGTCCATCCCACTTGCGAGGTTCGGCTTTCTCTATTAAAAAAGGTATGGATAACGGATTTATAAAATTATACAGGCAGATTCAAGATTGGGAATGGTACTCTGATTCTGCGACTGTTCACTTCTTTATTCACTGCATACTTTCAGCTAATTGGAAAGACAAAAAATGGCAAGGAGAGGATGTAAAAAGAGGGCAGTTTGTAACAAGTCTTGCTAATCTATCAGTGCAAACGGGGCTATCTGTAAAGCAGGTCAGGAAAAGAATTGAGCGATTAGAGGATAGCGGAGAGATAGAGTCGGAGGGCACACAATGGACAAAGATAACAGTTTGTAAATACAATACTTATCAACCAAAGCATGAAAATGAGGGCACACAAAGGGCACACAAAGGGCACACAAAGGGCACACAAAGGGCAACAACTAAAGAAGGTAAAGAATATAAAGAAGGTAAGAATAACATAGTCACTGCTCTCGCAGATGACGTACCGAATGCTTCTGATTCTGTTACATGGGAATCTGCTATTCGTATATCGGAGTATCTTTTTGAAGCCATTTGTGAAAATGACCCGACCCACAAATATGTTGCCAATAAACCCTCGCTAAAAGGATGGGTAAAAGAGATTGATTTAGCGCTCAGGCGTGACGGGCGAACCGAAGAACAATTCATGTTTCTGATTGATGCGGTTTTCAGGAACCGAAATCAGTTTTCTCAGCTATGGGATAAATGGAACATCAACATTCAATCTGGTAAAAAACTTCGTGAAAAATTTGACTCAATTAAAAACCAAATCAAAGCATCGAAAAATGGAAATACAGGAAAACCGACAAAAGGCGATCTCCACGTTGAACTCCTCCGAACCATGTGAAGTACCTACGGAGTATTCACGACAGAAAGCCATCAAGTATTCAAAAACAAAAAGTGGGAAGGACAGGGCTGTTCCTCAACAAGATGCACGGAGGAAATTAGCTATGCTGTATATCAAAATCGGGGCAACATCCGAGATTCCGCAAAAAGAAGCAGAGAAAGTCGCTTACATGAACGACTTTTGGCGAACGATCTATTTAAAAAACAATCTATGCCCTGGCGATATTCCGTTTTCGATCATCATTGATGAATTTGTTTTAGCGCTTGCTCATGGGGTTATTGATCGAAAAGGAAACAACCAGGTTGCTATCTGCAATGCGTTCAATGAATGGGTAACGAGGCAGGATGTTCGGCACAGGCTCTATCAGAAACGAGATGAGTTGTACCCCGAAGGAAAGCCAAAACAGATACCGAAAACAGCTACCGCAGAAACCGTTGCGGACTACTCGAATGAAGAACTACTGCAAAAATACAATGCGATTAAACCAATGGCAGGGCTGAGAATGGTTGACGAAATGATAGAAAAGTTAAAACAGGAAATGAATGAACGGGGGATTGAGGGATGATTAATCAATTTTTAGACAAAATACTCTACGGTGATGCGCTTAAAATTCTAAAGACCATATTTAAATAAATAATAAAATTATGAAAGCTGACGTAGTAACATTGGTAAAGGTTTACATGAAAGACGGTTTCTATAGCCATCAAGACAGGGTTCACGAAGTCAAACTTGAAGACGGTGATGTCATTTTCAGTCGAAAGGACTTACGTTTATTGAAAGTGATGTACGATGTAGAATCCCATGAAACGAAGCAGAGAAAAATAAATATTTCGTAACATTCTGCTTATTGGTGCATCTGTACGGGTTAAAAGGCTTGTCTTTTGCTCAGGAATGTTCTCATAGGCGTTAAGTATTTGATTATTGAGTTACAATATCTATTTTTGAATATGTTAACACACAAAAAACATATCACGGGGATATACAATCATGAGAAGCCTATGTTTAATGTAATAGCCAACAAATTAGTTATGGCAGTTTTAACCGTAATCAGTTTTATTTTTTACATAAGCGCAAATCTTCTTCACTCGACAAGCATATCTGTTGACCCGTTTCAGGAAGCTGCCAAGTACGGATTCGCTGTTCTTGTGTTGTTTATTGTCCTTTTCTTGCTTTACAAAGAATACAGGGATGAACGGGAAGGATCTAAAAAAGAAATCAAACAACTCAATCAAACCATTCTCCAACTAAGCAAAGAAAATCTTCAAGCCCTTGAGCGCTCATCACGGGCGATGGAACGCAACTCCGATACTAACCAAGCCATTATTGACCTAATCAGGGGAATCAAAAGAGACTAATGTGGTAGAAGAAATCGAATTTACCCTTGCCCCCCCTCAAGATGAGTTTATAAATTCCGATAATAAACGGGTTGCCATTATCGCAGCAAAAGGATATGGGAAGGCGCAACCATTATGGGAGCCTGTACTGACCCCGGCAGGTTTTGTTTACATGCACGAAATAGAAGTTGGGGATTATGTCATTGGCTCAGATGGCAAGCCAACGAAAGTCAACGCTATTCACTGGCAGGGCAAAAAAGATGTTTATGAAGTCAGGCTATCAGACCGAACTTCCACAAGATGCACTCTTGACCATCTATGGGCTGTGCAAACAGGCTCAATGAAACACAGAGGGAAAGGATTTAAGGTAAAAAGAACAAAGGAATTACTTACTGATTTAAAAACATCACAAGGATATAACAAGTGGCATTTACCATTATGCGAACCTGTTGAATATTCATGGAAACCGAATTTAAAAATACCCCCTTATGCTTTAGGGGCATGGTTAGGCGATGGAGGAATGAGTAAAAAATCAGAGGTTGTATTCTCCACTGATTTAATGCAAACTAAATCAAACACAAAGTTTATACCAAAGAAATACTTGTATTCATCTGTTGAAGATAGAATAAACCTTCTTCGTGGGCTTATGGACACAAAGGGTAACGTTACTCACGTAGGAACTGGTGAATTTTGCACGACATCGGCACAGTTAGCAAGTGATGTTGTTTTTTTATGTCAATCATTAGGCCTGACAAGTAAAGCGAATAAGTATAGCCAAAGGAATATAAACCATCTTGATTACTATTTGGTTCTTATAAACTCACCTTTTAACCCGTTTTCTTTACCAAGAAAGGCAGATAAGTTTAACATAAACGCCACTCAAGGAAGGGTTCGTGGGATTGATGCTATTGAAAAAGTAGGCAGAGAGTTATGTCAGTGTATAAGCGTTGATGCGGAAGATGGATTGTATGTAACTAAAGATTTTATTGTCACTCACAATACCTGGTCGGGAGCCAAGTTCATTGCAAAGCAAGCGATTGAACAACCTGACGTTCAACATCTTATCATGCTGAACACGCTTGGTCAGGCAAGAGATATTTTCTATCAGGATATTGAACCGCTTTTGCAGGATTTGGGATGGCCTTATCACTTCTCCCCACAGTACGGGAACCTGAAAATATTTGACACAACTTTCCATGTAAGATCAGCCGAAAAAGACTCTATCAAGCGTATTGAATCTATCTATTACGGGTCAGGGTGGGCTGATGAGGTGTCGTTTTTTGATTATGAATCATTCAAAATATTCTTTTCACGTATTCGGGTTGGCAAGAGTCTTGTTCGGGTAACATCCATGCCCGATGACCCTGAGCATTGGATGTATTCGATGTTGGACAAAGCAAATTTTACTATTCACGAAAAGAGCTTGTACGATAATCCTGATAAGGAATTTGTCAAGAACTATGAAGAAATTCTGAATGCGATCTATGAAGGCCCACAGCTAAAGCGCTATCTGTCAGGGGAGCGAGTCAGTCTTGCAGGGATGGGAATATTCAATGTTCACCCCGACATGAAAGATCATATTCCGATTGACCCAGAAGAAGATATTGTGCTGTCTTGGGATTTCAACGTAGCCTATCGGGCCGTGTCCGCATGGCAAAAAACAGGGAGAGATGAACAGGGGCGACCCATCGTGGCGTGCGTAAAATCATGGCAGATGAAAGAGGACATCGTGTATCAGGATGCAGTTGTTTTGGCAAAAGAGTTTAAAGATCATGAAGGAATTATTTATCTTGGTGGAGATGCAAGCGAAAATAAACGTAGCTCTCAGACCACAGAAAGTATTTGGCAGACAGTCAGAAGGGCGTTTAAAGACGAAGAAGTAAGCAGTCGAAGCATTGTTCCGATCAAGAATCCGAATGTAAAAGACACGGTTCAGTGCTGTAATTGGTCGTTTAAATCAGGATTGGTTAATTTTGACCAAGCTGAAAAAAATGTATATTCTTCATTACAGGCAGCAAAGGCAGACAAATATGGTGAAATTGACAAATCAGGTGATAACTCCCCAGGCGGTTCAAAATCTCACGAAGCCGACACAGCGAGATACGCTTTATGGTACTTTTTCAAAAATCTCTACCCTGGTGGAACCAAAAAAGCATGGGTCGTATGAGTAATCTCAGGGAACTCCGGAACCGAACAGCACAGGCACGATTTCAGTCATCACAGCAAAAATACCTCCCTTCGCAAGTATGGAACGCATTTGTATGGAAAAATTGGAGCGATTACAGCCGATGGGATAAAAAGAAAATTATTGAACAGGGATATGAGCGAAACGCAGCCTTTTATTCGGCAGCTAATATCTTAGCTCAAACCATTGCTTCCCTTCCGTTTTACGTTGAATATGAAAAACGTGGTCAGACGGATAACACGAATCATCATCCGATATTAACGGCTGTTGGTCGGAATGCGACCTTTACCGAAGTGCTTGAAATCATGTCACTGTACCTGATTGTCACAGGCGATTCAGTCAATCAGATTGTGTTTTCAAATGAGATGAAAAAACGGGTTCTTGGATTGATACCGTTGCCCTCTCAGTACGCCAAAGCAAAGCAGGGTGATGAGTTTCGACCTATTGACTATTGGGAGATTCGGCATCGTAAAACGGTGAAGCTACAACCCGAAGAAGTGATTCATATTTACAAGCCCGATCTTCAAAATCCGTTTACGGGCATGAGTCCTGGTCGACCTCTTGCTGAACTGATTGACTTGAATAACGCAGGGATTGAATGGAATAAAAATATTGCACTGAATGGCGGTGTACCTCCGATTATAGCCACAGCCCCGCAAGGCATGGATGAGGAAAATGCCCGTGAAGTGAAAGATGCGTGGGGTCGGCAAAGTGGTTCTAAAAACTCCCATGAGCTTAAAATCATCGGCTCTGATCTTGATATTAAAGAATTGAATACAACTCCGCATGATGCTGAGTGGGAACGAGCGATTTTGACTTCCATGCGGATGATATTTATGGCGTTTGGCGTGAGTAGTTCACTGATGAACGATGCTGCCAACAAGACCTATAACAATGTTAAAGATAGCCGAAAGGCGCTGTATCTTGACGGGGCGATTCCGATTGCAGAACGTATCTTAGGTAAGATTAACAAGTCGTTAAAGCCGTATTATGCTGATAATCCGCAGATAAAAATTGACAAGAGTTCCATTGATGCGCTACAAGAAGATGCGAAAGCACAGGCAGAACGCTTGTCAGAGTTGAAGTTAAGCGGCATCATTACGGCAAACGAAGCACGTAGCGTTCTCAAGTGGCCCAAGTCACAGGATGCCAATGCAGACCTTTTACAAACCTCGAAACAGCCCTCACAGGCTCCCGAACCCGATGACCCCATAAACACAACCGAGTAAAATTATGACACCCGAAGAAATCAGGCAGACAATCGAACAGCTTGAACAAATGGCTGAGGAAATGGAAAATGAAGGCTCAGGCTTTCAAAATGGCGATATGGTCAATTACACCTTTGACGGGGAAGAAGGCGTGGCTATGGTTGAATCGGTTCGTGACGAAGCGGTGACAATCAGAGTTATGGCGGTAGCAGGCGATTCGTATGAGCCGACTGATAACGTGCTGACCGTCACAGAGAATGAAATTTCGATGATGGGCGGGGATGCCGACCCCGAAGAAACCGAGGAGTCCGAAAAAGAAGAAGAACCCGAAGAAACGGGTGAGGAAGAAGAAACCGATGATTCCGAGGATGAGGAGGAAGAAGATGACGATGAAAAAATGATTGAAAAAGGCGTGTTTGTCAAATGGCAAAGCAAAGCAGGTGAAGTTATTGGCGAAGTCAAGGATGTCGTTTCCGATGAAGCGGTTATCATTCCCGAAACAGGTGATGAATTTACGTTTAAAGGCAATGGTTTACTGATTGAAGTCTATCAGGACTCTAAAGGACTTGAGGACACGGGCGTTCATGTTGCTCTTGGCGTGAAGGATGTTGAGATTATTGATAAGCCCGAAACCAAGCCGAAACGGTTGTTGATAAAAGCAAAAGATTTTAATATGGATGAATCTGATGAGTCGCTTGGAGTCATCTCAGGGCTTGGCTCTCCGTACGGCAAAGTGGACTTGGGCGGTGATACGGTCAAGAAAGGAGCCTATACACAGACGATTGCTCACAACGATGGCAAAGTTCAACTCATGTTCGATCACGGGTGGAAAGTCAGTGACGTTGCGG
>Ga0306909_100259_pt1 | contig 14581 bp, 25 predicted proteins | sample AntRauMFilla2697_FD_190439 | JGI IMG/M metagenome (GOLD analysis project Ga0306909, IMG submission 190439) | Saline lake microbial communities from Rauer Islands, Antarctica - Metagenome Filla 2 #697 (v2) (version 2) | ecosystem: Environmental > Aquatic > Non-marine Saline and Alkaline > Saline ... | reverse complement strand
TTAGGCATCTTTTTAATTGTGCCTAACTACTTTATAAACGCAACTCAACCAAAGCATGAAAGCAACATTGTCAATGAGTTATACCTTGAAATGGCAGTTTAAAGGAGCGCCACATTATTGTGTTTCAAAATGTAAGAAGATAATTAACACAAGAACAAATAAGGCTATCAAGAGATGTCTGAATGGAGGTTCAATCGGTTATTGGATTGAAGGTAAATGGGTTTCTGAAAGAAAGTTAAAGTATTTAATAGAAACTATTCAGGAAGGTGAAGTACCTTTTTGAAAAACAAAATATCACATTAAAAACAAAATAACATGAGTTACATATTCTATTTCTTCGCTATTTTCCCTATATTATGGGAGGGTGCAAACATAAGCAACCCTGTGAAAACTTTTATGTTCGTGAAGAACTTAAAAAGTAAAAAATCAACAGAACATTCTGCCAAAGAAAGTGCTTTAACTGGGTGTATGCTAGGCTATTTGCTATGGGTATTTGTAGGTATATTCACCTCACAGTGGATTTTGTTTTTGGTGTTATTAATCATTTCACTTCCACCTAAGAAATATGTTTGGTTAAGTTGGTTAGACAGCCTAATTAGTTTTGGGTTGTTGTTATTCATAGTTTTGAATAAATACCATCTCCACATAGATATACAGGGATTGTTGTGGGAGTTATTTTAAAGCAAATAGGATGGACAGAAGAGCAGAAATATTTTTAGAGATGGCGGGACAATACAAGAGAAAATACGAGGCGTGTGCTTGGTGGAAATTTAAGAAGAAACATAGTTTGTATAAAGATTGGCAGAATGCATTAGACCTTGTAATAAAGCATGACAGTAAATAAAACAAAATGGAGCAACAAGAAGATAGCACTATAACTAAGGAAGAAGCTGAATACGCTATAACTTCCCTAATCAAAAAATTCAACACAGCAGCAAGACAGCGCTCTCTACTGGGTGTGGAAAAGGCGGAGAACTACAACAACTACTTTGATTACATACAAGAGTTAAGAGCGAGGCTTTCAACGGCTTTGTACATTTACACAACGGAGTTTTTCAAAGACTTATCCGATGCTAAAATGAGATTAGAGTTAGAACTTGACATTATGGAGTCTCAAAAGTATATTTACTATGAAGACTATCTTATGCACGAAGAGAACGGAGGTTATTCAAAAAGCCAAGCAGATAGCAAGGCAAGAAAGATGACAAAGACAGATGAAGAGTATATAGACTTGCGGCAAAGATGTAATGATGCGGTGTCAGAGTTTTATTCGGCACATTACCTCAAGGACACTGTAAAAGAAACATTAAACTCAATGAGCAATTATAAGGATGTGTGATTTTAAAGAGGATTTACCAGAACAGCTCTTTACGGGGTTGGAAAAGAAAGCTATTGTTGAAAGCAAGGATGGCTATATACTGCAAGGAAACATAGTTCTAATAGAGAGAGCTGAAAGTTGGAGAGATTCTGAAAAGGTGGCAATGTGTGAAATAGACAACCACTTCCTAATTGCCGAAAAAGAGTTTTGGAAAGTGATGTATATGCCCCAAACGAAGTTTGACAAACCCTTCGTTACAACCAAGTGGGTGTACAAATTTCATTCCGAGGGTGTTCTACATATTAAAGACGAAATAGACGAAGAGGAATAGTAAATGTCAATCGAAAAAGAAGAAACGTTAAGGTTGTTTATTCCCAACGACAGTGCCATATACAGGTACTACTTTGGGGAGTTCTCTTTGGATAAAAAATACCATAGCCCCATTAAAGGGAGGGAGGACAGCACACCTTCTTTTGAGATAAGTTATTCCAAGAAAGGTAATTTGTATTGGAAAGACTATGGTATGGCAAACCAAGAGTTTTGCGATGGTATAGGGTTTGTAATGGAAAGGCATGGGTTGTGTAGAGAAGATGCGATAGGTAAAGTGTATAAGGACTTAGTAGTTGATGGGGGCTACTATAAAGAGGGAGTGAGGGATAAAGTAGATTTTTCCCGACCAAAAGATTTCTCATTTAAGACCAGAGATTTTAAGGATTGGGAATTAGAATACTGGAAATCTTTGGAGGTTGGTCGGCAAAGGCTAAGAAAGTTTGGAATAACCGCTTTGGAGAAAATGTATGTGAATGGATATGAATTGTTTGGTTCTGAAAAAGGAACACCAATCTATCACTATAACTTTGGAAAGAATGAAGATGGGCTTATGTTTAAAACATACAGCCCTCTTGAAAAGAATAAAGAAGATAAATTCTTTGGGTTAAACAATGGCAATGTGTTGGAAGGATGGGAGCAACTTCCTTCAAGTTCTGATACGTTTATTCTTACCAAGTCATTGAAAGATGTGGCGGTTTTAGATGTGGCAGGTTACCCTTCATGCTCTCCTTCATCTGAAAACAGCTATCATGTTGTGGTTGAGAAAAAAGATGAGATAGACAGAAGGTTTAAGAACAAGTTTATCTTTTTTGATAATGACGAGGCAGGAATTGAAAGCGCAAAGACATTGAAAAGATTGACAGGATGGACACCATTTACTTTGCCGAAAAAGTTGAGCAAAGACAGTTCAGATTTGGTAATGAAAGATAGGAGTTATTACAGACTAAATAAATTTTTGTGGGAAAAAACGAAATAATGAACAAATATTTGATTGCATTAAGTGTAGGCGGTACAATGGAGATGCCAGAAACAATTTACCAAGATTTTGACATTATTTATGCTGATAGCCAAGATGAAGCAAGACAAAAATATAATATGATGCATGAGAAAATTAACTAAATTTGAAACAATAACACAAAGGTAAACGTTAATACATTATACAAAACAAACTTAAACAAATACTATGAAATTTTTATTTGTCCTAATCGTGACAATGATATTGTTCAGTTCATGTGAAAACCAGTATATATCTGATGGTGATTTCCAAAAACATCCCTACAGTGTAAAAGCCGAATATTATGTTTTCAACGATATTGATACAAGTACAACATATTATTTAAACACAAATGATAATGAAGTTTTTTTACATAACACAAAAACATTAGAGCCTGATGTATATTTCAAAGATGAAACTGGTGACACATATGGATTTATGATTCTTTTAGGAGTAGGAGGGTTTATTATAGGGTTTATATTAGGACCACTTTTGTATGAGGATTGAAAGGAAGATATATTGCATCTCATAACACCACTAGAATATTTTGACAATGAAAACGAATTTAAAATAATAACAACATGATAAAAGCATTAGAAAAGGTTAACCCCTACAAATTATTGTTCTTGGACATAGAAACAAGAGCAGAGTACCAAAGCATAACCAAAGAGGACAATCCCGAAGTTTATGCCACCACAGAGTACATAGCACGGTATAGAAAAGAGGCAGAAGGGTTTGATTCAATAGAAGAGTTCTATGAAAACAAATCCCCTCTGTTCGCCGAGTTAGGGCAAGTGTGTTGCATTAGCGTAGGAGTGCTTACAAAAGACAATAAGCTACGTTGCAAGAGCTTTCATGGAGTAGATGAACGCATCATACTAAATGAGTTCAAAGAGTTCTTAGAAGGTGCAGGAAGAGGTTTTACGCTATGTCATTTTGCGGGGAAAAACTTTGACGAGCCATTTGTTCTAAAACGAATGTTAGCCAATGGAATTTCAGACGTTCCCCCAGTATTAGACAACATAGACGTTAAGCCTTGGTTGATTGAGTCAGTAGATTTAAGAGAGTTAATGAAGGCGAATATGTATTATTCTCCATCTTTGATGTCAACGGCTTATATGTTAGGTCTTCCAAGCCCCAAGCAAAAGATAGAAGGTGGTGAAGTGAATGATGCTTTCTGGGATGGAAAGTTAGAGACAATCAGAGAGTATTGCGAGGGGGATGTTTTAACAACGGCTAATATCTTCTTGAAAATAACAGGTCGAGAGCTAGCTGATTACGATGAGCAAACCAAAATGGAGGGGATGCCTCTTTTGAAGAAGATTGGTATGTGTAAAGTGATTACCAAGCAAGACGAAAAAGAAATCCTAAAACGTGCAGAAGGATTAGAGCCTGATGAAATACGGATGTATAAAGATTTAGTTAAAGCGGCAGTTTGCGTGGGTAAGAAGGGAGACGATTCAGCACAGAAATCAAAGATTGATACACTATTCGCAAAAATACTATAAACATAAAGCATGATAATATTACCAAAAACAAAAGATGGAAGACCCATCACTTCGTACTCTCAATGTGAGAAGTTTCATTCCGAGACAGGGTTTACAATAAATTACAGCCCAGGAATGTATGAATACTTCCAAAAGTATTTCTTAGGTTTGGACTTACCATACAATCCTGTGTGGGCTGACTTTGGAAATAAAGTGGAAGACGCTATTGAGAAACAAGATTTCACAGGGTTTACAGATGAAGAAACGGCACATTTGAAGACTATCAAACCTTTAGAGGTGTTTCAGCAAAACTTAGTGGTTGACTTTGGAGAGTTCTTAGTTACCTTGTACATTGATAATTGCACAAAAGATATGAGTGTTCTGCATGACTTTAAGACCTGCTCTGACAACTCAATTAAGAAGTACCACAAAGACTCTTACAAGCAGTTGGAGTTGTATTCCTTGTGCATTAAAAAGCACACAGGAAAGATGCCTAAGAAGGCGGCTGTGTTACCGATAATGAGAAAGGGCAATCCTTTCCGAGGGGAAACTTTAGAGGTTGCAGGAGTAGGAGATTTTATTGAACGAGAAATAAACAAAAAAGTATTAGATGAAACAGAACAGTGGCTCAGAAGTACAGTTGAACAAATCAGTGAATATTATCAAGTGTATCAAAAAGTCCGTAGTCATGAAAGTTAGTGTTATATTGTTGATGTTGCTACCCTTCTTTTGTGTGGGGCAGGATGACTTTTATGAGGGGGTGAAGTACACAAAGATGGAGGGTGTTTCTTCAGACAACTTAACACAAGTCATTAATTGGAGGTATTGCCTTGATACAAGAGTGAGGGTTAATGACCTAGAAGTCTGGTTTGAGTCTATGGACTTAGGATTAAACTTTGTTTGCCAAAAAGATTATTACGCTTCCAGAAAAGTATTTCAATGTCAAAGCCCTAATGGTGTTTGGGAATTTTCTTTTTCAGATAGATTGATGACTTTACATAGGGAAGGAGACTCAGGGGTTTATATTTTTAAGGTCGAATAGTCAATTATTCGCAATATACTTGACAAAGTTTTGTTTCATATGATGTAAATCAGTTTGCGGCTGACTTTGGTTGTATGAAACATAAGTAACAAAAATAAACATATGGAAACTGAGGAAAAGAGACTGGAAAGAATTACAGATATAAAGTACATACTTCCACTATTGGATGATGGGAACGTAAGTGGTGAAACAATGTTTTTTCTTCAAGATTTGATTGGGTGTGATGAAAAGTTTGACGGCAGAGAAGCGTTTTTGAAAATGCAGGATTATTGGGCGCAATGGCACATAGTCTTTAAGTGGATTAGAGATGCTGAAACTTTAAGAGAAGCAAAAACCATATTCACCGAAAAAGGAAATGAAAAGTACAATGTGGAGAAGGTTTTTAAACTATTTAAAGAGGCACAAAAGTAAATACAACCAAACAAATGAAGTATTGCATATTCGACATAGAAACCGATGGGTTTGACCCAACCAAAGTCCATTGTGTGTCGTATTGGATTCAAGGTTGGCACAAAGATAGAATAGATACCATAACAGGTGATGAAGAGATAAAAAAGCTATTTACCTCAGACTATGTGTTTGTTGGACACAACATAATAGAGTATGATTTGTGGGTTATAGAGAAGTTATACGGTATTGAAATAGATTACAAGAATTGTGTAGATACTTTAGCTCTTTCTTATTACCTTTATTACAACAAACCCACTCACAACTTAGAAGACTGGGGAGAGACTTTTGGTATAAAAAAAGTGGAGATAGAAGATTGGGAAGGTCTTTCTGCCGAAGAGTATAAAAGAAGATGTGAAATAGATGTGAAAATAACGAAGTCTTTGTTCGGCCAACAAATGAGGTTCTTACACAAACTTTACAACAACAAGCATTACAGAGCCTTAATAAAGTATTTGAGTTTCAAAATGTACTGCTTGAAGTTAGCTAAAAAGTCAAAGTGGAAACTTGATGTGGAAGGGACTAAAAAACTTTTGGCTTATGTAAATGAGGAAATGGAGAAAAGAGAGGCGGCTTTAATAGAAGTTATGCCCGGACCCACAGAGTTTGCTAACAGACCTAAGATAATGTACAAAAAGAATGGAGAGCTATCTAAAAGAGGGGAAGATTGGATTGAACTGTGTGAGCAGCATGGGTTAGATGGAACAAAACATGACAAAGTATTGGTTGATAAAGGGGAGGAGCCTAACCCCAACTCTCATGTCCAAATAAAAGAGTGGTTGTATGATTTAGGTTGGGAGCCATGCACCTTTAAAAAGAACAACAAAGGGGAGAAAGTCCCCCAAGTTAAAGACCCTTTCACAAGAGATTTAACGGACAGTATTTTAAGGCTTAAAGAGAAACACCCAGAAGTAGAGAACCTAGACAAACTAAGCGTTTTACAGAGCAGAAAAGCAGTTTTGGAAGGTTTCCTTCGAGACGAAGAAAACGGCTTCTTACAAGCCAAAGCAGCAGGGTTTACAAACACTTTTAGGTTGAAACACAGGGAGCTTGTGAACATTCCCAACACTTCATCTTATTTAGGTAAAGAAATAAGGAGTTTACTTACAAGCAGGGAAGGTAAAATGTTATGTGGGGCTGATGTGAGTTCTTTAGAGGATTCAACAAAGCAGCACCTCATTTACAACTACGACCCAGAGTACGTTAAAGAGATGCAACAAGAGGGTTTTGACCCTCACTTAGACATAGCAGTTAGAAGTGGTGTGTTAACAACTCAACAAGCAGAGGCTCATAAAAAAGGTGAGGCAGATTACAGTGACGAAAGAGGGGTAGGCAAAAGAGTCAATTTTTCTGGTATATATGGTGTCCAAGAAGAGACTTTGGCTTTGAGCTTAGGGACAACCAAAAGAAAGGCATCAGTTTTCTTAAAAGGCTATTGGGAGCGAAACAAAGCGGTGAAAATGGTTGAAAGGGATGCCATTGTAAAAAAAGTGAACGGTGTGAATTGGATTTTTAACCCTGTAAATGGGTTTTGGTACTTTTTGAAGAACAAAAAGGACAAGTTCAGTGTTTTAAATCAAGGGTTGGGTTGTTATTGTTTTGACGTTTGGTTGTTACAGTTGTTGAAACTGCGGCCACAACTCACAGGACAGTTTCATGATGAGTTTATAATTGAGTTAAAACAAGGCTTTGAAAGTGAGATGACGGGGCTTGTTAAACAGGCTATGTATAATGCAAACAATATTCTTAAACTAAACGTCAGGCTTAAATTCGACATTAAGTTTGGTCAAAATTATGCGGAGGTACATTAATGGGATTATTGATTATCATGGGTATTGTGATAGGGTACAGATTATTGCTAGGATTAATTTTTAAAGACGATTAGATATGAAAGGGAATAAACAATACAGGTTTGAAGAAAACCCTAAAGAAAAAGAGTTTCACGATAAATTCATTGCAAAATTTACTCATAGTTACATTGTGGGTTTACTATCCGTGAAGATAATTAAAGGAGTTAAATGTTAGATTCGATAGAGCAATATAAAGAGAAACTTCAAGAGTTTCGGTATGATTACAACAATCCCCCAGAGGAAAAAGACCCTTTAATATCCATCGTTGATGATAACAGAGAGGTTCCAATCCTGCATAAGCAAAGTTTTCTTTGTGTGTATGGTAAGACTGGTGTTCGTAAAAGTACGTTCATGAACATTCTTGTTGCGGCAAAATACACCGATAGGTTCCCAAGGATTAAGAACTATTCCACAGGAGTTACTATCTACATAGACACAGAGCAATCAGGAATAGAGTTTTGGGAGATGCAGAGGAAGTTGAGGTTCATGTGGGGCGAAGAAGGCAACCAAGAAGATATAATGTCATACAATTTAGTTCCATTTCCAACGTTAGGAGACAAAAGGTTAGCAATAAAGGCAGCTTTGGAAATTTGTAGGGATATGAACAAAGATGTGTCTTTGCTTGTTATAGATGGGTTTAAAGATTTAGTTGGTGATTCTAACGATGAAAAGGAAAGCAAAGAAGTTATTGAGGAGATAAGAGCTTTGCAAATAGAGTATGATTTTGGTTTAGTTACTGTGTTACATACTGATAAAAAGGGTATGGACATGGTGGGAAGGCTAGGAACTCTTTTGAAGGAGAAATCTTCTTATTCTTTAGAGTTAAAAGAACTTGACTACACTGGTGAAACAGAAATTACGGCGGGGAAGAAAAGAAGAGGTGATTTTGAATCTTTCACAATACGGCACGACCAAGATGGAAATGTTGTTATGGGAGGTTTGCAAAACCCAATTGTGCAAGACGACCAAAAGATTAAACAAGGGAGTATTAGTGGGCCTGTTGATGACCCGCCATTTTAAAACAAAACGAACAAAAATGAAACAACAAGAAATTGACTACAAAGACATTGTGAGATTAGGCTTCACAGAAAATAAAGACCCAGACGACAAGGTATATTTCAACAAATACGGTTTTGAGTATGTTATCATAACCAAACAACTAACTAAAAACATTTATTGTGAATGTTTCTCAAAATGAATGGAAATATTTACAAAAAAATTGCGTGATTGTAAAAATAATTGTATCTTTACAAAATATTAGACTATTTAATAATAGAATGAAGTTAATACACAAGTCATACAAGTTTAGAATTTCTCCTGACAAGGAGCAGAAGATACTTCTCTCCAAGCATTTTGGAGCAACTCGATTTGTGTTTAATCGTTACCTGAATATTAGAAAAGAAACTTATCTTGAAGAAAAGAAATCACTTAACTACTATGATAATGCAAAGGACTTAACCAAACTTAAAAAAGAAGAAGAGTTTGTTTGGTTGAAAGAAATCAATAGTCAAAGTTTGCAATCTTCTTTAAGAAATCTTGATACGGCATATAATAATTTTTTCAGAAGGCAAACCCAATTTCCAAGATTTAAAAGTAAGTATGACAGACAAAGTTTCACAGTTCCTCAAAGTGTAACTATTGAAGAAGGTAAACTGTCTATTCCTAAATTTAAGAAAGGAATTGATATTAATATTCACAGAGAAATTGAAGGTAAACTCTTGTTTGCCACAATATCTAAATCAACAACAGGAAATTATTATGTAAGTATTACTTGTGAGGTTGAATACACTCCATTTGAAAAAACAAATTCAAAGATAGGTATTGATACAGGTATTAAGGATTTAGCGATACTATCCGATGGTAAAGTGTATGAGAATATCAAAACACTTAAAACCAACTTAAAAAAATTAAAATACGAACAAAGACAATTATCTAAAAAAACAAAAGGAAGCAATTCCAGATTAAAACAAAAATCAAAACTTGCAAGAGTTCACGAAAAAGTAACAAATATCAGAAAAGACTATTTGCATAAGGTCAGTACAGAAATCATCAAAAACCACGATGTGATTTGTATTGAAGATTTGGCTGTGAAAAATATGATGAAGAATCATAAATTGGCACAAGCATTTTCTGATGTAAGTTTGGGTGCTTTTTACACTATGCTTGAATATAAGGCTAATTGGAATGACAAAGTAGTTGTAAAAATTGACAGATTCTTTCCAAGTAGTAAAACTTGTTCAAATTGTAATTACATCAACCAAGACCTAACTCTAAAAGATAGAAAATGGACTTGTCCAAGTTGTAATACCATACACGACAGAGATTTTAACGCAAGTATTAACATTAAAAAACAAGGTTTAAAAATACTATCTGGTTCAGGAACTGACTCGGATATAAAAATAGCCTTAAACAGTTTGGTATAATTTTTGTGTATTTACAATAAAAAAGAAACGATGATAATATACAAAGCAACAAATAAAACAAACGGTAAAATATATATAGGCAAAACTATGAATAGTTTACACCAAAGAATGTCAGAACATAAAAGGCACTCTAAAAATAGTGTTATGATTCTCCATAAAGCCATACAAAAATACGGTTTTGATAAATTTGAATTTGTTGTTTTGTTTAACTGTGATGATGCAAAAATTCTTTTCGATAAAGAGATTGAATTAATTGAACAATTTGATTCTACAAATAAAAGGATTGGTTATAACATATCTAAAGGCGGTGATGGTGCAGATGCAGGAGAAAATCATCCATTGTTTGGTAAAAAAAGACCAGAATTTTCTGAAAGTATTTCGGGTGAAAATCATCCTAATTTTGGAAAGGTTGGTATGCTATCCCCAAGATACGGTCAAAAACATACTACTAAAACAAAAAAGAAAATATCTAATTCTTTAATAGGAAACAAAAGACGTGTAGACAAAACACTATATGAATTTGAACATTCGGAATATGGTAAAGTAATTTCCACTAAACATGAAATGAAGAAAAAATACAATCTTGAAGGTAAATGTATCGCTCTATTATGTAGAGGTGAAAGAAACACTCATAAAGGTTGGAAAATGATATGTTGTGTGTCAGGAACTGATTCGCAACTCAAACAAAAACGGAGTAAGGCGTTGCCATTAGGTGAGTCTATGACCTCCGAAGCCCATCCCATCGCCTCTGGCGTGGGTGGGTAGTTCACTAAACGTTTAAGTGATGGAAGGGTGTTCACGATAGGAGACAAAGTAGATGGTGGTAAAGTAGAGAATCAAACAATAAAATGGTTTGTGTTTTCAGATAGAAGCAGTCCAAATATATACGCAATGACTCAAATAGGGCATATTGCTCTTCCAAACCTTAAACACCATAGGGAATCATAAAATATCTATTCGCAATTCGCGAATCGAGAATCAGAAAAATAAATAATGGATAAAATACTGTATGATAAAATAAACGGAAGAAAGTCTGACGTGTCTTTCTTTGTAGACCAAAAAGGTTATTATTGGGTTGACACTGACCCCAAGGGGAGGCAAATGAGTGGGAGGGTAACGATAGAATGTATAGGAGATGGCAAAAACCATCCTCAATTTGAAATAAAAGATAAATAATGGGAGCAAAACTAAAAACAGAGAATAAAAACGACATGCCAATACAGCCTGCTGTTTATGGTTGCACTTTACAAAATGTAAGTGTAAACCCTACATATGTGGATTTCACATTTAAAGGGTCTAATGGTGAGTCTTTAAACCACAGAGTATTCAAACCGAATAAGGATTACTTTAAGGATAAGTACAAAGACCAACAGAAGGCTACTAAAGAGTTTAAAAAAGAAGGTGAGAACGTTTTAAACTGGATAGGAAAGCTTTTCGCAACCTACCTAAGCCATGAAGACCTAATAGACGCAAGGACGTATTCAAGCGGCTTTCAGGACTTCTTAGAAACTTTAAAAGAAAAGTTATATAAAGTGAACTTTAGCAACATTAAAGTTGTTTTAAAGACGATGCCCGACAAAAGGGTGGGAGTCTCACTTCCAAGATTTGGCGATTTTATTGTCAAAGACAAGGGAGTTCCCGTTAATTTTTATTTATCTCAGTACGATAGAGACTTGTACAGAGCCAACGGAATCAAAATCAATCAGTAATTATGGGTGCAGGATTAAGAACATCAAGAGGAAACTCGAAAGGAAAGTATTTTAAATTCTTCGATGGGAACTTCACAAGAGAGTTTTACAATAAAAAGCCTAAAGGTATTTCGGCAGAAGAAGAGCGTCATTTGTTGGATAGAACCACAAGTAAAGGTAACGTTATTTACTACATACCTTATGAGACTTTACAAGGTCATATTGTAGAGGGGATCATTGAAAACAACGAGAAGATTAACCAACTACAGTTGAAGTTAGTTTTTAGTGATGGAGAGCAGGAAATGACTTTCTTTGATAACGCAGATTACCGAAGAGCGAAGACTTTCTACAAAAGACTTCCCAACATAGACTTTAGCAAACCTGTTTTGTTGAGTGCTTATAAATTTACCCCCGATGATAAGGATAAGCCTATTCAAGGTTACACTGTATATCAGGGAGACAACTTCACTGAAAAGATTGGGCCTCATTATACACGAGAAACGCCTAATGGTCTCCCTCAACCTACTCATAATCAAATCAAGGACACTTGGAACTATGACGAACAAGATGAGTTTTTGATGAATGTGTTTAATGAGAAGATGAAAGAGGTTGTGGAGATGAACAGCGACAAAAGAGTGGCTAATTACATGGATAATGAAGGATATTCAGAGGAAACTAAGAAGTTTGCGGCAGGAGATGTTGCCGAGGACGATGTTCCTTCTGCACCTCCGAGTGCGCCACAACCGAGTAACGATGGTCCTGATGATGACGACCTTCCGTTTTAAGGGATAATTTGTTTGGTTTTGGAAAGGGGTGGCAAGAGAGATTTTGTCGCCCCTTTTAGAAAACATGGTAAGTGAAAAGTGAGGTTGTGGGTTTACAGATAAGGTTTGAATGTAAGGGAATATGATGACTAAAAGCATTAGGTTGGAAAAGGAGAAAAAGGTTGGAATATTTGCGGCTAGTTGTAAAATGTGGCTAGGTCGCAACCATAAATTCAAGCCATTTGGAGGCTATTGGCATTCTTTTGGCAGCAGAAAAACAGAAGGTTTTGAAAACTAATAGTATTAGGTTAGGTAAGGGTTTAGTTATACATGACAGAGGGTTTATGTATTCAGCCAAAAGAGTTTGTATGAATACGGCACTTGGTTACGACTATATGACAAAATTGGCTGAAATAGTGATTACTGAGAAGGGTGGTATTAAAATAAGGGGTTAATGAAAACAAAAAGTGTTAAAGTGATAAAAGATGGGAATCTTTTGAGGTATGTACCTTGCAGAAATTGGTATCCTGTGGCAATAGAAAAATGGGTTTACACGGAAAGGGAACTTAATTCAAATAAAAGCAATGATATATGAAAACAGCTAGTATAGAATTAGAAGTAACAAGGCAAAGCCCACCTTACGGAACAAAGTTGTACTATTGGGAGTCTGAAGACTATGTGAGAGGTTTAAACCCCTCCTTCTTTTTAGTTAACAAAGAAAATGAAATTATATGAAACTAACTGAAAACATTGATTTAAGAGAAATTGTGCCTTACCGAATATGGCAGGAAGAAAAAGGACGAGCTATCCGAAAAATGAACGGTAACCTAATTTTAGGCGTTCAGGCGGTGTTTGACTTCTACAATGAGGTGGCTGACTCCTATGGAGATTGCACTCCCAGATGGGAAGGTATAATTATGAACACTTTGTGGAAAGGTGGAAATAGAGATGAAAGTGGTTTGAGGGTAGAAGGTCATCAGTATTACAGGGATGGAACTGGTATGCACGACAATGGCAATGCTATTGATTTTGTGCCATTCGCGAAAGGGTACTCAGCTAAGGAGTTAGTTAAAATGTTTCATGAAATAGCAGTGCAATGTCCAGAGATACTTTTTGTTTATGGTATTTGGCGAATAGAAAGTATTTTGTTGGCCGACACTTGGATTCACATGGATACTATGTTTAGCGCCGAACAAATGGAGTCACAGCAAATCGTGTTTATTGATAAGACGAATAGGTATTCCGTTGATGAGTACAGAGGGATTTTAGAAGGATTTAAAACAGAAGATAATGGATAAAGCAAAGTGGCAAATTAATTTGATAAAATTAAAATATTTATGATAGATTTAAGATTAGGCGATTGCCTTGAAGTAATGAAAACGATTGAAGATAATAGTATTGATGCTGTTATCTGTGACTTACCTTATGGAACTACTCAATGTAAATGGGATAACATTATACCTTTTAAAGAACTTTGGAATGAATACAATAGAATTGTAAAAATAAATGGTGCAATAGTGTTATTTGGAAGTGAACCCTTTAGCAGTTTTTTAAGAACATCTAATATAAAGAGCTATAAATACGATTGGATATGGAAGAAACCAAAAGGAACAGGACATTTAAACGCAAAAAGAATGCCAATGAATGATGTGGAAACCATAAGCGTTTTTTATAGAAAACAATGTGTTTACAACCCACAATTTACAGAGGGTAAACCATACAAATCTAAAAGTGGAAAAAGTAGTTTTGATGGCTATGGAAAAGATAACAGAAAAGGGAATGATAACAACGGAAAGCGATACCCTAAAAGGTTATTAGAATTTAATGTAGTTGAGCGAAATACATTGCACTCAACACAAAAGCCGTTAGAATTGATAGAATATTTAGTAAAAACCTACACGAATGAAAACGATACTATTTTAGATAATACTATGGGAAGCGGAACAACAATGTTAGCGTGTAAAAACCTTAACAGAAACGGGATAGGAATAGAGAAAGACCCGCAATACTATGCCGTTGCAGTAGCACGTGTAGATGGCTAAAAAAATTATTATGGGTAACGTTTAGTATAAGGTGCGTAGCTTTTCGCTATGCAATTTATACAGTGTTACCTGCTTTACGGATTAATTAAAAACAAAATATGAAAAGTTTAATTGAAGTATTTAGAATGACCGAAGTTAGTAGCAAAGTAAGAGCTAATATAATAGTGAAACTCGGTAATGCTATAAATCACGAATA
>Ga0306909_100257_pt1 | contig 14841 bp, 10 predicted proteins | sample AntRauMFilla2697_FD_190439 | JGI IMG/M metagenome (GOLD analysis project Ga0306909, IMG submission 190439) | Saline lake microbial communities from Rauer Islands, Antarctica - Metagenome Filla 2 #697 (v2) (version 2) | ecosystem: Environmental > Aquatic > Non-marine Saline and Alkaline > Saline ... | reverse complement strand
AAAGTAAAGCCTTCCAGCACAAAACCAATATGACTATCCGGCTCTCGAAAAAACTCTATCAAAAACCTAACCACACCATAACCAACAAGATACATCCCCGTCAGAAAACCTTTTTTATGTTGAAATTTGTTCCTCATTATCCACAAAATTGCAAAAAGTACCAAACCCTCAAAAAAGGCCTAGTATAGCTGTGAGGGATGCCTCAATATTCCATCTCCAAAATTTATTCCAATTATTGATTTGGTAGCACGACCATAAAGCTCTCCGTTTATAAAATTGCCGATACGACCAGAGAAATATCCAGCTGGAATCGCAACTACGACAAAATCCAATAATCTCAATAAATCCAAATTTCTTTTTTTGGCAAACCAATAAGCAGTCAGCGCCAATCCAATAACTGCTCCAAAATAACTCATTCCATAAAAACCAGTAATTTCAAATCCTGAATTCGTATTTTGAAAAGGCAGAAAAGCTTCTACAGGATTTTTAATAAAATAATTCAAATTATAAAACAGTATGTAGCCGATCCTTCCTCCAGCCAAAGCGCCTAAAAAAGAATACACTAAAAAATCTAAAATAGTACTCCATTCAAAACTTGTCTCTTTTTTGCAAATTCTCCATCGAAGCAAAGAAACTACGGTTAAAAAACCAACCAAATACATCAATCCGTACCAACGCACAGAAAAAGATCCAATCGAAAAGACAACTGGATCTATCGAACTAAAGATACTTTGATAAAACTCAAGCATTGAATTTGTTTAATTGACGCTTAAATTCCTTGCCGTATATCTCCCAAAGAGCTAAAAATAGTGCCATAATGACAGGACCTATTATAAAACCAATTATACCAAAAGATATAAGTCCTCCTAATGTAGCAAAGAAAACTAGCAAAGGATGCATCTCTGTATCATTGCCAACTAATTTTGGTCTTAATATATTATCTACAAGAGATATAAAAATTCCTCCAAAAAGGAGTACAAAAATTCCCTCCCATATATTTCCGGTAAAAAGAAGAATTATTCCAGCTGGCGCCCAAACAAGTCCCGATCCAATAGCTGGGATTATAGACAAAATAACCATTATTACACCCCAGATAACAAACGAAGGAACACCTGCTATCCAAAACATTATACCACCTAAGGAACCCTGAATAACGCCTATGATAATAGTTCCTTTCAAAGTTGCTCTAGTCATGGAGGTGAACTTATGCGAAAGCTCTTCTTCATACTTATCCCTAAGAGGGCTTAAATACATAATTTTATCTACAACTTTCCTGCCTTCAATCAAAAAGTAATAAAGACTAAAAAACATAACAAATATCCAAATAATAGATCCGACTACATTTTGATAAGTTTTTTGAATAACCATAACAGCATTACCTCCAGCACTTTGTATGGAATTACTTATATTTTCTTGGTTTAAAAAATTGTCCAAGCTAAAAGAACTCACAACTTGAGAACTTCTGATTCCCTCAAAAATGCCACTAACCCTGTCCTGATAAAAATTATTATTAGCTACTATTTTCTGGTAAGCTGATCCCAACTCATTGGCAACCAATCCCAAAACCGCAAAAACTGGCAAAACAATTATCAAGAAAACTAGTATGCAAGTTATTATAGAGCTAAACGACTTACTTTTTATTTTTTTCAAGATACCCTTATAAGTCCCGTAGAAAGTGGCTGCGAGTATAGCAGCTGCGAGTATCGCGGTCAAAAAAGGCCAGAAAAGCATAAACGCTAGAGCTGTTACTCCCAAAAGCATGAACATGAAAAAGTAAACATTGAAATTTTTTATCTGCATATTATTTTCTACGAATTATGAATTAAGTATTACGAATTAAGCTAAATAAAATAATTTTATTAAGCGATAAGAGATTTTGCACTACAGTTCAAATAAACAAAAACAGCTACTTATTCTACCTGTTATTTAACCCCTAGCTACAAATAAGTTTCTTTATTAAAATTATATCACCTCTTCTCAATAAATCCAACCGAAAATATAAATTCCAGGGTTTATTTTTTAGGGCAAAATTAAAATTATTTATTGATAATTACCCCGCAACAAAACCCGATTCAAATGGTTTAAATATTTATAAGTGAAAGTTAAATCGCCTTCGGCTTATTTTTATGACAAGTGATTAATTGTTCATGGTTTTGTGCAGGGTTTATTTTTTAGGGCAAAATTAAAATTTTGATAAAAAATAAAAAAAGTAGCTTCTAAAAAATTGTTCGCAGTAGTATCTATTTATTAATAATAAAAAATAAATACATTTATCTTGGTGATCAAGAAATTAAGGAGGATTACTTGAAAACCAGATCTGCGAACAAATTTTCAAAAACTACCCAAGAAAACCTTTGGAAAAATTAATATTAAAACTTAGCAGGCTATATTTTTTCTGTCAATAGCTTGATCATTTTAAGTAAGAAATTAAAGCGCTTCAATCTTAAATAGATTTTGAATATCTTAATCTTAAATCAACTATTTTATAAATACTTGTTACTACAGATACCCAACTCTCCCCTCTAGAATTAAGGGGAACTCACCAATAATTGCTACTTATCTTAATAATAAAAAAAGACACCAGAAAGTGTCCTTTTTTGTGAAAAAATAAAACTAAATTTGTTACTCACAAGTAGTTGCTTATTAGCTCCCAATAACGGAGATTAAACATCTAGATTCTTAACGCTTTTAGCATGAGTCTGGATAAATCTTCGCCTAGGCTCAACCTGAGATCCCATAAGAAGATCAAATGTTCTGTCAGCTTCTTCTGCGTCTTCAATATCAATTTGAAGCATCTTTCTATTTTCCGGATTCATAGTGGTTTGCCAAAGCTGGTCTGGATTCATCTCTCCAAGACCCTTGTATCTTTGAATGCTTATCCCAGAAATTTCTTTTTCTTCATCAGTTTCGATAGCTCCCTCCACTTTTTTAGCCTGCTCATCACTAACTCCAAAATTCTTCAGAACTTCCTCCTTATCTCTATCAGTATAAGCATAAAATTCCTGCTTACCTTTTTTAATCTGATAAAGTGGTGGTTGAGCTATGTAAACATGACCCTCTCTAACCAACTCCTCAAAATATCGATAGAAAAATGTTAACAATAATGTTCTTATGTGAGAACCATCTATATCAGCATCCGCCATGATTATAATCTTTCCGTATCTCAATTTCTTTATATCCAAACTCTCTCCTATGCCTACCCCAAGAGCAATAATAATCGGCTTTAGACTGTCTGATTTGACGACTTTATCTAAGCTGGTTTTTTCTACGTTGACAAGCTTACCCCTCAAAGGCAAAATAGCTTGAAACTTCCTATCACGTCCTTGCTTTGCGCTGCCTCCAGCAGAGTCACCCTCTACAATATAAAGCTCTGTCTCTTCTACCTTACGACTTGAGCAATCCGCCAATTTTCCAGGCAAAGTCATTCCCTCCAAAGCTCCCTTCCTAACTACAGCATCTTTAGCGGCTCTCGCGGCTAGTCTAGCTCTTGCAGTTAAAACACACTTCCCGATCATGTCCTTGGCATCCTTGGGATTATTTTCCAAATAATCAGAAAGAGCTTCGGAAGTAACACTAGAAACCAACCCTTTTATCTCTCCATTACCCAATTTTGCCTTAGTTTGACCTTCAAATTGAGGATCTTTTAGCTTTACACTTATGACCGCAGTCAGTCCCTCCTTTACATCATCTGAAGTAAGGTTTCCCTCATTAGATTTTATTAAACTGTTTTTATTAGCATAATTGTTAAGAACCCTAGTAAGCGCTGTTCTAAATCCAGCAACATGCATCCCTCCCTCAACGGTATATATATTATTAGCAAAAGAATAAATATGCTCCTTGAACCCATCTGTATATTGGAGAGATATTTCTACCTGCACATCATCTATTTCTTTCTCTATGTAAACAGGGATGCTATTTTTAACCTCCTTACCTCTATTAAGATAATTAACAAAAGAAACGATTCCGCCATCAAAATAAAAACCGTACTTTCTTATCTTATACTCATCTTTTTTTTCATCTTCAACTTTTCGCTGATCTTCCAAAACAATTCGAACACCTTTTGTCAGATAAGCTTGCTGTCGAATATAGTTAAGTATAGTTTTCCAATTATATTTTATTTTAGGAAATATTTCACTGTCCGCTTGAAAGGTTATAATAGTTCCCGTTTTTTTAGTTTTACCTATTTTTTTGACTTCATTTTTTTTCTTACCCCTCTTGAACTCTTGCGTCCAGATAAAACCATCTCTATAAATCTCTGCCTTTGTCCAAACAGAAAGTGCATTTACTACTGACACGCCAACCCCGTGAAGTCCTCCTGAAACCTTATATCCGTCACCTTCAAACTTACCCCCTGCATGCAGAACTGTCATTACAGTCTCCAGTGTTGATTTTTTGGTCTGAGAATGCTTTTCGATAGGAATACCTCTACCATTATCAGTAACTCTAACCACTTCTCCTGGAAGTAGTTCTATTTTTATATCATCACAATAACCCCCCATAGCCTCGTCTATAGAGTTATTGATAACCTCCCAGATCAAATGATGAAGTCCTTCCAGTGAAGTTCCTCCTATGTACATTCCAGGCCTTTTTCTAACTGGCTCCAATCCCTCTAGAACCTGAATAGATTTCGCTCCATAAGAGCTCTTTATTTCTTTTTCTTTTTTTACCATAAATAAACTAGAAATTATATTACAATCCCTTTCCAATATTAAACATTATTTAATTTTAAAAATGTTTCAAAAATCCCTCTTATGCCTTGACTTAAAGCTATCAACAGGATTTTACCACCCTAATATATTAGCACACAACTCGAATAATTGAAAGCCTCAATAGGGTAAACTTACTAGACAATGGCATATTTAAAGAATTTGCATACAACTCACCTATAAAATCTTAACAAAAACCATCCGCCTCAAGCGAATGGTTTTTATGTTTCTTGAAGAATTGAACTAATTACCAGCAGGAACCTCTATCCAATTATTTACACCTTGATTAGCTTCACATGCACATGTAGCTGGCTCAGTTACCCCGGAAGGATTACAAGATCCTCCGCAGTTAGAATTATCTACCAAATTGGATCCACAAGCTGATTCATAGCAGAATGTTTTATTTTTTTGATATGCTTTATTTCCCGCACATTCATAGCCGGCACCACAACCCGCTCCTCCATTACAGTCAGACTCTTCACAAGCTTGAGGGGTTTCGCTTTGAGGAGCTCCGCAGGAATATGTACAAGGAGGTTCTTTAATAACTATATCTCTAAATGCAACGTTTGACCCAGCCCAACTCGTTGATCCATCATTATACTCCTGTCTAACATTTAAACAAACTCTGTGAGTTCCTAGTGGCAGAGTACTTGTACTAAATGAATCGCTAGTAGCATTGGTATCTACTCTTCGAAGAGCATCGCTACTATTGAAAGATCCATCACTATTAGTGTCCACTGTATCTACAAAGGCACATTTGTTTTTATTATCATAAGAAGGTGTTCCTGATCTAACGTTGATCCAAGCGTACTGATCTATAGAGCCTCCTCCCGAACCAAGGATTCCTCTACCCGTAAAGTCTACATTATCACCTATTGTATATTCAGCAGGATCAGTAGCTGGAATGTCTATGACGGCCTTTGGTCGACTTGTGGGAACACTACAACTTACACCATAATAACCATATGTCCTACTACTCCCAAAACAATGACTACCGTTATTGGATTTTACTTTGACCTTGTATTTATAGGAGGCTGAGGGATTTGTAATTTTAAAATTTAAGTCATATGGACCTTGTGGATCAAAACCTTTGCTCCCCGTTTTCCCACTATACACATGCTTTAAAATACCAAAACCAGCTACGTCTGTAGCAAAACTACTACCATTCCTATATGCCGTCAAAAGAGCATATCCAGACATACCATTTAGGCATGTCGAACAAGACAGATGAATATATAAATTTTCTATACCAACCCTGTTGTCTGGACAGGTGCCCTGATTTCCGCTATCTCTAGAGCTCCAGGTTGCCCAAGTATTAGATGGCCTATCTAGGCTAGCAAAAACATCCGAAACACCATAAAGCATGGCAAACGAAACCAAAATAAAGAGAAAAATGATCGATTTAATTCCTCGGCGATCCTTCACTATATAAAATACCAAGGCAACTATCATCAAAAATGCTAAAACGGCAATAAAAGATAACATTATTTTTTCTCTGCTTGCTTCCTGATTATCTCCAGTTGTTTTATCTCCCTCCAATATCTTTCCTTCAACATATTTACCATTTCCACTTGTGGTAAGTATATATTTATCAATTATTTTGCCAGTTTTTCTATCCACTATAGAGACCTCAATTAGATCAGGACTCAAATCCTCTGAAGCAACCTTACCATCAAATGAGAACGATTGAGATTCTGATTTCTCATTACTAAACAAATATTCTTTTTTAAATTCCTGACTTTTCGATCCTGATTTAAGTGAAACTACTATATCTAAAGGTTCACCATCAGGGAAACCAGTAAAAACTGCTGAAATATCTACATCCAAAGAGTCACCTTTTTCGTAATAGTTAGTGCCCGTTTTAACTTCAGTAACCCTAGCAAGTCTCTCGCTCCTAAACCATCTTGCAAGAATATCACCAGCTACTGGATTATTATCCGAATCTGTTATTTTCAAAAATACTGTAAAGGATCCTGTTGGCATTGCCTCCTGAGGTTCTAGTGTATATAAAACCTCATTATTAACCACGCTCACCTTTATTCTATCTAATTTTTTTGAATACTCTCCTCCACTGATTGCTTCTACTGTAGCTTGCATATATAAATCCTGCTGATCGAGCATTTCCTTTAATCCAGTGTTCTCCTCTTCTAAGGGAATAAAAATAAACATTGATTCATCAGATTTTAAAGGAGGGCCTGCAAATATACCAAAATCCTCTCCATCAACCCTTACTCCTGCATAAGGGATGCTCAAGAAGCCACCTTCTCCATTTATCTTGATTGGGTCACGTAGAAGAAACATGCCTATATGTTTTAAGTCCCTATCAGCTACGCCCAATTTATAGAAATAATTTCCTTCTCCTAAGTTATTAGGCAAATCATAGCGTAAATCTAAAACTTCTTGCTGCCCTGGGGCAAAATCCTGTATTTCCTTACTAACAGAATAGACTTTTTCTGTGCCTTCAAGTATGTAACCACTTTCCTTCAATTTATCCCCCTTGTAAACATTAAGAGTGGCATACAAGCCACTAACAAAATCCTCAGTGTTATTGTCTATCATAATATTCAACTGTGCCTGGCTTGTTTCTTCGAGATAAGAGGCTTCGTCAATTTCTACTACAAATGGAGGGAGAGGGTCTTCCGAAAAATCTTCTTCTGGAAGAAACTCTTCTTCTTGGTCTGAAAGGAAATTCTCTTCTGATGGAGCCTCCTGGGCATTTGCAAAAGAAAATATCAATCCAAAAAACATCACTAAGACAATTAGTAGCGAATAATTTTTCATTTCATTTTTCATTTTATTTTTATTTAAGTTTTTTAATTAGTTTTATTTTAACACAAATGTCTTTTTATTTAAACAAATCCATTTAAAAGTTATCCACAGGATACTTAATCGTCTTTTTTCAAAAAAAATCTATTCAAGGCTTCTATCTTCATCACTATTGCTATTAGAGCAACCGTCTCCACATTGGCAATTGCAACCCTTCAATATCAGTGCATATATAGCTAAGGCTATTGCTATCAGCATCCATTGTGTTCCCGCTAACCACAACTCTAGTTGAAGCAAAGAAACAATAGCTGCCAAAACTAACGCCGCAAAAGAAAGATACATCAATACGTAAGCACTTTTTCCACATTTTAATTCATTACTTTTCATGTATAAGCACCTCCCTTCTTTTTATTTTTATAAAATCTTATTTTTAGTATACAATAAAAATATTTATCTGGCTATTTATTTTATTATTCCAAAAGCAAGTGCTTCAAATTAATCCCCCACAACAATCATAGCTCTTCTTCCTTTTTCAATATCTTCCTTTTTCCCAGTAAAATCATGGATAGCCTCATAAAGATTATCTATATCATAAACATAATTCTCGCCCCTCCTGGTTCCAGGATCATGAGTTATAACATTTTTTCCATCGTATCCCACCAACAATAAATTGTGATAAAGAGGTCCTGGTGGAGTAAAGTAAGGATTTCCCAAAAGCTTTCCTGCTGCTGGAATTATAATAGGATTTCTCTTGGATAATTCTTCTTTGATTTTTTCTTTTTCAAAATCATAAATAACTTCCAGGTTATCCAATTCATAAAAATCTTCGGCTATCTTTTTTGTTTCTTGAACGCTAGTGTCCTTATAATTTCCTCTAGTTTTTATTTGAAAATCTATTAAATCTTGTATCTCTTTCTCAGCTACTTCTATGGTCAAGGATTCTCCCTTTAAATATTTAACCAGCATTATAAGAGAAGCTTCTTCACAAGCTTCTTCGTGTCGCTCATCCCACAAGCCATAAGGAGCTTGCGAAGTAAAAGGTACGTCTATTTTTACGCTCGTAGGCAAAGGATTATCAAGCTTATCCTTTTTTGAAGATTCATCCTTTTCTTCTGTGTTACTATTTACGAAGTCTTCTTCTCTTATTACTTCTTGAGCAACTTTACTTCTCTCAATTTCATCAAACTCTTTTACTTCCGATGAAGGACTGATTGATTCTACTACACCCCTCTGTGTACTACCTTTTTCTTTCCAGCCAAAATTAACCACCAGGAAAACCAACCCGAGAAAAACCAATAACAATAATGTATAAAATATTTTTTTCATATAAGTTTAATAAACGATGACCGGCACACCTATCTCTGTCCAATTATAAACCTTTTCAGCAGCTCCCACCCCCAACCTTACACAGCCATGCGAAACTGGGGTTCCCAAATGATTCTCACCTTCCTTATATCCGCTTGGCCACTCTGGGAGTTCGTGAATTCCAAATTTTCCAGAAGAAACATAGCCATCCAATAAGGCATATAGAGGCCGTATTTATCAGACCAAGGACGCGGATGCTTGTTTACAATTCTAAATGTTCCTTTGGGAGTGTCCATGCCTCTTTTTCCTGAAGAAACAAGAAAAGAGTTTATAAGTTTTGCATTTTCAAAGATAGTCATTATCTGTGCATCTAGATTTATATCTATATATTTACCATCCTTAACTAGAGGATTTGTATACAGTTTAGCTTCTGCAAGCCTAGCTTGAAAATTGCTACTCCACTCTTCTGCTGGAGGAGCTTCTGTTATAAAGCTTGTTTCATATATCTTCTTATATTTATCCCTGGATTCATCTTTATGCTTGATATAGAGATAGATCTCATATTCTTCTCCCTTCTTATATCCATCTTCAAACACAAAGTCCACCTCATTTTTTGTTTGATTGATGTTATAGCTCAATTTTTCACTAGGAACAACGTTGACTTTCAGATTAAAATTTTTCAATGATTTATCAAATTTCATGATTCCAGGACTTTCGATGTCTATCATTATCCCTCGAGAATTATTTTCTGGATAAAATTTGTTAACACTAGGATATTCAATTGTTTTGAAAGCAATTTCATTATAACTTTTAGCCAAAAAAATACTCCTAAGTCCCTCTATTTTTATAGTATAATTTTCACCTAAGCTCCAATCTTCTCTTGGGATTATTTTTAATTTTCTCCCCGAATCTTCCCATTTAAAGGAAACATCTACCTTTGGATAAATACTGATATTTTTACTAGGATTAGTTTTTATGATTTTATCAGAAAATCTCAACACAATCTCCTCTTGAACTTCAATATCTTTGTTTTTCAAAATACTCACCTCTACTTTCAGTAAATTTATCTTATCCCCAAACATCCAAGTGAAAGCAAAAAAACTCCTGCGAAAGCAACAGTTAAAAAAATAACAGCTACAAATATAATTCTTTTTTTTGATTCCATTTTTTTTACTTATTATTTTCTTCAATCAAATCACACATCATGTCCCATATTTCAGGAAGATTTTGATGCACCTTCAGCCAATACCACCACTCAACCCCCCATATATAAATAGTATCAAAACCTGACTCTTGAGCATAGATAATATTATCTCTCAATTTATCAGCATTCATTGACTTAAATTGCTCTTCCAATGGCTGATTAGTTGTCCATCCAGATACCCAAGGCTCCCCCTGGAGCTCTATAACTATAGCCTCTTCCTGGTCAGCAAATTTATCGATGATGAATTTTTTCATCAAGAAAAACCTTGGTCCAATTGGATAAACATAGTACCCCCAACCTTCCTTATAAACATTTCTATACATCGTGGTCCCAAAAACATCAGCCCTTTTAGCCGCTGGTATCCAAGTACTCAATTCACCGCTATCGGTAACAATTATTTCTCTTTCAGGATCTATTGACCTAACAACTCCAATCTCTTTATCGAGCATCTCAGCTCCAACAGTTGGACGAGGACAATCTCCAAAATTCAAGAAAGGTTCATTCTCAACCTGCCAATATTTAATCACATCTCTATCTTTATACCTCTCTACAACGTCTCTCACAAATTCCAAAACCTCTTCGTCTTTCCAATCTTCATTAGCTCGAATCTCGTCCATATCTTCTCCAATCCATTTTGGAATATAGCACTCGGGCCACCTAGGAACTTTCTGCCCCACCACCAAAATAATCTCTGCATTACGCTTCTGGGCTTCTTTTAATTGCCAATCAATAATTGAAAAGTCATAAACATCTTTTTCTTTTTCTATCCTATCCCAGTAAACAGGCAATCTCACTTTTCTAATGCCCAGATCATCAAGCATGGCTATATAGTTTTCTTTCCAATCAAGTCCGATATCTTCAGAATAACGATACGAAAAAGTTACTCCCAAATTAGCATTTTCAACCTTATTTTTTACTGGAAGATTAAAATAAACAGCTGCCAAAAGAATAACTAGAGTTATACTAGCTATAAATAGCGCTATGACTTTTAATATTTTTTTTATCATTTTTTTTACCTAAGAATTTACAAATATTTTACAAATCTACAAATTTTCTAAGAGTAAATTTGATATGATTTGCAAATCTACCTACCTATCAGACTCTACTGCGAAATGAATTAAGTAGTTTATTTATAGATTCGAGAGTTTATACTTAATTTTTAAATTTGTATTTAATTTGTAAATTTGCGGGAAGATAATCAAAAAGTAATCAAAAGCATACCGATAGTAATCATAATAATTGCACCGATTTTCTGAGCCCAATCCCAAAAATATAGCTTCTCCTCAAATACATCCTTATATTTAACAGAGGCGATTGAGACCATAAGAAGAACGAAAACAAATTGCATGCTACCTATTCCGTATACCAAAGCTACTCCCCCAGAGGCAACTGCCATATTTATAAGAATTGATGAGCTTCCTCCTGATATTTTATTCAATCCAAATATAGCCAAAGTTTTCCAATTGCGACGTTTTTTATGATGCTTCTTTTTGCCAAAAATAGATTTAAAAATATTAGTTCTGTATTTTTTAAAGAGAAGGAGACTCAGTCCGCCAACTACCAATCCCATCCTAGTCCAAACAAATCCATTCAAGAAAACATTGCTCTCATTAATAATAGTTAAATATGTATAAAGATATTCGAATAAGCTAAAAGCAATAGCCATCAATATTCCACCCAAAACTGAAAACCTGAAACCTTTTAAAATTCCATTATATTTCAAAGGCAAGTCAAAAGAAACCATAAATCCTCCGATTATCAAAAATAAAAGCCCGATAAAATCTTGGCTATAAAATACATTACCCAAAAAAACAACCGAAAGAAAAAGGGCAGTTATTTGAGAAATTGTACCCACCAAAGGAGCTACTTTGGAAATTTCGTTTATTTTAACTGCTTTGTAATAAAAAAGAAGCCCCCAGATAAATATAACTCCAGAAATAATTGCTATAGAAAAAAATGTCCAATTTATCCACGTTACTCCAAAAGGGAAAATAAGTATCATGAAAAGACTCAGGATAGCAACATAAAATGCATATACTGCTGGCTCTGGAATACGCTTCTTTAAAAGCAGTTTGTCCAGTACGAAGGAAAAAGCTAGAAAAAAATATCCTGCTAAAGATAGGTAGATCCAATTCATTGATTAAGTAGAATAAAAGTTTGTTTTTTATATATATCTATATCTTAACACACTTTTTTATAAAACATAATATTTTTAAAATGAAAACCACCCACCCTAGTCGGATAGTTTATTGTCTTAAATTACTTAAAGCCAAGCTTAAGTTTTCTGTATTTGAATTATTATTTATTATTTAAATATATACATATCAAATACATCCCACACATTACCTGCCTACCGGCCAGGCAGGGCTGCGCCCCGAGGCGAATGCTTTTCGGGGTTTTTGCTACTTTTTGCTGACAAAAAGTTAGGAAAGAAGCTAATAGTTGGCGGCGAACTTCTATATTTTAAACAGCCCACCCTATTTTATAACGGGACACACATCCGCCTCAAAAGAATATTTTTCTAGTTGACAAAATTAGAAATTAAATGCTTAAGATATGGCAAAAAAATTCAATTTGATTAAACTTTATCCGACCCCTTCAATATGCTAAAATTAAAACATCTTAAATTTACAAAACATTAAATCATGGATAGTCTCAAGAAGAAACCTAAGCGAAAAATTACTTGCCAAAATAATTTTTCCATCAATTGCCAAAAACCTGCTAACAAGGCTAGCAAAGGGTCTTTAAGGAACCATGAAAAAATCAATCCTGATTTATTCATAAATCAATCTGCTACCTCTCAAAAAAATAAATTTAGATTTGTAAAAAAAATCATACTTTTTTCATTTTTAATACTTCTTATTTTGGCGACTCTCTTGGGTGTTTATTTCTTTTGGAAAATAAGTAAGGTAAGCTCCAAAATAAGTACTAGCAATACTCAAGGGTCAATCCTCGGAACTATCTCAAAGATAGCTAGCAATAAAAGAATCCCCCTGGAAGGAGAAATGGAAGGGAGAATAAATATATTGCTCTTGGGAGCTGCTGGAAAAGGAAGAGCTGGGGGAAATTTAACTGACACTATTATGGTGGCCAGTATTGATACTAAAAACAAAAAAACCGCTCTCCTTTCCTTGCCAAGAGATCTTTATGTTAAAATTCCCGATTCTTCCTACAACACAAAAATAAACTCTATCTACAAATACGGTCTTTCCAGAGACCTCGGGATAGAACCTATTAAAAAAACTGTAGAAAACATAACGGGCCTCAATATACATTATCATCTCGTTGCGACATTTGAGGGTTTTGAAAAATTTATTGATGATATCGATGGAATAGTTATAACTTCAGAAAGAGATATTTATGACCCAAGCTATCCAGGACCCAATTATAGCTATGAGCTTTTCGCTCTCGAAAAAGGAACTCATCTTTTAGATGGTTCTACTGCTCTCAAGTACGCTCGAGAAAGGCATGATGACCCGCAAGGAGATTTTGGGAGAGCCAAGAGACAGCAACAAATATTGCAATCGGTAAAAAGCAGAATTTTTTCAACCAAGGTTCTCCTCAATCCATTTGCACTAAGCAATATGCTCGACACTCTTGGGGAATCCGTAACCACTAATATTAGCTTAGAAGAAATGGAAAGTTTTCTGGAGCTAGCCAAAGAACTGGACACTCAAAATGTAACCAATATAGTTGTCGACGCCTGGGAAAAAGAAAGCTTGCTAAAGGTTTCCCATATTTTTTATGAAAATACTCGTGCCTTTATATTAGTTCCTAGGGTTGGAAACTATAGTGAGATTAGAGAGGTTTCCAAGAACATATTCAATCTTGACCATATAGAAAGAACTCGAGAGGAAATAAAAAAGGAAGATGCTTCTGTAGCAATCATAAACCAAAGTGGTAAAAACAATCTTTTGAAAAAGATAGAAGAAATGCTCAGAAACAAACTTGGCTTCAGAGGTATTAGTACTTTCCAAGGAAGCTCTGATATAATAATTGAATCTAGTGAAGTAGTTGATCTATCCTCAGGGGAAAAACCTTTTACTCTCAATGAGCTTATCCAAAAACTTCCCGCCAAGCTCTCAGATAGAAAAGCTACCCTATCAGCTGATAAGGACAATTCGGATAAAAAAGAGGCTGAATTAGATAAATATGATATAGTCCTTATAATAGGAAGTGATCTTATCAAGCCTTATTCGCTCCAAGAAAACACCATCGAGGAACTAGAGGATAGTCAAAAAAATCAGGAAAATAAAGAAATATTAATAAAAGAAAGTGATAACTAGAAAAATCAAAATCATGAATCAAAAAAAACATCAATTAATAATCGGGTTGGGAAATCCAGGAGAAAAATATCTGCAGACGAGGCATAATGCAGGATTTATAATAATCGATGAGTTACGAAAAATTACCAAATCAACTAATTTTAACCTAGAAAATAAATTTAATGCCCAAGTTTCAGAGAAAATCATGCAAAATAACGAAAATAAAAATTTTCTAGAAAAAATTCTACACACTCAAAGCAGAAAATTATTCCTCATAAAGCCTCAATCTTTTATGAACAAATCTGGGGAGGTCATTAGGAAATTTATAGATTTTTACAAAATCCCTATTGAAAACATTACTGTCATTCATGACGACCTCGACTTAACAGTAGGTAAATTCAAACTATCCAAAGACTCTGGATCAGCTGGTCACAATGGCGTAGAAAATATAATTAACCTTTTAGGTACCAAAGACTTTAGAAGAATAAAAATAGGAGTTGAGACAAAAGAAGGACGCGAAGCTAGAAAAATACCAGGAGAAAAATTTGTCTTGCAAAGATTCTCCCCAGAAGAACTCACGGAAATAAAATCCCTC
>Ga0306909_100241_pt1 | contig 15465 bp, 19 predicted proteins | sample AntRauMFilla2697_FD_190439 | JGI IMG/M metagenome (GOLD analysis project Ga0306909, IMG submission 190439) | Saline lake microbial communities from Rauer Islands, Antarctica - Metagenome Filla 2 #697 (v2) (version 2) | ecosystem: Environmental > Aquatic > Non-marine Saline and Alkaline > Saline ... | reverse complement strand
TGCTCGAACACCATTCGAACCGCGCGTGCGCGGACCTCGGGCGAGTAGCGATTTGCCATTTTGCTTTTTGTCATAACCATCATCCTTACTTAAGTTGATGGTCTCCGACAAACTCGGGGCGATTCATACACCTCGACGCGAGATTTCAATTCCGAGGCAGCAAACATCTCAAATCGGAAGTCGATCTGTGGTTCGACGCGACTAGCTGAGTGGTTTGGCGGAGAGAAGACAATTGCGCTTGAGGAAGAGATCATAGGTCTGGGGAGCTATGGTTATACGCTGACAGTTCTATCAAGTGACTTGCTCGCCGATGACCCAGATGAAGTTGAGGATGAGGAAGAGAAGCTTGTTGCAAGCTGGACGCCTCGATTTGCATATGGCCGGTGACCTAAGCCCCTGAAAATATTCCAGATTTGTGTAGAGTCCGCCCAACAATGGACGGGCAAATGAAGGCACGATTTTCCGCATTTTGAAAGCTACGATAATTTCCTGTTATCGTAACTATACAGGATATTTGCAGGTGTAGTTCCAACTTAGCAGGGGGCCGTAGCGAAGGTGGGCTAACGAATTCTTTCGCAGTGGGGCGAAGGTTTGGGCCCTTTGGCCAGCCATGTGGTAACGAAAATTTGTCAAATGAGGGAGTAACACATGCGAATTTGCGGCTGTGAGATATCGGCAAAGGAGGTTCGGCTTGCCGTTGTCTACCTAAATGATGAAGGCAGCGTGGAGATGCTTCGCCTGAAGACCACACGAATAGAGCTCGAGGATGACACATCTGAGGCCGATCTACGATCATTCTTGGTGGATCTTCAGGAGTTTTCCCGGGAATACGAAATTGATACCTTTGTGATCAAAACACGCGCCAAGAAAGGTCGTATGGCAGGCGGAGCGGTATCCTTCAAAATCGAAACTTTGATTCAACTCGTCGAAGGATGTCATACTAAGTTCGTGAGTCCTGTGGCGCTCGCTAATTTTGCCAAGAAAGACCTAGAAGCATATCCGGAGAAGCTACCAGTCTACTTGAAGAACGCCTTTCTTTCCGGCGCTCATGCTTTGACGAAGGGATGATTTTCAGCTTTGCAAAAATAGTGAAAATCGTGGCGGTTGAGGCCTTGTAGGCGCATAGAAAACAAGAAATCCAAAGTGGATCACAGCTTCCGAATAGGCCGAAATCAGGGCTATTCAGGCGGTAACGATAATGGACCCACATTATGGTTATCTCGGGCGGTTTTGCGCGATATTCTTGCCGTTCGCTGCGGCGCGTCTTAACTCACAGTCTGCCGACCTTGCTGTCATTCCCGTTACTCAAGTGGATGGCGGTTTTTGAAAAACCGCGATGAAGACATGCCCAGAATTCGCGTATAGCTCCGTTTGGCAAATCTGCCTTCGCCGTCATTGCAAAATTATGTTGAGGTATCTGCAATATATGCGGAATTACCAACATTTGTACGTTAACCAGCACTGCCGACTGCATCAAATCGCACGACAGAGATACACGGTAGCCGCTCACCTCACTTCGCGATCTGGCCATCTTCTTGTCCTGCCGGGCCCGCATTGATGGCGCGACAGCGTGCCGATTTGTAGACCGCCGTCACGCGCGCAGGTTTGCGATAACGACCAAGATCAAGCTGTTACGGCCGCTCGTCTTGTTCGGTTGCACGTCCTTGTCGCGTACATTCCGGGTCAGGTCATTCCAGTCCGGGAGGAGTTTTCACCAATTTTCTGACGTGTCTGATCTCACGATGTGGGGGCTCTCGCTGGAAGGCGATGATGCGCTATGGCCGATAAGGATAAGAGCGGTTACGGATCAGGGGCCGCCTCCTATGTCCCGTCGTTTCTGAAAGGAATGGGGCGTGGCAGAGAACTTGGTGCGGCACAATCACTAAACAGCTGCGCTGCTCCAGCCACTCCCGTGTCCTCGGCCCCATGAAAAACGGGGCCTGCGGGCCGCACCACCCGTGTCTTCCGGCCATTGTACCGCCCCAAAACCATCTGCCTTCTCACGTCCCATCGAAACGACGGAACACAGGAGACAGTCATGATCAACAACGCAACTTTCCAAATCATCGGCCGCATCGGCAAAATCAACGCTCTGGACAACGTCACCCATATCTCGCTTGGATCAGATCGCACCGTCAAACAGGATGGCGCATGGGTCACCCAGACCGACTGGAACGAAGTCACTCTCTTCAACGCAGCCCTGCGCAAGCGCTTTGCAAACGAGAAGGTTGGCAAGGTCGGTAACAAGATGATCTTCCAGGGCAGTATCCAACCCAACGTCTACGAGCGGAGCGGCGAAAAGCACTACAAAACGACCCTGGCCGCGCACGACTTCGACGTGGTGTCCTTCGCGAAGGACAAAGAATGAACCAGATCAGATGGTGGCCAATCGGCCACCATCTCCACGCCGCCGTCGGAGCGACGCGGCCGGAGATGCAAACGACCTACACCGAAAACCTCGACCGAGCAGAACGTGAAGCTGACAGAACCCAAAGCCTTTATGATGCGGCACTTGAGGCGCGCGAAGATCCCACAACGCTCGATAGCCTCTTGGATACGGCTACCCAAGCCCGACATCGCTACTACGCAGCGCTGAACGCGGATCTGGCTCTTTGAGCCAGATCACGTTTCAACGACAGGGCGAACAGCAGATGTCGCGAGGCATGTACTGAACGCATTAAAACTATCTATCACGGCTGCCATGAACTTGTCTGGATCAAGGTGCTTTTCGGTCAGGAGGCGGCTTTGTGTTTCCACTATTCCAGAAAGATGTGTGATCTGGTCTCTGCGAAGCGGCTCTATTGACAAGAAGGGGTGTGGAAGCTGCGTGGCATGATTTTCTGGGACCAAATGCGCAGTGCGGGATTTTATTGAACGTGAGAGCTGGGCGCGTCGTGCCGACCGCGCTCTACTCGCTGACGCTCCCGAAGCCCGGCACGCCGGTCTTCGCCATACGGTAACGATCGCTCGCGCGAGCGCAGCACCGCAAACGTCCAGGTGGATTTCCCGGCGTTATATTATTCAAGCAATGTTAGATTATCTCCGGCACCTCACGAGGCTGCTTGTTTCATTGCAATCCATGACCCTGCTCGGCATAAAGAGACATCATCTTCCGCAGAAGATGTGAGGCTTTGAAACCTCTCTGTGACAACCCCAATCGGCTTAGCGGCCGGGTGGCGTTGTTCTGTCCAGGGCGCTCGCGCTTAAAAGCAGCGCGCCTTTGTCACAGAAGGTTTCAAACACCCGGCTTAGGGCCGGTGGGAACCGCGAAAAAAGGTGACAAAATGGGAAATGTGACACGTGTGACGGACGCAGAACGACATGAAATTACTGATGCGCTCGGCGCGGGCGATGCGGAGCGGGCCTTCAGAAATCTCGCGACGTATCTTGAACGCAATAAACTCACGTTGTCAGACGATGTCCTCCGCCTCTACGTGGAGAAAGAGCTTTTCGCATGCTTCTCTGGGAGAGGTGAGACATTCATGACGTTGATGGAAAAGTGAGGACATCGGCTCAAAAAGGCCGATAATGTCTGGCCCCATTTCCACCTGTCTGATTTTGGGCGATACTGACGACTGACCGGAGCGAGAACTCTATCGCAGCCATAGCAAACAACTGCTGCGTGAACGAGATTGTTACTTTTGAGAGCCCATAGGGTTCTCTTTTCAATTTATTGCGCACATACCGCGCACCAGATATAACGATAGACTTAACGGTAAAGAGCTGAAAGACGTAAATACTCATGTTGCGGTTTCGAGACAGCTTTATGAAAGCCCTTGATGAAGGCCGCTACGACGATCTGGTCTTGCTCTTGGCAAATCGGATGCGTCTCGACCAAGAGACGATCTCTCCACACGCACGTGCATCGCTTCCTGTCGACGACGCAAAGGCCAGTCCGGTACGCAGCACCCGGCTGACGGCAGAAGAGATCGAGACCTTCGATATTCGTGACAAAGGCTGGCATCTGATCGCGATCAAAGCACATCAGATCGGCGGGGCTGAACGTTTCCCGCTGCGCGGTGACGAGGATGACTATGCGGAGCGCCTCCTGACATACCAAAATGCCATCGTGACGTATTATGGTGATGATGCGCAGATATTCGCAGCCTATCACCAGGACGGGATGCTTGTTGAATGGCACTTCTTAAGTGACTTTCGACCTGCACCGCGCCACTTTTGATGCGGGTCCTTCTCATATGTGCGTTCTGGCTCGTCGCAAATCCCGCGCTCGCAGACGTAGACTGGCATATTTGTCAGCCTTTTGAGCAGCGGATCAATTGCATCGTGGACGGTGACACGCTGTGGGTCGCTGGTGAGAAGATGCGCCTCGCGGGCGTCGACACGCCAGAGGTCGAGGCACGATGCAGACGCGAGCGTGCGCTCGCAGAACAGGCCAGCAGCCTGCATCTGTCCTTGATCAGATCCGGCATCATTTCCATCACGCGGGAAGGGCAAGATCGTTTTGGGCGCACGCTTGTGCGGATCCAGACGCAAGCTGGACCCGTCGGGCAAACCCTCTTGAATCATGGGCTTGCGGATATCTTCGGGGATGGGGTGCGCACGGACTGGTGCGCGTGATGGCCGGGTCTTTCACATGGACGGCCAATGTCAGAGTAGGCGTGCTCAAACCTTATCCCAAAGCGCTTGTTATCACGGTCGTCCATGAACTCGAGCGGTTTGACAGCGACAGCGGATCATCCTCCACACCTGTGTGGAATTCAATTGTCTGTTTCCGCAAAGTTCTGCGAGACCGCCTCGAGGCGGGCCTGTCCCCGGGTGATTTGGTCCACTTCCAAGGATATGTGCGGACGTCAACGTTCACAGACGATGCAGAGGCAAAACGTCGGACCGTCGATCTCGTCGTCACGCAGTTTGATGTTTTGCGAAAGCGCATCGACGCCCTCCCGGAGCAAATTTGAGCCGAGGTCTGTGCCCAGTGCGCCAATCTTCATCCAAGCGGCAGTTTCAAAGTCGGCCATTGCCAAGCAGATGCAGGTTGTGGAGCGCATCGGTGGCCGCGTTTGGCAGGAGGGTGAATGTGCGGGGTGGCAGGGGGAGGGTCCTGGTCTGCTTACATCGGACTTGATCGGTCAGGCGATTGCTCAGGGCACAGACTCCTTTCACTTGAGCGCTGGTCAGGTCCATTTACCTGATCGACATCACTGGGCATGGGTGCTCCAAAACGCAATGTCGAAAGCCCCGGCCGTGTCCTCGCTGCGCTGCGGGCCGCACCGACCCGGGCCTTTCTCGTTGCGTTTTCTCGGCGTCCCCATGCTTTTCCAGTGCCATCAGGAAAATGGATCCTGACAACATTTGAAAAGGAACTGAACCATGAGCAACAAACTGGCATCCCTCACCAAATCCGACAAAGGCATCTACACAGGCACACTCGCCACGATGACCGTCCGCACGAAAATCAACATCGTGCCAAACGCAACCGCCTCAGGCGACCAGCCCGACTATCGCATCTTCGCCAATGGCGACTACGAAATCGGTGCCGCCTGGAAGAAGACCTCAGATCGTACCGGCAGCGAATACCTCTCGGTCAAAATGGCCGCACCGGAACTGGGTGGCATGGCCATCTACGCAAACGTCATCGTCCTCGATGAGATCGGCGAAGACAACGTCACCCACCTGATGCTCTGGTCTGCGCGCGATCCGCAAACATCCGCCTCCTCGATGGCAGCCTAAGCACCACAAGAGGGACCGGCCACCTCCCAAGTTCGGTCCCTCACTAAACGCTTTTTTGACATCTAATGACTCCCGCTAGATTACACGATAGATACAACGGTGATGTCGACGGCGCTTCTCTGACCAAGCATCAAGAAAGCTGATCGGATCAGGATAGAAACAATGCAAGATAAACCAACAATGTCCTACGACCCAAAAGAGCACTTTGATGCGACCTACGTGACCTTCTTTGACGGTCCCCCCAAGGCGGGCGAGATCAAAGCGAACGCGTTGGGCGTGAACATCGATCTCTTTCGACAGGTCAAAATCCACTACCGCAAGTCACGCGAAAACGTCGCTTGTCGGGTCCTCGCGGACCTCTGTCAGGACATTCAGGGCAGCGGATATGTTGGTGGGCTAGAGGACAGCGCTTTACGTGTCGGGACGACCGTCGTTACCGTACAACGCTGGCGGGCTCGTTTTGCCGAAGGCAAATTGCTCGTGCCGCACAATCGCAACGGGCTCTACTCGGTTGACCTGAAGGTGGCGATCAAGAAGGACGGCAAGGGCAACATCATCAAGCCCAACGCACGCAACACCGACGTGTTTACGTTTTGATGAGGTCGGCCAATGCGCTCGGATTTCAGTCAATTCACTGACGCCTTTTCCATCGTCCACGGGCTGCCCGAGCCCCTTGGCTTGCAGGCCGTTGCCGTTCAGCGTCAGAATTCAGTGACGTCCTAGCGCTCAATACCCGGCTCCACGACATCGGGCGCGCGTTCTCCAAACCGCATCTCTTCTTGCGCCGTGATATCTTCCTGACGGGCGAGTGCCGCGTCATCATCAAAGATCTCGCGCAGCTTGGTCGTCCATTTTGCAGGCTCTTCGGACACACGCAGATCTTCAGACTTCGAATACCGTACCAGCACCCGGTACACGTGCCGCCCGATCCCGCTGACAAGAACGTAGACACCCCGCTTGTGCAGCAACGGGCCGAGTTCGGTCTGGAAATCCGTGCGGTGAACGACCGGTTCGCGCTTCTCGTCGCGTATCCATTTCAACCGACCGCTGCCATCGGTGTCCTGCCTGCGGGTGATCAGGATCGAGTTGCCGAACTGTTCTTCGAGGCGCTTTGCCGTCTGACCCACATTGATCTTGGCGATGATCTTGGTCCCAATCAAAGACTCGATCTGATCCGCAGTTTGCTGTGAGTACTTGGCGACGAGTTGTTCCAAACCTTGAATGCCCAGCACCACGGCCAAGCCTTTCGAGCGGCCCGTTTCCAACATGGCTTCAAACCGATGGACTTTGGGAAGTTGGGCGAACTCATCGACAAAAAGCCAGACCCGTCGTTCCTTGCTTTCGCCAAATGAGATGTCGGAGACCGACGAGGACATAACGGTCAGAAAGGCTGATATCCAGCCTTCTGACTGGTCCTGAAACCGACCCGATCTTTGCAAGATCAAGGTTCGATCCTTTGTCTCCTCGTCCAGAAGCCAGTTGCGCAGTGAGAAGGACTGTCGCGTCGTACCATCCGCGCGCCAACCGTAAGCTAGCATGCGCACCGCGCCCAGACCTGCGGCCATGGTCGAGATGCTTGCGGCCACCTGGCGGTAGTCCGCGTTGAGATAGATGATCGCGTCGCGGTGATACTTTGGCGCAAACCTTTGCAGCGTCTCGAGGGGGAGTTGTGTGGTCTCCATCAGCTCCCACCAGGTCCATTGGCGCGGCTTGGTTTTCATCAAGGTAATGATGCAAAGCGCCAAGATCGTGCGTGCGGAGTCAGAGAAAAACCGATCCTTGCTTTCGGGGATGATGCGGTTGGCCACCTCGATGGCATCCTCTTCCACCACCAGATCGTTGGCGATGTCCCAGATCACCGACCGGCGATCATGGGGCGCCAGAAGCAGCGGTTCGCTCTTGTCCTTTGCGCCAGCGGGTTTTGAATAGGCCATGCGTGTGTAGTCACCTTTGAAGTCAAAGATGACCGTCTTGTCGCCGCGATCCATGACGGATCGCAGCAATGGCAGGATCGTCTGGGTCTTACCGCCCCCGATGGCCCCATAGACAAGAAAGTGGTTCACCTCACGCAAGCGGCTCAGCCGAAACGCGCCAAACCAAGACAGCCCCGGGGCGTCGCGCTTGATCTCTTTACGCGATGCTTTCTCAAGATCCTTTTCCGTGGCGACCGACAGGCCGGTCTTCACGATAAGCGGACGGACACGCAGTCCCCACTCCCAAACAAGATAACAAAAGAGGCCCACCGTCGTCAGTCCGAGTGCAGCAAAACTGGTCACACTGACATAGAACTGCTCGGATGACTGCGCAACCATTGCGGCGCGTACTGTCTGACAATAGTCCTGGTCGAAAGGATTCAGGCAGGCTTTGATGTAAACCCACTCCACTGGGATAGTGGCACCGTTTATCGCGCGGTAAGGCAACTTTAAAAATGCGTACCATGCGAATACAGCTGTGCAGATTGCTGCGATAAGGATGAACATGCCAATGAGCGCATAGTTTGCATCTTCGGGTTTGCGGATCATGAGACCCTCCCAGTTTGGTCCAATGGTTCTGCATTACTCTGCGGTTCAATGGCGTGCTGTGCGGGTGGTTTCGCGGCCCGTTTCATAAACGTTTGTAGCGCTGCGATGATCTCATCTCGGGTGAGATGCGCTGCATCTGCCGCCTCGACCGCTTCGCCAAGTTCCAACCGCTGGCGTGTCGCTTTGCGGCGATCCGCATATTTTGCACGTTGCATGTGTTGCTCCGCTTTACGCAGGTGTTGCGCTACCAGACGCAGCAGCGGGTGCGGCCCCTTGCTTGCGAAATCGTTCTGCAATCGCCCTGAACTCTTTCAGCATCGCAGCATCCGATATGTCCAACAGTGTCAGCCCAGCTTTCGCCGCAAGCTTGCCGATATGTGCGGCTTGCGCATCCAGCACTGCGGTGCGCGCCAGTTTGAGGGCTTCGATTTCCTTGTCGATATCTGTCACTGATTTTGATTTGCGGGTCATGGTTTGGTCTCCTGTCTGCGCCATCGGGTAGGTTAACGAGAGTTTATCTCTGTATATTATAGCGATGTGTTATTCGTTGTATATAACGATTGATATAACGATATAAATGCATTACAAAAAATGACAATGGCGCACTTATACGTCGCAAGCGACATGTGCCGTCCCGGCGCGGCCTTGGTGGGCTGCAGAGGACCGGAAAGAAGTAACAGGCAGGCTTGGACTGGAGAGACCGACGTGGCGATCTACCATCTGTCAGCGCAGATCATCGGGAAGGGGGCAGGGCGGTCCGCCGTAGCTGCGGCCGCTTACCGTCATTGCGCTAGGATGGATCGCGACGAGACAGGCGAAGAGGTCGACTATTCGCGCAAGGGCGGAAACGCCCATTCAGAATTTGCGGTGCCGCCGGATGCGCCCGCTTGGATCGCGGAATACGCAGCAGACTTTGAAGCGCCGGAGACGAGCGCGTTCTTTTGGAATGCGGTTGAAGCACATGAGGCGCGACGCGATGCGCAGCTCATGCGCGAGTTCGTCCTGGCGTTGCCCAATGAACTGACCGTTGATCAGAATATCGACCTTGTGCGTGAGTTCGTATCGCAGGAATTGTCGGCGCAAGGGATCGTCGCGGATTGGGCCTATCATGACCTGCCCGATAATCCACATGTGCACCTGATGACGTCTCTGCGTCAGCTCACCGAAGATGGCTTCGGTGCCAAGAGGGTTCCGATTTTGAGCGAGGACGGTGCGCCTGTGCGCGGGGCAGACGGAAAGATCCGGTCCGTGCAGTTCACAGGTGGTCTGGAGCGTCTCAAAGCGATGCGCGCGGCTTGGGCAGACATTCAAAACCACCACCTTGCCAAGCATGGCCATGACATCCGTGTGGACCATCGCTCGTTCGAAGAGTTGGGCATTTATGTGGTCCCATCAACGCATCGTGGACCTGCGGCGGACAACATGGACGCACGCGGTGAGCTGTCCGAGCTTGCGACGAAGGCACGTATTGCTGCACGGGAAAATTATGAGCGTTATGCGCAAGACCCGGACCTCGTTCTGAAGAAACTCACGATCCAGAAGGCGGTGTTTACGCGCCATGACATCGCGCGAGAAATCCACCGGACCGAGTGTACGCCTGCCGAGTTCCAGGCACTATTCTACCGCGTCGGGGCAAGTGAGGAGTTGGTGCCAATCGCAGCACCGTCGTTCGATCCGTTCACAGGCGATGAGACGTCAGAGCCGCTGTTCTCGACGAAAGCGATGGTTGCGCTTGAGTACGAGATGGTGCGCAATATTCAGGGTCTAGCGTCCAAGCCGGGCGTTCAGATCGCTGAGCGGCGTCTGGAAAAGGTATATGCGGCGTTTGAAACCAAGCGCGGTTTTGCGCTCAATGCACAACAGAAAATGGTTGTGCGGCATCTGACGGGCGAGAGCAGTGCGGCGGCGTTGGTCGGCTATGCGGGTGCGGGCAAGTCAACCACCATGGATGCAACGCGCATGGCCTTGGAGAACGACGGCTATACCGTCATCGGCGGCGCGCTGGCCGGGATCGCGGCTGATAATCTGAGGTCTGAGGCGGGTGTTCAGAGCCGGACATTGGCGTCGTGGGAGTACCAATGGGCCAAAGGCAATCTTCTACCCGACAATAAAACGATCTTTGTGATGGACGAAGCCGGCATGGTCTCGTCACCCCAGATGGAGCGCATCACGCGGCAGCTCAATGAAGCCGGTGCGCGGATGATAGCGCTCGGGGATGCGCGGCAGCTGCAACCGATCTAGGCGGGCGCGGCCTTCCGCGCCTTCGTCGATGTCTCGGGATATGTGGAACTGGATTCCGTCGTGCGGCAGTCCACGCCGTGGATGCGGGACGCCGCCGTTGCCTTTGGATCGGGGGACGCGGAAGCGGGTGTCAGCGCTTATTTGGATCAAAACAAGGTCACCTGGTCGGAGTCCAATGACGCGGCACGCGCGGCCCTGATCCAAGATTGGATGCCTTATCATCAGGCCAGTGCGGATTGCACGATTATGGCGCATCGCAACAAGGATGTGATCGGGTTGAACGTCGAGGCCCGCACCGCACTGAAGCAGAACGACGCGCTTGGCGAGGACCATGCCTTTGCAGCTGAACGGGGGCCGCGCGCCTTTGCGGATGGGGATCGCGTGCTCTTTTTGAAGAACGAACGTAGCCTTGGGGTGTTCAATGGATCGACGGGCACGGTCACGAAAGCGGATAAAAACCGTCTCGAAGTGATAGTGGACAGTCACGCGGATCCGGTCACGATCCGGGCCAATGAGTACAACACGTTGGATCACGGCTATGCGCGCACCATCCACAAAGAACAGGGCAATACCGTCGATCAATCTTTCGTCTATCTGTCGCCGACGATGGACGCACAGCTCTCTTACGTGGCGCTCACCCGGCATCGCGATGATGTAAATATCTACGCTTCCCAAGAGGATTTTTCCGGTCCGCGCGAGCTATTTGAGGCGATGACGCGGGACAGGTTGCAGGACAGCACCGTGCTCTATCGCGACACCGTCGACTACAAGGATGTGGTCCGCGGCTTTGCAGAGCGGCGCGGGTATCCGAGCACAGAGGCGATCGTCGATTTTGTTAAATCCAACGTGGCCTACTTGCGCGAACGCTTCGATCGGTTGGCTGCGAAATTTGATCAGTTGCGCAAACCGGTGCCTGAGAAAGACTTGCTTGCGGGTTCAATGATGGATCGTGTGGTGCAAACCAAAATCGTCGTTCAGGGACAAGAGCTCCCGTCGATGTCACCCCGCCTTGGCCAAAGCATGGAACGCCTGTCTCACGCGTTGGTCGCTGACACGATGCGCGGCCGCAAGGCGCGTGGATTTGAGCGTAGCGCGCATTACGAGCTGAACATGGCAGGGTCTGCGGACGAGCTACGGCGCTTCAACGTGTCAGTTGCCACGCAAATCGGCAGTGATGCGATCCTGACCCATGGGTCACATCAACCACAGACCGATGCGTCACTCCTGCGTGACCAGCCCGCCGCATGGCAGCGCTTCGCACGGGAAAACTGGGACGCTATCTTCGCGGCGCAATGGGCGGGCACGCAGGCCAGCCTGCAGCCGCTCACATCACAACCCGTCACCAAAGATCCAGTGATCCAACCGAAAGGGAAGGTGCCAATGTCTGACGAATACACCAAAGCTGAACCACAACAGCCACCACTCATTGAGGCTGTACCAGACATGCCTGCATTGCCTCCCATAGAGGTACGCGCGCGCGTCGTACAGGATGATGGTCTGGACTACAGCACCGCTGTGACGCGAGATGTGGCGGGCCGGATGTATCACGATAAAGATGCGGCCATGCAGGCATTGCTGTCGCGCTATGAAAAAACCGGAGATGCGCCAAAGCTGCTGTCTGAATTGGAACGTAATCCGGCAATCCTTGGTGAGATGAAGGGAAAGACGCGCCTTGGTCTGGCTAATGGAGAGCGACGCAATGCGCTTGAGATTACGCCTCAGCTTACCGAGAAAGCGGGCGAGGTGTTCCGGCAGGTTGGTCTGGCCGAGGCTCGGATCGTGGCGGTTCATGCGGCGAAGCAGGCTGCACGCGCAAAGCCGCTGCCAGACCTGTCCGAGAATGCGCAACAGTTTTTAAGCCGTGTCGCGACCGTTGAGCAAATGTCACCCGGAGAGGCGAAAAATACCCAACGGGCCGATCTGATGAAGGACAGGCAGTCGCAGCGCGAAGTGACTGCGTGGCGCCAAGTCTTGTCAGCGCGCTACGGCAAAGGGGCGGACAAGATACGCGAGGGTGTAAAGGCTGAACCCACGATCAAGGCGAAACCAGCGTCGGAACGCCAAGCGGTGCTCGCCCGCGTGGACACCGTGCTGACAGGATTTCCGATGATGGTGAACATGCAAACTCAGGCGAAACAACAAGGGCGCAACCGAGGCCTGGAACAGGATCAGTCTCGTGGGATCGAGCGGTAAAGGCACGCCCGAGGCGGGTTCAGACGATCGGTTTGAGTTGGATGTCCTTCAAAATCTGTTCAATCTCGCTGCGCCTGTTATCGTCAAGCTGGCCTGAGGATTGATCAGCGAAGAGGCCGCTTGGCAAGCCTTGAAGTACGGCACAATGTTCGAAGGTTTTTCGCTGGTCCTGTTTTGTGCCGGCGGCCAAGAGGCCGGTCAGCGGGGCCAGTCGGTTGTGCAACATCTGGGCGTCATAGAACCGCTCTTCGATTGAAGCCTGATACATCGCGGTAGTCTCATGCGGCGCGATTATTGCCATGCGTGAGATGACGCCGTCAGCGCCCGTGTTGAGATTGTGAAACAGAGTGCCATCACACGACGGGATCACAGCAATCGGACGATCAAGCCGTTTCAGCGCGTAGTAGTCTTGATCATATTGCAGGACGTGTTCATCGCAGCACAGCGTAATCCCGATGATGTTTGGACACCGCTGCGCGAGGGACATGATATCCTGATCGAAGTCCAATGACGGCTGCGCAGCCCGGTCAACTTGCAAAACGCAGGGCAGCGCCAAAGCGTCAATCGTGTCGACAAACGTGCAGTTTTGATTTGGGTCGATATGAGTTGTTGGTGGGCCAAACAAAACGAGGTCAACACCTGCAGCCCTCACAAACAATATGTCGTCTCGATTTGTGGCGTTTGGCGTATCGATCCTGACGATGAGAGACTGTGTGGCTGTCATGAGACCAGAAACACGGCGCAGGATATCGTTCCCATCACCAAAACCAACAGCCTCACTATAGGTGGACCGCAAATCAAAGCAAATACCCTTAATCCCACTTATCTTGGTGTACTTCGCGGCAAGATCTGCGGCCTCTGATGGGCTCTTGATGGCAGCCTTCGACAAATCAACTATCACACCGCCGGAAATCGGGTTGATGTTGATGAGCGCGCTGCAGGTGCGGTTGGCTAAGGTTATATCGGATCCTAGCCGCAATTGACCCACTTCTTGCAGAAGCGCAGGAGGCAAACGCTCAGGCATTGCGTATGTCAAAACTAGGGCCAATTCCCGAGTTGGCTGAGACAAAACTGCGTTGGTCGCCGGACAGGCGATGGCCACGTTCGCGAGATGTCAGACGTGGCAGACTGTTTCGTAAAAACATGTTGTCGTCCCAACCTCTCAAATTTGAACCCGCGCGTATGAGCGGGTTTTGAAGGCAACTTACCGCCGTTCACAGGGCAAATTGGCGTGTAATTGCTCAATTCATATTCACGTCCCAGTAGAAATCCCATTGCTGAAAAATGCACGATACGATGCGACATGTGACGACACAGAATGTCGGGGGAGGAATTATGCCATTGATAAAAAACGATAGATTTTTCATCCCGCCACCCGATGAAGAGAACGACTTTAAGGCGATTTTTCAACGCATGGCGAGATTGGGTGCTGGGCGGCCCGTCGACAAGAAAGGGATTCCTGAAGGCCCTTGGACAGCGGAGCTCCTGACAGAGGCGATTTCGCGAATTGATGCTAATCGATCGGGTGTCGAATTACGCACAGTTCAGCGATGGTTTGAAAGTAATGATACGGGGATAAGCACTGATAATATTCGATGGCTCGCGAGGATTTTTGGGTGTGATGATCCCGCGGCGATCAGCGGATGGCAAATGAAGCTCAGTAGCGCACAATCGCAGTTGACGGCAAAACGGCGGGAGAGAAAGAGAGCGGATACTGATAACGCCACTGGTCCGACCCGTGATGACACCTCAAGCAAAACAAGGCTTGTTCGTAGAAGCTTTGCCGAGAAATGCGAATGGATGCTCTCTGGTGAGGCTGCGATAAATCTGATCATCATCTATTGGCTCGTTTTTGGCGCACTGGGGCTGATGAACTACGCTTTGGGTACGCTCAGTGTCACCTACAGCCCTGAAGACGGCTTGAACAAACAAGTGGGCTTCATTTGGGCCCCAACGCTGACCGTACTACCCCTGATCGTGCTTCCGCTTTACATTCTGTCCATCAACAATCTGATTTCGTTCTGGAAGAATGGAGCGCGATCTAATTGTACGAGAAATGATGACGAAGCTGACGCTTTAGCGAACACGGATGGCTGGATGGTTAGGGTGCGATCCTTCTCCTTTTCATTTTGGGCGATCGCGCTTTTTAGCCTATTCTTTGTTTTCGGGTTTCAATGGGCAGGCATTTATTTACCAGCTTACATGTCAGGCAATACTGGTGGCGTTCAAATAGATCGGTATCTTGTGGCGCTGTCACGTCCTGAGGTGATCGCGGTTCGAGAAGCGATGATACTGTCAGCAGTCGGGTATTTATACACAGCATCCTACATAGCGGTATTTTTGCTGGGCCTACTTTTTATGGTTATTGTCGCTGTGGATTACAGCGACATCTGTGGGAGTTCGCTGCAGAAAAATCTCTCTATGACTTCTACATCGATCCGAGAGACGGGAAACCGGATTACATGGGGAAGCTTCAGGCTTGCTGTCTATGGCTTGTGGCTAGCGACGCTTATTAAACTTCAAATCGTCTATTTGTCGTCGGATGGTGTGGATTTTGTGCGTTGGTTAGGTCGGGATGCTTTGGCTTTTGTTGGATTGACCACCGATCAAAATGGATTTCTGGACAACAGTTCCGTAAGTCATTTCACGACCTTTCTGATGATGGCCGTCACAGTCGCAACCTTCGGTTTCTGGTAAGCATCCGGCGTAGGCCGCGGCGAGGTCAGCGCGCGCGCTGACGGTCCATTTCGATGAGCTCTCGCAGGTTTTCGATACCGAACGGAGAGAATGCAATGACGCTGTTGTCTCCAGGGCCATA
>Ga0306909_100222_pt1 | contig 16712 bp, 22 predicted proteins | sample AntRauMFilla2697_FD_190439 | JGI IMG/M metagenome (GOLD analysis project Ga0306909, IMG submission 190439) | Saline lake microbial communities from Rauer Islands, Antarctica - Metagenome Filla 2 #697 (v2) (version 2) | ecosystem: Environmental > Aquatic > Non-marine Saline and Alkaline > Saline ... | reverse complement strand
CCAGACGCCAGTCGGGAGGGGTGTTGCCACAACGGAGGCGGCGCTGCTGGAATTGACGGTGCTGCGGTGCATCGAAACCCCACGCGGCGGCGTGCTGTCGGCCGAGAAAGAGACTGAAGCGTCCCGGCTGGCGTTGGCAGACAAGCAAGCAATGCTGGCTGCCATTAAGTGCTGCAAGATCAGCGAGCGCTCGCTTGGCGCATGGGTGCCGTTTGGGCCCGGCGGTGGAGTTTATGGCGGTGTGCAGGAAGTCACTGTGGGGATTGGTGAGTGATGCTGGTCACACAGGTGTCAATGGTGGTGGTGCCGAACCTTCCGGTGATGGCCGCGATGACGCAAACCCCGAACGGTTTGGTGCGTCGTTGGCAGCGAATGTTCATGCGCGAGTTGGAGGCCACGGCAGTTCAGGAAACCCACACCAGTACAAGCGGCAGCGGTCATCTTGCGAGCAACTTCTCTTTTGACTTTGCCGAGGCAGGACCCACGTCTTCCAGCTACCGGCTGCGCAACAGTGCCCACTATGCGCCGTACGTGTTTGAGGGAACTGAGGGGCCGATCACGTCGCGCAGCGGGAAAGCGATGCCGGTTGGGAAAACGCAACTCGGGGTGCCGGCTGGGGTGAACGTTGTGAATCCGCGAGGAAAGGGTGTGGTGTTCCGTAAGGCGGTGGCTGGTCAGCGGGCAAACAACATCCCAATGACCGCTGTTGACAAGGTGCTCACCCGTAGAGGGATGCTGAGAGGGTAGGCTGTGGTTGGGGGAAACCTCACCTACAACCCGATAGGAGACAAACATGGCGAAGAGAATGTTCGGTGACGCGACCAGGGCTGCGAAGCCGCGCGAAAGTAGCGAAGCCCCAGTCCCGGTCGACGTGCAAGGGAACCTCAATGGCGAGATCGTTGAGCGTGAAATCTCGATGCACGAACCGTCAGATAACCAAGCGTCAATCCTGGCGATCATCGCCGCGAAGGGCAAGCGTGCCAACGGTAGCGACGCGGCCAAGTTCATCGACTTGGTGATGCGTCTCATGACTCCAGAAGACCGGGACTTCCTGGAAGATTTGCTGATGGAAGACGGCTCTGGTTTCGAGCTGACCGACCTGATGCAGATGTTTGAGTACGCGGCGGAGGAGTGGTCCTCCCGCCCTACTGGGAGGTCGAACGACTCGTCCAAATCGCCGAACAAGGCTGGGAAGTCTTCGACGGGCGCCTCGCAGCGCAGGGCATCGACCCGCTCGACCTCAACCTCCGCCGGTTCTGCAACCTCATCTACACAACAGCGCTCGAAGCGATAGGGAGGTCCGGCAAGGAGGAGGATATCGAGAAGTTCGAGCGTGAGCTGAGGGACCCGCCAGCAGATTTGGTGGAATCCCGGCCCGACGTGGCGGAACGTGTGGTGCAGGAGGAAATGGCTTTGTTCGGCAATCTGGCTGGAAGCCAGGGTTTCGAGTAGGAGGTGAATGATGGCGTTGGGCCCTAGTGTTGGCGACGCTTACATCACCATCCACGCGGACACCAAGAAGTTCCAGGCAGACGTCTCAAAGCTGTCGACTGCCACCAAGGATTTCGTGAAGGATCTTCGCAGCTTGAGGAAGGTCACGAAGGAGGTCTCGGAAGTAACGGATCGTGCAACCGAGTCGAACAAGACGCTCCTCGATTCTCTGACGGGCACGAAGGAGGTCTCGGAAGTAACGAATCGTGCGGCCGCGTCGAACAAGACGCTCCGCGATTCTCTGACGGGCACCAAAAACGAGTCGAAGGTCACGCGCCGTTCGCTGTTTGAGCTGAACAAGCTCATGCTGCAGTTTGAGAAGCGACCCGGAATCCTTGCCGGCGGTCTCGATAAAGTCACCACCAGGCTCAAGGTCACGCGCCGTTCGCTGTTTGAGCTGAACAAGCTCATGCTGCAGTTTGAGAAGCGACCCCGAATCCTTGCCGGCGGTCTCGATAAAGTCACCACCAGGTTCACGCGCATGCGCCGTAGTGCGGCTTTGATGGAAGCGCGGCTATTGCGAATCTCAGATGGGTTCGGGCGCCTGACAGCGCGGGGCGGCGTACTTCGTCGCACACTGTCGCGCTTGAACACCCCATTTAAGGCTTTGGGGCGGTCCATCGCTACGTCGTTTAGGGGCATGGATCGGACTGTGCTGCTGGTGTTGAAGCTCATTGCCGTGGCTGCCCCCCAGATCGCAGCGTTGGGGTCGGCGTTGAGCTCAACGCTGGTGGCGATTGCGTCGTCGGCGTTCTACGCTCTTGCTGGGCTTACTCCCATGCTGGGTGTGTTGGCGCCGGTGGTAGCCGGCATTGCCGCTTTGGCGGTGGGCCTGCAGGACTTGGAGAAGTATGCGCCTGGCGCCAAGCGTGCACTGGACAGCCTGACAGGCAACTTCAAGGATGTGGCGGTGCCTGCGTTCTTCCAGGAGTGGGGGGATTCGGCCGCTAATTTCTTCTCCGTGCTCGACAAGTTCTTGAACAACCCCGAGGTGTTTGCGTCGATAGGTGAAGCGTTCGCCGCAATTACTGATGGCATTAGTGGCGCCCTGGATTCCGGTGCTGGCGAGGCTCTTACGGAAGCGTTGACTGGCCCACTGTCTGAAGCATTGGGCGTGCTCGGGGAGTCGCTGGAACCGCTCCTAGAGACTCTTTTCAACTTCATGTCCGCATCTGCGCCTATGGCTAAGGAGCTGGCAGAGCTGTTTGGGTCTTGGGCTGACGACCTGAATGCGGCACTCTCCAGTGGCATCGACGATGGGTCATTCCAGGACTTCATGTGGACAGCCGTGGATTCTTTGCGGATCATGCTCGACTTCCTGGGTTCGATCAAAGATGTGCTCGGAACACTGTTCGAGGCGGGAGTTGGGCCCGGCAACACAATGCTGCAGCTGCTGACTGGCATGCTTGATGAGTTCGACAGGTGGATGAACACCATCGAGGGGCAGAACGCCCTGGAGGAGTGGTTCTCTAACGGCGCGATCATCATGGAGGCGTTGTTCAAACTGCTTGGTGCAGTGGGTACGGCGATCTCTGACCTGATCACCCCAGACGTGATCGACCAGCTGGTGGGCCTGCTTGACAGCCTTGGCATTTTCGCTGACCTCTTGTCTGACATTCTGGCCGTTGTCGCAGAGGCCGACATTATCGGCTTGATAGTGCTGATACTGAACTCATTGGGTGAAGTGATTCGACCGCTGCTCCCCCTGCTCTCTGACCTGATTGTGATTTTTGTGACCTTAATCACAGAAGCGCTAGCAGTGCTCACTCCGATTCTGGTGAAGGTCGCAGAGTCACTTGCTGTCGGGTTGGGGCCGGCGATTGAGGTGATCATCGGCCATCTACCAACGTTGATGGAGGCGTTTGCGCCGCTGATCCCGGTGCTTGCGGAAATCCTTGCTGAGTTGCTATTGGTGGCGGAGTCTTTGGGAGAGGAGTTCGCGGGAGAGCTCGATAACATCATTCTGGTTCTGATTAACAAGGGCCTCCCCGTGCTGTCGGAGTTCCTTGCTGCGCTGATACCCTTCATTCCAATATTAATGGATATGGTTATATGGCTGCTTGAGAATGCCAACTCAATCGAGGGTTTTGTGATTTTCGCCATAAGTCTGATCGCCATTTGGGTGCGTATGCTAGAAGTTGGCTTGAAAGTGATCGGGTGGTTGAAGGATTTATGGGACTGGTTGAAGGCTGTATGGGACTGGGCCATGAAGCTCGGCCGGGTAATTGGTGATGTGCTCCGCCCAGTGATGGTGCTTCTGCTAGACGTTGGCTTGAAAGTGGTCGGGTGGTTGAAGACTTTATGGGACTGGGCCGTGAAGGTTGGTCGGGTAATCGGCGACGTGCTCCGCCCAGTGATGGTGACTCTGCTAGACGTTGGCTTGAAAGTGGTCGGGTGGTTGAAGGATTTCTGGGACTGGGGCCTGAAGGTCAAGCGGACAATCGGCGACGTGGTCGGAACATTGTGGGACCTTATATCTGCCTTGGGCCAGGTGTCTATGGGGAAGCTTGGTGAAATTGCTGGCGCCATCGGGAGTGGCGTGGGGGAAGTGGGGGAGTTCTTTGGTTTTGCCGAAGGCGGGATTGCCACGAAGCCGACGCCTGGCGTGTTCGGTGAGGCAGGGAACGAAGCGCTCGTGCCGCTGGATCGGCCGTTGAGTCAGGTCGACCCGTCAGTACGGGCCTTGTCAGCGTTTGCTCAGGGCCTGCACCCTGGTGGCTCGGGGATGAACATTGAGGCTGGCGCCATTCAGGTGGTGTCGCGGGCGTCTGATCCGCGTATCGTGGCACAAGAGGTACTGGATGCGTTGCCAAGGAAGGTGCAGTAGATGTTTGACGGGTGGATGATGTTCGCTGGCACTGAGCTGGCTAACTCTGCGCGCGTGCACTCCTACGCGTCGACGATGTTGCCGAACCTTGGGTTGAAGGACCCGTTGAAGTCCGAAGAGCTCCCGCTGATCCTGGATGATGACCCGTACTCCACACCGGCTTTGGATGAGGCGCCGTGGGTGTCTCAACACCGGCCGGCGTCGCAAGAGTTCCTGGGGTTCTATCCGACATCTGTAACGGGTGCGGATGATTCGACGCGCGGCTCCACTGTCACTCAGTTGATGGGTGATGGTGGTGTGGCGTCACGTCCGCGCAGCGCGTCACGGGAGTTCCGTGTCCAAGGCTTGATGGTTGCTACCACCAACCGTGGGTTGGATGAGGGTCGCCGTTGGTTGAAAGGTGTCCTCAACGGCAACGAGTGTGACACCGGTGACTGTACTGGGGATGAGTTCCGCTATTTGGCGTACCTGCCGGACTACTGTGACTATTCGGGGTACTCGAATACGCCTTTGGATGAGGTGCTGGGGAGTTCCAAGGGTGAATGGGTTGGGTACGTTGATGGTCAAATAACCACCTCATCGAACGGGTTGCGGGTCACCATGCCCTGTGGGGGTGACGGTGCGCAGCGGAAGGTCAACGGCCTGATCCCCGGTCAGCCTTACCGGCTGTCATTGAACATGTCCACGACATCACCGGTGTTGGTTGAGGTGGCGGGCGTGGCAGAGCTCCTTGGGAGTTTTGGTCAAACTCACCACAATGAGCCGCGCACACCGTGGGTGGTGGATTTTGTGGCGCCTGCCGAATCAGTGAGTGTGCGTGTCACGGCCCCTGGCGTTGACTGTGAAAGCACTGTGCTGCGTTTGTATGGGGCGCGGATTGAGCGGACCCCGGAGTTCTTGTTGGCGTCGCGCCCGCGTTTCAATGCTTCGGCGACTCGTGAACCGGTCGCTTGGACGCTCGCTGACGCACCAGTGGGGGTGGATGCGAGTGTGGCTGTCGATCCTGGCGCTTCTGGTAGCGAGGTTCTGGTGTTTGCCTTCGAGAACACCACCGGTGCGACTGTCGAGTTGCCCTCCGGTCAGGGGGCGACCCGTGTGCTTAGGGCGTTGTCTCCGGGCCAAGACTATGTGGTGTACGCGCATGCAAACGGTGTGGTGTTGGACGTTGACGCGAACCATGGCGCCAACCGCGACCTGGGTGATGGTTGGGTTGCTCTGGAGTTCACTGCAGACACCCCGAACCATGTGATTACCGTGGGCGTTGATGGGGCCACTGACGTGCTCGCTGGGGAAACTTACAGCATGCACTTGTATCACCTTCGCGTGGACGCGCATCCGGTTGAGGTGTTTGAGGCCCCCGACCAGTCGTCGGATGCGGTGCGGACGCTGCATCAGGTGACCCGCCTGTCGGGGCCACAGGTTGATCAGACGTTCCAGACGGATGTGGGCGCCATGGAGCTCGTTTCGTTCCTGATGGTCGCGAACATCCCCTCGATCTATGGGAGAACAATTCCCGTGCGGCCCCCAACATCGGGAATCGTGTCGTTGGTGCCAGAGGTCGTTTGCTCCAATGGGATGCCGGAGCGAACGAACTACGCGCACAACCCAAAGCTTGCCGTGGGGACGCTGGGGGAAGTGCCGCAGTGGGGTATTGGTGCCATGGGGTTGACGTTTGACGCTGGTGATGTGGGCGTGGAGCTCGCCGGCCCTGACTTGTTCCCCGTGAACGCGTTGAGGGTTGAGCCGTTGACCAGTGATGCCGAGGTAACGTTCGTGGAGGTTCCAGAGAGCGGTGTGTTCGTGGAGGGGCACACGTACACGATCTCGGCTGACGTGGGAGTGCCGGAGCCGCAAGACGGAGATTTGAGCGAGTATGCGCGTCGCATTGTGGTGGCAGACGGGTCTGGGTTGAATGTGTCTGAGGCACATCCGAATGTGACTGGCAGCAGCAGAGTGTCGGTGACGTTCACCTTGACTGGGGCGTTTGAGTACGTTCGGCTTTACAACGGCGCTGCCTTGGAGTCTGGTTCGCCGTCACACGGGTCTGAGAACGCAGTGTTGTTCACGCGCCTGCTGGTGGAGGAAACCCCGTATGCGGGCAGTTACTTTGACGGGGATTCTGTTGACGCTTCTTGGGTTGGGGTAGATGAAGAGTCGGCTTCAACGTGGAGCAAGTCTGCGCTGAGTGCGATTGTTGACCCTGACTGTCCACCGTTGCCCGACGCCCCGCAACCTCCTTCGATCACTGTTGACTGCCACGACGAGGTGGCGACGTGGCGGCGGTATGTGGTGGACATCCCAGCTAGCACGGCACCGGAGTGGTCGAAGTCTGATGTGCTGACAACGTTGGTGACAGGCAGCTCTCAGGTGCGTTCGGTGCGTGTGAGGTTCTACGACAACGCGTTCTCCCGGCCCCCGGAGCAGATTGATCCGTGTGACTTCTGTGGAGAGTTCTACGTGTCCTACATTCCGGCGGATACAACGCTGACGATTGATGGGATCGGGCGGACGGTGGTGGCAGATGTTGCCGGCACTGGTGAGCAGATTGCCACGAACCTCGTAACCGGTGTTGACGGCGGGCCGGCGATGTGGCCTGAGCTGACGTGTGACAGCCCCTACGTGGTCACGGTGGACATTGCACCGGAAGAGGTTTTGGACCTTGATGTGCGTGTCGCTGTGGCGTTGAAGGAGTAGGCATGCCGTTGCGTTGTGAGCTGCATACTGCGTCGATCTACGACCGTGGCGGTACCAGGTTTGTGGGGGCATTGGGTCGGCCGTCACGCATCCAATGGGAGCGCACTAAAGATTCAACGTCGTTTGCGACAGTTGACATCGCAGAGCCCTCCAAAACGTGTCTACCGGTGCTTCAGAAGGTGGAGCCTAACCGGCACGAGTTGGTGATTTTCCGGGGCCAAGAGCGAGTGTGGGAAGGACCGATAACCCTCATTTCTCGTGAGGGTGACTCGTTCAGTATTGACGCCCGCGACGTTTCCCATTACGTGTACCGGACTATTGCTCACAACGGGTACGACAACGGTAATGTGGGGCCCGTAGTTGACCGAGCTGTGGACATGATCACTGCAGAGTTGAACCGCACCAAGGAGCAGTTGGACCCACCCATCAATGTGGTCCCTCATTTGCGGACGGTCAGGCATGATGATGTTGAGTTGGAGCGGCGCACAACACGGGTCACGGAACCGTTCCAGCTGTCGGTGTTTGATGACCTGTCTGAAATGTCGCGCACTGGTGGTTTGGATTGGACTGTGGTGGGGCGCAGCATCGTCCTTAACGACACCCGTGTCCCTGTCGGGGTCACCCCACTGGTGACTGAGAACGATTTCATCGGGCCTGTCATTGTTGCCTCCTACGGCATGGATTCCGCCACCCGCGCAGTCACTACTGGCGACGCGGGCATGTATGGGATCGCCGGCGGGGTGGATGACTTCTACGGCGAGTGGGAGATTCTTGATTCCATGTTCGATGAGGACACTTTGGAAGCACCAACGCAGAACTCGTTGGACAACGCGGCCCGGTACAACCTGTACGGGAAGCTGCCAGTGCCGACGGTGGTACGGATTCCGCAGAACTCGCGGTTGAACCCGAACGGGGTGTTGTCGATGAAGCATCTTGTGCCTGGGGTGAGGGTGCCGTTGAGTGCGACGTTGACGTTGAAAGAGTTGACGCAGTTGCAGAAGCTGAACAGTGTGTCGGTGACGGAGACTGCGGATGGTGAGGAGATTAATGTGTCGATGGTGACGGCGCCGGCCGGTATTGGTGAGGGGAGTGGGTCCTGATGGGTTCTCCTCATACTCCGCATGATGCGCAGCAGTTGATTCAGCAGCTGCAGCGTCGTATTCGTGCTTTGGAGTTGCGTAAGCCGCGTGGCGGCGGCACCCCCGAGGCAACGACGGCAACAGCGAACACCCTCGCCAAGCGCGACGCCAGCGCCCGCATCAAGGCCGCTGACGGTGTGGCGGCTGACGACGTGGTGACAGTGGGGCAACTCACTGACGGCGATGTTGACTGGACGGGCGTCACCTACAACTCAGGGTTTGAGGACTCTACGTTGTCTCCCGTCGCGGTGCGCAAACTCGGTGGCGTGATCTATATACGTGGCATCATAGAGCGCATCTCGTACCCGTTCCGCGACAACACGACCTATTCCGCGACGGCAATACTTCCGGCGTGGGCGAGACCAGCGGAGCGCACCTACACCGCATTGGGCACAGACGATTCGGTTGCGCCAGCATCAGGCGTCTTCAATTCGGCGAATGGAAACGTTCAGGTGCGAATGGGGACCGGAGCAGACGCCGACTGGGTGGGAGTAGGAGGCCTCTCATGGCCTGCCGCATGACCACCACACAGAACACGGGCAACGTCCTCGACTCCACCAACTCAGGAACACCCCAGGAGCCCCACCCGATGAACACCGAACTCGCAGCCGTCCTCACCACGCCGCGTGGACGGAGTCAGAACCACTCGACCCTCAGGCGCAATCGTGGATGGACGACGGCGAGTGGAACGGTGGCTGGGTCGCCGGGTACTGCCCTGAACACGCCACAGACTTGGAAGAAGGGTCGCCGTCCTAACCGCACGCACGGTACGGTGTAAGCATCGGATTGGAGAAGGGTGAAGCCACATGGTTTTCGAGGGGATACCGCTGAGTGCTTGGGAAATCGGCGGTTGGGGGCTCTTCGTTGCCTTAGCTCTGTTTGTTCTTCGAGCATTGATCAACGGTGTTCTGTACCCGGCGAGCGTGGTCGAAGTCTACAAATCAGCCTTGCGTATAAAGCGTGAAACAGACGATGCCAACGCCGCTGTCCTTCAGGAGCTTTTGGAACATGCGCGAACCAGCGCATCAATTCTTGAGGGCATGCAGGATCGCGAGGAGGTGGATTCACGGGATGATCGGGGCGAGTGACCACCTAAAGGAAGCCCTGCAGGCTGAAGCTCTCGCAGAAGAGCGTTTGCACCGCGCCAGAAAACTGTTGGCGGAAGCGCGCACGGTAGGTAACGATCTGCGCGCCATTCAAACACGCAACCATTTGGCGGAGGCTGTTGAGTTTCAGATGCGGGGGAAGCATGGAGGTTTTCTATGATTCTTGGGTGGCTGGTCGCGAGTTTCGTGGCGCTGGCAGCCGGGCTGACGTTCATCGTGGGGTATGGGCGTATCGCTCGTGGCATGTGGTTTCGGTACCCTTTGGGGTGGCATTTGATGGGCATGGCGGTCACCTTGACTGTTGGTGCTGGTGTGGTGTTGTACCGGCAGCTGGTGGGTGAGGTTGATGGGGCTGTGTGGTTGACGATTGCGTCGTTTTTGGCGACTTTGATGTGGGTGCAAGTGGGGGTTCTTTTGACCGTCCCCCGCCCGAGCAGTAACGAGCGTAGAATGCAACGAAGGACGCCCGAGGAGGAATCATGAAGAAGTTCGACTACCCGTACAAGCCGGTTCGTGTCACCGGGAAGTATCGGACGCTTCGGCGCCCGAATCACAACGGCACTGACTACGGCCGTGACAAGTCGAAGAGTGGCCCGTGGCCGATCAAAGCCATTGCGGATGGTGTGATCAACTCTCGTATCGCTGGTCACGCGAGGGCTGGCAACTATCTGCAGATCGACCATGGTGATGGTGTGAAGTCGGGGTACTCGCACATGGTGAAGTTCGCGTCTGGGATGACGGCCGGCAAGTCGGTGAAGCGCGGTCAGACCATTGGGCACATGGGTGCCACCGGTAATGTTACTGGTGTTCACCTGCACCTGGCGATCTGGGTGGATGGTGATTACGTCAACCCCCACAAGTTCGTGAAGGCCCGCATCGCGAAGCAGGAGGTTGATGACGTGACTCGAAGCAAGGGCGGGAAGACGACTGAGGACTGGTTGACGCGTGCTCAGATCAAGGACGTTCAGGCTGCTTTGCGCAAGGTGTTCCCGGCCTACCGGTGGAAGGTCAAGTACAAGCGTGGGCGCCTGATTACCCCTGACGGTTTCGATGGCCCTCAAACGCAGGCGTGGGTGGAGGAGTTCCAGCGACGCGTGGGCATCAAGGTTGACGGGATCATTGGCCCTGTGACCAAGGGCAAGCTCGCCGAATACGGCATCACGATCTGAGGAGTGGAACGATGACACGGTTTGGGCGTTGGGTGCGTAGGAAGTTTGAGACGTACTTTCCCTCGAAGTACCGGTACAACGCGGAGATTGCGGCGCTGAGAACGTTCGGGCAGAACCTGAACGGTTCATGGATTCCCGCCGGCGGCACATCCGCGTACCTCACCACGGACCTGCTGGATGCGTTTGACTGGCGGGCGATCCTGACAGGTGTGGCGGTGTCCGTGCTTGCTGCTGCTGGTGCTGCGTTGCGTGCGTGGTGGGATGTGGCGTCGAAGGGGTTGTCTCCGAAGTACATTGCTGAGACTGACGGGCCGAAGCCCGCCGGGACAGTCGTGGCGGCACCTAGCCAGTCTGGTGGGGCGCCGCCCGTGGGGGTGCACGATGGCGTGTAACTGCAGCGACCTCTGTTCGTGCATCATCCAGGGCGGCGAGGGCATTGCTGTCCAAGGTTCGGGAACTGTGGGTGACCCGTTTGTGGTGTCCCGTGAAGGCAGCGATGTTGTGATCAACGTGGAGGGTTCGCCCACGTTGTCACTGTCTATCACTGGCAGTGGGCTGCCGTCTGACCCGTTCAACTTGACTGGTGAGGCCACAGTCCGCATGACCGAGTTGAGTGACGTTGATGATACTGCAGGCCCTGGTGTGGGTGACGTGCCGGTGTGGACGGGTTCAGCGTGGCAGTTCTCACCGCCGCCCACTGTGCCACCTGGTGCCGTGAACACTGTTCCCGGCGGGTTGGTGGGTGACGGTTCGTTCGGTGATCCGCTAGGCATCAACGTGTCCAACACCACGGAGAGCTCCCTGGATGGTTTGGAGACGTATATTGACTCTGCTGAGGAGTTGCGTGTCGTCCCGCCCACCCCGGTGCCCACTGACTGGTCGGACATCACGTCTAAGCCTGGTTCGTTCCCCCCGTCTTCTCACACGCATCCGTTCAGTCAGATCACGGGCACTGTGGATGCGGACACCGTGGGGGGTCGTAGTTTCTTCGCGGAGGAAACCCCGCCTACTTCGGGGGATGGTGTTGATGGTGATGTTTGGTTTGAGCTGGAGTAGCAGCTGATGGCAACTACGTGGGGCTCCGAAGACGGCAAAGAGCGGGTGGGGATTGACATATCCCAGTCCCCGTCGTCGGTGGGGGCGGGAACAACGTCGGTGACGTTGACGATCCGTTTCTATGTACAGACGATGTCGTGGGGGTTCAACGACAGTCAAACGTTGAGCTACTCGGGTTCTGTCAGCGGTTCTGAGAGCTTCACACTGCAGTCTGACGCCAGTGAAACGAAGACGGTGTTGGTTGAGACGCGCACACTGAATGTGGCTACGTCCTATTCGAATTCAGTGTCTAGATCGTTTTCGGCGTCGATCTCTGGCAACTATTTGGGTGGAACTCCCAGCCATTCGCGTTCGTGGACTGTGGCGCAACGTCCGGCGTCTCCGCCGTCAGCACCCACCAGTTTTTCGGTGTCCAGTGTGGGCCCAACGAGTGCGTATCTGTCGGCTTCGGCGCCGTCCAGCACGAATGGTGACGCTGTTGAGGACTACCGCTGGCAGGTAGCAACGGATGCGGGTTTCACCGATGTCGTGTATGACGAGCTTTCGGGGACGACGCGCAACACCGTTGCATCACCATTGCCTCCAGGGGCAGAACTGTATGGGCGTGTTCAGGCAATCAACTCTGCTGGCGGAGGGGACTGGGTGGCCGCTGTTGCTTTTGAGACTCCCAGTTTGGGTTGGGTGAAGGCTGCCGGCACGTGGCGGAACATCAAGAAGACGTGGGTGAAGGTGGCTAGCGCGTGGCGGGGTGTGAAGAAGACGTGGATCAAGGTGTTGGGCACATGGGTGTAGGTTCAGTCAAAAGAGAGGGGTGCTGACATGGCTTGTGGGTGCAAGGGAAGTTCGTGCGGTTGTGCGATTGAGGCAGGCCGTGGGGTATCGGTAACGGGGTCTGGTTCTGCCGGCCGGCCGTTCATCATCAACGCTGACCCTGTGGTTCTGCAGGTGTCTGACACTGCCACCGTTGAGTTGACGTTGACTGGTGATGGTACGAGCTCGAACCCGTTGCAGCTTGAGGCGGAGTTTGTTGGGCCGACTGATCCGACATGGCAGGACTCTGTGGTGCAGACGTCTTGGTCGGGGGATGTGGACCTATCGGGTCTGACGCAGCCGACGACGATCCGCGCCACCATTGTGGGGGACGTGACGTCTCTGACGTTGCCGACGTGGGATTCTGACAAGGCTGGCATCATTCACTTGGTGTTGGCTCAGGACGGTACCGGTGGGCATGCGTGGACTGTGGACGAGACGTTTGCTGGCGGCAACCCAATTGCGTTGTCCTCGGACCCTGGCGCACGTGACTATGTGGCGTGTCATTGGACAGGCCAGCAGTGGATTGTGCTTCCTCTGGCGATGGATGTGATGGCTATTCCGGGGAGCTAGACGCCCACATTGAGTGGGGGCGCCGGGCACGACGGGTGGTGTCATGGCGTGCGGGGGCACACGGTCGACCTAGTTGGCTGTGTGCCCCCGCCTCGTTTCACCAGATGAAACGGATCGCTGCCGTCCACACGAGTGCGGTTGCCGGCAGGAAAGCCAGGACGGTGAAGAACGCAATGAAGGTGTGGGTCACCTGCTGCGCGCGCTTGGTGGCTGCTTCGGCTTCCATGATCTTGAAAGTGCTTTCGTCGTTCACCAGTTTGCCTCCTCTTCGGCGGGTTCTGCGCTGACGCCCCGGAATGCGTAGTCGGGGATGCGGATGATCTGCTTGCTGTCGTACCTGGCCGGCCACACCCCAGATTCCATGCAGTCGCGGAACCGTTCGATGGCCTGCTGGGTCTTCTCGTTCCCCAGGTGCACGGAGTCGGAGTCGAGGCTGCAGACCAGGGTATCGTAGGGGGCGGTCTTCTCCATGACGATGAACGTGAACTTGATCTTGTCGAGCGACCGGCCGGTGACGATGTTGTAGACGTGTCGGTAGAACGCTTCCTGGATGTGGTAGCCGTAGCTGTAGGCGTGCTTGGCGAACAGAAACTGATCAATGCTCTGGGCGGTTTTTGCGTCTACGATTTCGAGGACGCCGTTATCGCGGGGGATCACCTTGTCCAAGCGTGCCCGGAGCCCCACTCCCGTGCGAGGGTCGATGGCGAGCGCTGTCAGTTCGGCTTGCCCCTGGGCTTCAATGAGCTCTTTTGCGTCGGGGTTCTCTTTCGCGGCTGCGATCATCGCTTCGATCTGATCGAACTCGTGGCGCTTGACGGGGATGTTGCCGGCGGCAGTGATGGCGTCTCGTGCGGCCTTGGCCGCGTTGGAGCGGAACTCTGCCACGTCTTCGCCGTCGAGTTGCACGACCTGCCCTTCGGTGCCGGTGCCGAGCATCATGGTGTGCGCGACAGTGCCGAGCTCCATGGCCTTGGTGGCGGTGCGAGGGTTCTCCCGGTCGTACGCGAACTTCTTCGGTGAGGTAAGGAGGGTGCGGGCGCCTGAAGATGACAACTGTGGCAGCTGGTGGTACTTCCAGTCTTCAAGTCCTTCAATGAGCGTGTTGGTGTCGGTGTTCATGGTTTCCTTTCGGGTGATCGGCCAGCAGCCGTGTAGATGGTGAGCATCTGCTGGAGGGTGGTGCGGATGGTGATGCAGGGGCTGGTGTCGAGCATGGGGTAGCCGGGGTAGCCGACTACGAGGTTCATGTGTGTGCCCACGGTCAGCGGGGTGTACGCCCACCATTGGTCCGCGTTCTGGTGTCCGACGCCCTTGCGTTGGACGACCAGGAACCCGTAGATGGCGTTGGCGTTCACGACCTCCTTCCCTGTCTCTTCGAGCCACTTGTCGATCTGGCCGGTGGAGGCGTCCCAGGCGGCGTGCCCCCCTTTGACTTCGATGATGGTGTTGGCGCAGAGCACGATGTCACCCTGGTCCTGAGAGCCTGTCTGTGTGCGCCTGTACGCGTCCGGGTAGCCAAGGCGCTTGCATGCGGCCACAACAGCGCTCTCGGCTTTCGTGCCGATCTGTTTGGGTCGGTTGACCATGGGTTACCGGCTTCCGTGTTCGAGGAGGGTAATGCGGTCGTGCAGGAAGTACGGCAGGTCGCCGTCATGATCGAGGTAGCGCCTCACGCTATTGGTGGAGACGAACCGTACGCCATCAACGTAGTAGGGGTCGAGGGCGCCGGCGTCCAACCAGCGGCGGATGGTTTTGGTGGTGCGGTTCAGTAGCTTGGATGCCCTGGTCTGAGTCATGGGTGTGTCTTGCATGGGGACAGTCTATCAGTGTCCGCCGCGCGGACAAAGATGTGGCGTGGGGCGTGTTGCGCCCACTACGATGGTCACATGGAGCCTGCACCCAATCAGTACCAAGCCCGATACACGGCGCACCAGCAACGCAAAAAAGGAACCCTCATGAAGATCATGAAGGACCGCCATTCGGAGCGAATGTTCGACAGCGCCCCCATACCGCACAACACGCTGGAACGCTGGCAGCACGAGATCACGGCAGTGAAAGCCGAGGCGCCTTCGTCGTGCGACAGGCAGGCAGTCTCCCTGTTTGGTGTCACCGGCCGTGACGACAGGGCTTTCCTGGGCGGCGTGCTCGTGGGGGGTGTGGGGTGGATTCACCGGGCCCCCTTGGTGGTGTTGGTGTTTGCCGACCCTGTCGCCTATGTGGCCGGCGACGAGATCAAGTGGATGCCATACCTGGATGCCGGTGTGGTGATCCAGCAGGTGCTCTTGTGGGCCACCGCCGAAGGGTTGCACAGCGCCTTTGCGAACCCCAACATTCGTGACGGTCACCGCCCGTTTTTTGAGTCACAGTTCGGTAACCAAATCTTCTGTGGCGCCATCGCTTTGGGTTATCCGCCGGAGGACGCATGAACATTGGCTTGGTGACCATCGCGTTCGGCGGGTACGGAAAGTTCCTGCCCCAGTGGTGTGCGTATGTGGCGGCACTAAACCCGCCGGCCAGTGAAGCTGTGGTGGCATTGGGCAAGGACCACGGGCTCACTGTCGAGGCGCGGGCTGCGGCACTAGAGCTCCTGCCGGGGTTGAAGATCGTGGAGTCCACCAGGGACACGATGGGGGCGCTGCGGAACGCTGCCGTGAGAGAAGCCCAAACCGAATGGGTGATGTACCTGTCTATTGATGATGGCATCCACTCCAACGCTGTCCACACGTTGAGCAAGCACGAAAGCAAAGCCGACTACCTGTGTGTGTCATGGAACTCGCTCGACACGTGGAAACCGGGCGCACCCCTGAACTTCCACCGTGGCCGGCACCCAGCTGACATGAAGAGGAAAACTCGCGGTCGAGGGTTCATTGTGGGGCACTCGCCCTTCCGTAAGGAATGGTTCTACCAGGTGGGCGGGTACGAAATGCACGACCTCCCCAACGCCCCGTTCGTGACCGCCATGGTGCAAAAGGGTGCCCGTTTTGTTGCTGTGAAGGAGCCTGTCACGATCTACTTGCGACGCGACGACTCGCATGCGTCCAAGCTCGGGCGCCGGGGCAAAAAGTTCACGGATGTTGACTTGAAGCGGCGCGCAATCAAGCTGAAGTTCTTACAGGAGCAGGCGATCCGGGAGCGCAAATGGTGACCCCGGATGTGATCTACCCGGTTCGAGCCGGTGTCGGCGAGTACCTTCGCTACTCGCTGCGCTCCTTGGACAACGTGCCCCACGGCGAGGTGGTGCTGTCAGGGTTCTCCCCATCATGGGCAACGTGCCGACGACTGAAAGGCGCCCGCGACTACAACAGCTTCATCGACTCATCCAACAACGCCATGCGCGCCATGCAGGACGAGTCGCTGACTGATGACGTGATCTGGATGATGGACGACGTGTACATCTTGCGCCCCATGGAGCAAATCCCGGTGCTCCATCGAGGCGAGTTGGAACGTGTCATCAAGTCCTACGGTGCTGGAGCTCGAAGCCGTTACCTGATGAACATGCAACGCACGTTGGACCTGTTGCGGGAGCTCGGAATCGGTGACCCCCTGTGCTACGAGCTGCATGTCCCGTTGATGGTTAACCGTCACGCCTACCAGCAGTTGCGTGAGGTGTTGCCGGCCAGCGGGAAGCTTTGGGAGTATTCGCGTCGCACCCTGTATGGCAACCTCAACAACATTGGCGGGGAGAAGTCCCAGGATGTGAAGGTGACGTCAAAAAACACCCACGTGCCGGCCGGCAGGTTCGTGTCGTCGTCGGCGACGTCATGGCATGGTCGTGTTGGGCGAGGTGTGCGGTTGACGTTCCCCCACCCGTGTAAGTGGGAGAAGCCCGTCAACCCATCCTGAGGAA
>Ga0306909_100219_pt1 | contig 16929 bp, 16 predicted proteins | sample AntRauMFilla2697_FD_190439 | JGI IMG/M metagenome (GOLD analysis project Ga0306909, IMG submission 190439) | Saline lake microbial communities from Rauer Islands, Antarctica - Metagenome Filla 2 #697 (v2) (version 2) | ecosystem: Environmental > Aquatic > Non-marine Saline and Alkaline > Saline ... | reverse complement strand
TATCGCTTTTTCTATCATGTTGGCGACGGGTGAGTTCAGTCCAGGCCATTGAGATATCCATTCAGCTTCACAATTGAATAGAAACATAACCAGCTGAACTCACTCAACTAGTTTTAAATCGGGCTCTCAAAGGGCTTCATGAAGGACGGCAACAAGAACCGCCTGCGCGAGCGTGACATCCACCGAATGATCGACGCCTACGACACTCAGGCGGCCATCCCCGGATATTCCCGGTTGGTGTCGGCGGAGGAGATCGCGCGCAACGACTTCAACCTGAACATCCCGCGCTACATCGACGGGTCCGACCCTGAAGATCTGCAAGACATTGAGGCGCATCTGAAGGGCGGCGTACCAGACCGCGATCTGGATGCGCTGGCTGCGTTCTGGGGGGTAATGCCAACACTGCGCGCCACGCTTTTTGGCCCCAACGCACGTGCGGGCTATGCTGATCCGCTGGTCGCCCCCGACACCGTCCGCACCACCATCCGCGAGCATCCTGAATTTGCTGCGTTCCGCGACACCATCCACGGCGTCCTCGATGGCTGGCGCACGGCCAACATCGACGCTCTGCGCGGGATTGCTCCCGGCGACGCCCCTAAGGTGCTGATCCACGGGCTGGGTGAGGATATGCTGGCACGCTTCGCCTCCGCCCCGCTGGTGGACCGCTACGAGGCCTATCAGCGGCTCATGTCCTACTGGGCCGACACCATGCAGGATGACGTGTTCATCATCTCTGGTGGCGGCTGGGATGCCGCCAAGGACCTGCGTGAGGCCCGCAAGGAGACGGACGGGAACAAGGTTAAATGGCTGGAGGAGGCCGACCTGACCGTGGACCGCGTGCGCCTTGTCGCCGATGTGATCCCGCCCGCGCTGATCATCGCGCGGTTCTTTGCGGCCGAGCAGGCAGCGCTGGAGGCGGCGCAGGCCAAGGCCGACGACCTGACCCGCGAGATCGAGGAAATGGTCGAGGAGCACGGGGCCGAGGGTGGTACGCTGGCGGATGCCCTGACCGACACGGGCAAGATTACGGCGGCGTCCGTCAAGGCGCGGATCAAGACCGGTGAGGCGGATACGGAGGAAAAACCGATGCTGACCCGCGCGACAAAGCTGCTGACGGCAGAGGCGGCGGCGAAGAAGATTGTGAAGGAATTGGACGCGGCGCTGACGGCAGCCGTGTTGAAGAAATACCCGGACCTGACTGGTGGCGAGATCCGAGCGCTGGTCGTCGAGGACAAATGGCTGGCCGATATCGCCGTGGCCGTCGAGGCCGAGGTGGAGGCGCGTACGGAGCAACTGACCGGACGGGTGCGCGTACTGACGGAACGCTACGGGCAGACGCTGGGGGATCTGGAGGCGACGCTGGCGGGGCTGGAAGCGAAGGTGACGGGGCATCTGGAACGGATGGGGATTGGGGCGTGAGCGAAATACCTCAAGGATGGCAGGCAAGAGCATTTAACGAGCTCGGCAGCATCGCCAATGGGCAGGTTGATCCAAAAAATGCACCCTACCTCTACATGGTACTTGTCGCCCCCGACCACATTGAAAGTGGGACAGGACGAATTTCTAAAGAGATGACCGCTAAAGAGCTGGGCGCAATAAGCGGTAAGTACTTGGTCAAACCCAACGACGTCATTTACAGCAAGATCCGCCCAAATCTCCAAAAACTCACTATCGCCAGTAGACACTGCTTATGCAGCGCCGACATGTATCCGATAACGGCCCACGCAGATGTTGTGCCTGCTCTCTTAAAATATATTCTTCTCTCAGAAGACTTTACCAATTTCGCCGTTTCGGTATCCGTCCGCAGCGGGATGCCAAAAATCAATCGAGCGGAGATCGCACAATTCGAAACATTAATTCCTGAAAGCCTCCCCGAACAACATGCCATCGCCGAGGCGTTGACGGATGCGGATGGGGTGATCGCGGGGTTGGAGCGGCTGATCGCCAAGAAGCGACAGATCAAGCAGGGCGCGATGCAAGACCTCCTCACCGCCCGCCGCCGCCTTCCGGGGTTTTCGGGGGAATGGGAGGAGTTAGCTCTTGGGTGCATTCTAAAGGTTCGCCACGGCCGATCGCAAAAGGATATCGAAGATCCTAAAGGCCGCTTCCCAATATTTGCCACCGGCGGGCGGATAGGCACCACAGATACCCCTCTTTTCTCACGTCCAAGTGTCCTTATTGGGCGCAAAGGAACTATCGACAAACCGCAGTACATGGACACCCCATTTTGGACGGTTGATACCCTATTTTATACGGAAATCGCCGAACCCAACGATGCGTTTTTTCTCTACCATGTTTTTCAGATGATCGATTGGGCATCGTACAATGAAGCCTCTGGCGTTCCCAGCTTGAACGCGAAGACAATCGAGGCAGTCGAGGTGACGCTGCCACAACCCGTCGAACAAACCGCCATCGCCACTGTCCTTTCCGACATGGACGCCGAACTTCAGGCTCTCGACGCTCGCCTCACCAAGGCGCGGGCGATCAAGGAGGGGATGATGCAGGTGCTGTTGACCGGACGGGTCCGGCTGGTCTGACATGAGAGGGACACGCATATGAGCACCATCGGCGAGCCGGAACGCGCGGCGCAGAACAGGGTCGTGGCCCTGCTGAGCGATCACAGCACCGATACGCCCGGCGGCCTCGGCTGGCGCTACCTCGGCGACTGGCAAAAGCGCTCCGGCAACGCCAATATCGAAGAGGAATACCTGCGCCCCTGGCTAATGTCGCGCGGCCACAGCCCCGACATCACGACCAAGGCTATCGCCGCCCTCAAACGCGCCGCCCGGATGGAGGGCGTGAAGCTCTACGAGGCCAACCGCGATTTCTACGAAATGCTGCGCTACGGCGTGTCGGTCTCCCCCGGTCCCGGCGAGGCCCCGGTGACGGTGCGGTTCGTCGATTGGGCCGACGCCAGCGCCAACGACATGGGGGTGGCCGAAGAGGTCGCCGTGGAGGGCAAGAGCGCGAAGGCCTACAACAAGCGCCCCGATCTGGTGCTTTACGTCAATGGCATCGCACTCGGCGTGGTTGAGCTGAAGAAATCCACCGTCGGCGTCGGCGAGGGCATCCGGCAGACCCTCGACAACCAGCGGCCCGAGTTCATCCGCCATTTCTTCACCACCGTGCAGATGACGTTCGCGGGCAACGACAGCGAAGGCCTGCGCTATGCCACGATCCAGACGCCGCAGCCCTATTGGCTCTCCTGGAAGGAAGAGAGTGAGATCACCGCGCGGCTCGACCGCGACGTGACCCAGCTGATGATGCCCGCGCGGTTCCTGGAACTGATCCACGATTTCACCCTTTTCGACGCGGGTATCAAGAAGATCGCCCGCCCCAACCAGTATTTCGCCGTGAAGGCCGCACAGGACCGTATCGCGGCTCGTGAGGGCGGCATCATCTGGCAGACCCAAGGGTCGGGCAAGAGCCTGATCATGGTGATGCTCGCCCGCTGGATACGCGAGACGCTGCCCGACGGTCGCATCCTGATCATCACCGACCGCAAGGAGCTGGACCGCCAGATCTCCGAGGACGTATTCGGTGGCACCGGCGACAAGGTGCGCCGGGCTGCCAGTGGTCACGACCTGATGGCAGCACTGGCCAACCCTGCGGACCGGGTCGTGTGCTCGCTGGTCCACAAGTTCGGCAAGCGCGAAGAGGGCGAGATGGCCGATCTGGTCGCGGATATTCAGGCTGCGAAGATTGGTGCACCCGTCGGTGACTTCTTCGTCTTTATCGACGAGGCACACCGCACCCAATCGGGTAAACTGGCCCGCGCGATGCGACAGATTCTCCCCAATGCGATGTTCATCGGTTTCACCGGCACACCGCTGCTGCGATCCGACAAGTCCACCTCACTGGAGACCTTCGGCCCCTACATCGGCACGCCTTACCGCTTCGACGAGGCCGTAGAGGACAAGGTCGTGTTGGACCTACGCTATGAGGCGCGGGACATCGATCAGCGGATCAGCTCACCCAAGAAGATCGACGACTGGTTTGAGGCCAAGACGAAGACGCTGACGCCAGTGGCCAAAGCGACCCTGAAGCAGCGTTGGGGCACATTGCAACGCGTCCTGTCGAGTCGGGACCGCCTGACCCAGATCGCCAACGACATCATCATGGACATGGAGATGAAGCCGCGCCTGAAAGCAGGGACCGGCAACGCGATGTTGGTGGCGGGTTCGATCCCGGAGGCTTGTCGGTTCTACGAGATCTTCCGCAACTCGGGCTCCGATCTTGCCGACAAATGCGCGATAGTCACCTCCTACCAACGCAAGGCGTCAGAGATCACCGGCGAGGAGGCCGGAATGGGGCAGACGGATCGACAGTTTGTTCACGGTGTCTATGACAAGCTGCTCAGAGATCAGGACGAGGAGGACTATGAAAAGGAGGCTCTGACGGCCTTCAAGAAAGAGCCCGGACGCATGAAGCTCATCATAGTGGTGAGCCGCCTGCTGACCGGCTTCGACGCGCCCACAGCGACATACATCTTCATCGACAAGCAGATGCGAAACCACGGGCTGTTTCAGGCGATCTGTCGCGTGAACCGACTGGATGGCGACGACAAAGACTTTGGCTATGTCGTCGACTACAAGGACCTATTTAAGAACATCGAGACCGCGGTTGAGGATTACACCTCGGAAGCATTCGATGCGTTCGATGAGGCTGATGTCGCCGGGTTGATCAACAACAGGGCCGAGAAGGCCTCTGAGGACCTGCACGCGGCCCGAGAGGCTTGGTTCGAACTCCTGGGTCCCATGGAGCCGCCGAAGGACGACGAGGCGTTCTATAGGTATTTTTCGAGCCCGCACGGCATTGCCGAAGACACGGAATCCGAAGAGAAATCGCGACGGCGGCAAGCTCTCTACAAAATCGCCGGTCGATACGCCCGGGCATACGCCAACGTCGCCAGCGATCCCGTCGAATCCGGCTTCAACGACCATGAGCTCGCGCAATATCGAAACGAGGTCGAGAGCGCGATCAGCATACGCGATGCGGTTCGTCTGCACAGTGGTGATGCCGTCGACATGAAGCTGTTCGAACCTGCAATGCGGCATCTGATCGACACCTACATAAAGGCGGACGAGAGTGAGGTCATCTCGCACCTTGATGAGATCAGTCTGATCGATCTGGTCGAGAGCAGAGGCGCAGATGCAGCGAACGACCTCGCACCGGGTCTTGGCAAAAAGAAGGAAAACGTCGCCGAAGCTATCGAGAACAACGTTCGGCGCCTCATCATCGATGAGACTCCTGTAAATCCAAAATTCTATGAGCGGATGTCAGAACTGCTCTCTGACCTGGTGAAACAGCGCCGCACTGAAGCCATCGAGTATGCCGACTACCTCGAGAAGATCGCGCAACTCGTCCGGGACGCAAAAGCCGGTCATGGTGGGGGATATCCAAGTGGGATCGATACACCCGGCCGGAAGGCGCTTTTTGATAATCTGGACGGTGATGAAGCGCTGGTGTTGGCAGTCGATGGAGCTGTCAGGGCAACAGCACCTGACGGCTGGCGCGGGAACCGCATGAAGGAGCGGCAGGTCAGGAACTGCGTGGCCGAGGTGGTTCAAGGTCCTGACGAGGTGGAACGGCTCATGGAAATCCTGAGAACCCAGGCTGAGTATTGATCCGATGGAAGTAGCAGGGTTGAGTGTCGAGATCGTCCGGAAAGCCATCAAGAACCTTCACGTGGGGGTATACCCTCCGCATGGCCATATCCGGGTAGCCGCACCTTTGGCCTTAAGTGATGATGCAATCCGCATTGCGGTGCTGACCCGGCTTCCGTGGATCAGACGAAAACGCCATGCTTTCGAAAGTCAGCCTCGCCAGGCTGAGAGGAAATTCGTCTCGGGAGAGACCCACTACGTCTTCGGTCGCCCGTGTCGGCTGAGGATAGAATCTTGGAGTGAAAAGAAACATCACATCGAGTTGCAAGCCGCGGACCGTCTTATCCTCAGAGCACCGGAAACGTCACAGCTCCACCAACGCCGTGCGTTCGTCGAGAAATGGCAGAGAGAAGAACTGCGCAGGATTGCCGCGCCAATCATCTCAGCCTGGACCGATCGTCTTCATCTGGATGTGCCCGTTTGGGGCATAAAGCGGATGAAAACGAAATGGGGAAGCTGCAACCCTAATGCAGGGCGGATATGGATAAATTCCGAACTCGCCAAGAAGCCGAAGATCTGCACGGACTACATTGTGCTGCATGAACTCGCTCATTTTATCTCGCCTCTCCATGACGACGCGTTCATCAAGGTTCTCGATGAGATGATGCCCACATGGCGCCAGGTTCGATCAGATTTGAATGCCTTACCGCTGTCGGCAATGTGAGCCGCTACCTCTCAATCTATGGCAAGGCAGAGCATGGTGAGGTCGCGGTAGAGACCACGACCGCGCCTGTCTACAACGGTGGCAAGTCCAAAAAAGCGCGATCCTTCGCGGCCCGAATCCGCTGCTGAACCTTATCGAGCGATGCCTTCTGCCTCTCCTCTGGAAGATCATCAATCAATGAAAGGAATGCCGCGCCGTAAAGGATTTTTCGGCGCGTGTCGTCCTTTCGTTCCTGCTTCGTCTCCTGCGCCTTGAGGTTCCGTAAACGTTGTCTCTGCTGCTCGAGTTTTTCTTCAACCTTCGCGATTTGATCGGCATATTTCGTCATTGCGGTATCTCCTTGCCTGAACTTCTGCCAAGAAAATGGAGCCCCACCCTCCGCTGCGCTCCCCCGGTATAAAAGAGAAAAGATCGAACACTGTTGGGTGCCCTGACCCGCAGCCTGAAAAGGCAAGGGCGCAATTACGCAAACTGAAGTTTGCAGCGCGCCTGCCGCGGGCTTTTTGGAGCGGAATATGACATGGGGCGCGACTTACCCGGGTATGATACACCCAGCAAGCCACTGCCCACTCCTTGTCCTGTCCCGCTCCGACGGTCGTTCGGCGGTGGCGGCTGCCGCCTATGCCGCGCGAACGAAGATGACGGATCAACGGACAGGCCTCTCATTCAACTACCGTTATACTCCAGGTCTGCTGAAAGAGGGCCTCGTCAACTGGCATCAGTCGGCTGAGGCACTCTGGAATGCCGCAGAAAAATCAGAGACGAAGAGTAACGCTCGCGTCGCGAGGGAACTGCGTCCGGCGCTGCCCGCCGAGCTGCCGCTCGACGAACAGCGCAGACTTGTTCACGGGTTTTCACTTTGGCTGAAGGATGAATACGGCGTTGCCGTCCATTGGGTGGTTCATGCCCCGACCTTCCACCAGAAGTCGGACAGTAAGCGGCTTTGGCGCGACAGAAAAACGGAAAGTGGCTGGCAGGAGTATTTCGATGCGCTCGCCGATCCCGCAATGACGAATCTAAATTTCCATGCACACATCAGGTTTACGGTGCGCCGGGTTGATGGCGAAGCAGGTGCGTTTCATGAGAAAACTCGTGTTTTGGACAACCTCAAAACGGGACCCGAATGTGTGCGGGCTATCCGATCAGAGTGGGAGAAACGCACCAATGCCGCCCTCGCGCGCACTGGATCTGCGGCCCGGATTGACCTTAGGTCTTACGAGGACATGGCGAAGGCGGGCGATGCGCCCGAAGGCCTTGAAGCCCAGAAGCACCAAGGGCCCAAGAAGACGTCGCGTATCCGGCGTGCGAATGATCAAATTGGTGGAGAGATACCACTCGCGGCCCTGGAACGTGAATACTTTCAGGATTGCAACCAGGCCAGATGGTCCTGCTGGGAGGAAATTCGACGGTTGGAGCGGGAAAAATTGCGGCTGGAAGAATCCGCCTCGATTGCGCGCAAACGTGAGAATGAACGGTCACAACGGGCAACACAGGAAAAGCTCCGCCTGTCGCAAGCGACCACCGCCAGAGAACGGGTTGATGCGGTCGAGGCCGCAACGACGATCGACGTGCCACGTATGACTTCGGCAGCATCACAGGCGGCCATTTCCTGGTCCAGTAGGGCAGACGTGGAGGAACCCGGGGGCTCGGTCGATCCCAAGACCAAGGACGCTGGTCCAACATCCATCAACCGTTCAACAGCTCGGGATCGGAACGATAATCCAGTCGTAGAAGTGACAGCGCCAACCCGGAGCCGTTCGAGGAACCCATGGCACGATATGATAGAATCTGTGAAAGCAGAGGGGATCTCGCCAAGCCTGCCTGAACCTGGAAGGCTGAGGCAAACTGGAGCAGACGTGGTGAAAGAAGGTGATGGAAGGGCTGGAGCTGCTGACAGGCTGCGGCCTTCTGACGAATTCGATCAGGAGATTGATCCGGAAACCTTTATTCTCCCCCACGCGGACGAGCCGACGGCCGCAAGAATGCGCGTGGTCAAAAAGCAACGAGGTCGTGGTCCCCGCGTTCGGGGCAATTAGTTGACAGCCCGTGGCGAGAGTCTCTCGCCACGGGGTTGGGCTCATAATGGGAGCTGCTGCTGATTTGGATCGTCGACGTTGTCATCAGTGGGATGATCTTCAACCAGAGGACCAGCCTTTGCCACTGCTGGTCCTTTGGGTTTTGCCTTCGAAGCCGCCTTAGGTCTTCCAGACCCGGATACCGGCTTTGTCACCGCCGTATCAGCTGTAGACTCCGCTCGACTGCGGCGCGGCGCTACCTTCTTCGGCTCCGATTCCTCTTGCAGATCGCTTTGGGCAGTTGCCTTGTTCCTCCAAAATTCAAGCTCGCGCCCTTGCCGCGCGAGGTCATCCGCGTGTTGTTTGTGCACAATTTGCAGTTGCCGGACGTGGTCCGCAGCCAAGCCTGCGAAATGCGACAGGAAGAGCTGTCGGATAGATGCACCGAGATCGTCAAGGCCGCCGACGATTGCCGCATCGACCTCGGCGGGCAGTTCCGCCGTCTGCGACACCGGCGACGAAGATCGGGCGGCCACATGGCCTTCCCAAATATCCCGAACCCGGTCGTACTTCCCCCGGCCACCCAGGGCTTGGAATACCTCCCAGGGCAATACCGGAGCCCCGGCAGCGGCGGCCTTTAGCTGCTCTCCGGCGGTGATGATGTCCTCATTCGAATAAAGCGCTTTTGCCATCGTGATCTCCTTTGCTGTCATCGGCAAAAAGGAGATCGTGCTAACTATACGGGGCCGGAAACGAAAACGTCAAAAAAACATAACCGACTGACTCACTGACATTCATCAGCACATTTGGTCAGGTAGGTAAGTCAGGAAGATGGTAATAAGATATGTCGGTAAGTAAGTCGAAGTAGGTAAGCTAAGTTATTGAGTAATCTGGAAAGTTAGTAAGTTGGTAACCTTGGCTGTGACCGCTTTCGTCGACAGATGGTTCCACGATCCCATCCGGACTTCACCGATCCCGGGCCAAATTGCGGCTCAATTTTGAGATCGACGCATCTTTTGGCGCGGGAAAGGGCAAGCCCTCTCCTCGACCTCTCCCAACTCAGCGTCCCAGGAGATCCACCATCGCAGGAGATATCGAACGGCTGGAGGCCGAGGTGCCTGGCTGCCAATGCGGATCGGGTCCATCTTGCGAGACCCAATCAGCAACGGCAGCCAGAGGGCACCGATGAGAGAGAGGGGGTCACTTGACGGTCGCCGATAGACCGCAACCCCTACATCTCAATCCAAGGAGTCTCTCCATGTTCGATATCCATCATCCGGCGCTCGGCACCCCGTCCAATCATACGGCGCTGCCAGATCTTAGACAGTTCGTCGACCTGAATACTGGCGCACTATACGATGCGGCCGCACTCCTCGCGGGGGCACGCGGTGTGCTGATCGTCGACCGGATCGTCGAAGGCCTGGTTGACCCGGAAGGTCCCGCCCGCCGGACAATCGAGGCGCTGCGGGATCTGCGCGATATTCTGACACTCGAGCACGTCGACGATCTCACTCGTCCCGAAGCATACTTCTTTTCGGCAATCGATCCTTCGGAACCGATTGTTGAGGAAATCTGTCTGCTCAGCGATCATCTGGAGACCATCATGTCTGACTTGGTGGACAACAGCGCACAGCAGTCAAACGACCGGAGGACTGCGGCATGAGCGACAACACCCATTTCGGCGACGAGTCGCAGCAACCATTTCAATACAGCTGTGATCAATTGGTCTTCATTGACTTCGAAGCGTCGGGCCTCGGGCGCGGATCATGGCCCATCGAAATCGGCATCGCGGAAGTTCGCCCGGATGGATCTGCCCGCTTCCAAAGCAACCTGATCCGGCCACATTCATCTTGGCCAGACAAGCTGTGGTCGCCTGCCAGTGCACAGATCCATGGAATACCCCGGGAACGGCTCGACAGCGCACATCCGGCCGAGATCATCGCGGCCGAATACATCGAACTGATTGCAGGTAAGACGCTCGTCTCGGATGCCCCGGAATTCGATGGCCCTTGGCTCGAGAAGCTCGCGGCAACCATCTCGACAACCGAGACCTTCAATATCCTCGGTATCAATGCGGTGATCGCTCAGTTCGGTTTCGCGGGGATCAGGCGTGCGTTCAACTATTTGAACGCAGTGGAACCACCACATCGAGCTGGCGAAGATGCCGCCCGACTCGCGAGAGCCTGGGTTGCCGCGTCCGGATGCGGAAACTGACACGACACAACGACGATGAGCGATGGATCTACCAGCGGGCCGGATCACCCCCTGCATCGCTCCTCACGATCAAGTTCGCAATGATGCGAGCTTGACCAGCCGCCGGGATTTCTCCTGCCCCGGCGGTCTTGACGACATCGATGATAATCGAACCGCGCGGATTGCATGTCGTCCATCCGCGTCCAGGAGACCACCATGAACGTTCACAACCGCACAGAGATTACCCGCGCCGAAATCCTCGAGGCAGCGGTCGAAGATGCCCGTGCATTTTTCGATCGTGAGAGCCTCACCCTTTGGGCGCTATGTGACTGCATCGGAGATGCTGACGCCCTCGATGCCGTCGAAGACATCGCTGATCTTTTCAACGAGCGAGCACCAGCCATCGATACAATCGTGAGGGCCATCAACCAGATCGTTCTCGCGTTGGTGACCGTTCCATTTGCGGTCGTCGACGTCCTCGACAAAAAGGGCTGCATGAACGGCGGGCTCGGCAACGCGATCAAGTATTACGGGCCAAGGCTGACTGACGTCAGCACACACCTCCTGCGCGCGTCTTACCGCGGCTGAGAAGCGAGCAAGCCGCAGATTATCACTCATAATCTGCGGCTTTCATTTTCGAAAATTTATAAACTTTCAATTATTTTCAATATCTTGAAAGTTTTCTAATTTTTTTTTCAGGAAACCTCCCGTTTTCGATGCCAGCGCGAATTTGGTCGACACCATCATTCTTCCGCCAGCACCAGACGGTGCAGCATTGAAAGTAAATACGCCGGAAGATCCATGACCGTACATTCGACAAAATCCTGGGCCGTCTCGCCCTTGACGCAACAAGAGGCCGCTTTGGCCATCGGAGTGTCGTATCGGCGGTTTTTCGACATTATTCAAACCTTGGAGCACGTGAAAGGCGAGTTCTGGGAGGTGCGTGGATGTCGGAAGGTCTTTTATCCCCAAAACATCGAAAACATAAGAGAGCAACTCAAATGCCCGAAGAAAAACAGCCGTGGAATCCGATCTGGGACGAAAAAGCGCAACGTTGGAAAGTTGAATTCACGATCCGAGGCAACAGAATTCGGAAGCGCCTTGGCGATGTTCCAGTAACAGCACGACCTCTTGCGAAGCGGATTGCGAAGAAGCTCTACGAGGAGCATTGGCAAGACGTACTGACTTACGATCCATCACATATCGAAGCGGAGACGTTCTTGGTCGCTGTAAAACGCTATCTCGAGGGTGGCGGCGAACGACGATTTATCGAACGTATTGCTCGGGTGATCGTCGCCGATCGTTCGATGCCGGATAATATTTCGGTCGACGATTTTGATGATAGTGTCATGATGCACCTGCGGAAAACAATGTATCCTGATGCAGCCGACGCAACGGTTCGTCGGCAACTTTTCACGCCGGTCCGATCTGTCATCGCCTTCGTATCGAACGGTTGGCAGGCGTCGAAACCACGCGGCAAGGATGTGATTCCGACACGCTGGCTTACCCCTGAAGAGGCTGAAAAACTGCTTGTTGCCGCCGACAGCGAGGAGGTCGTAGGAAGCTGGGACCCCAAAAGACGTACGCTTCAGAAAATTGCATTTATGCTTGGCGGTGGTGCTGGCCCAGGTGAAACGATCGAAGTCGACGCAAAGAACTTGCGGCCGCAGACCGGAGAAGTCTGGATATCGAAGGACAAGACTGAATTTCGTCCGCGTTGGGTTCACCTGCCGCCCCGTGCCTGGTGCCTAATGGGTGACCTTCCAACAGATGGTCCAGTTTTCCTAACACCTCAATCAAAGCCGTATGTGGTGCGCAAGAATGGAGGCGGCCAACTGAAGGGGGCATTCGATACCGTCCGGGAGGCCGCTGGCCTTGGCCCGGAAGTAATGCCCTACACGCTCCGGCACACATGGGCGACATGGTTCAACTGCCAGATCAACAATCTCGACACTCTCAAGAAGCGGGGCGGATAGGCTAATGAACGCATGATCGCACGTTATGCGAAACTGGCGCCGGCCGATCTCAATGCGAGATTGATTGGTTATGGATGGGATTTCCGCGCGAAGTGCGACATCAGCTTCGAATTTGGAGAACTCACTGAGCTGTAATCTGGCGGGCGATCGTACCATCGCCTCGCCCTTATCAAACGCTTCAGCGCCCTGGCAAATCTGGCGGCGCTGGAATATCCAGAGGAGCCTCTGAAAATAGGTTAGGAAAAAGCCGTTCTCGATAGTCGAGTGGAAATGAGATCCTTATCGGCGTCTTCGGCCCGGTCGATCTTACGAAACCTGCATCCTGGATCTTTTTCAGCACGCTCCGCGCTGTACGCTCGCCAGTCCGCAGCACCAGTTCGGCATCGCCACGCGCAAGTTCGCCATTGCGCAGCACATGATCTACGAGCTTGCCTGCCCTTTCATCCCCAGCTGTGATGTCGCGAACCAGGGAAAGGTATCTCGGACGCAAAGCCTCAAGATCCAGCATCGCGCCCGAAAAGCGGATTTGATCCAACATGACCGTAAGAAACCATGTTGTGAATCCTTCCAAGGCGTTCAACGAAAGATTGCCGCGACCATCGCGGTCACCCTGTCGCGGCGTGTCAGCCGCGTCCATCCGCATCTTGTACTCACCACGGTCCTCGAGCCCCCGAGCGAGGCCCCGCGAGACCGACCACAGGCCATGCCCTCCAATGCCAGCTCTACGGATCATGGCATGACTGACAAGCCGACTAACGCGACCGTTTCCATCCAAGAATGGATGGATATAATTTAGCCGGTGATGTGAAGCGGGGATGGACAGTATCTTGCCTGTCGCGCCAGTCGTTAAACCACGATATCGCACTTCATAATGCTTCATGAAATCCGCGATGCGATCGGCAGCGGGAGGCAAATGACGCCCGACTTGCACTTCATCTTCGCGAAACGCACCCGGCACGATCTCCACGCGCTTTCCTCCATGTTCAGTGAACCGGAATTCTTCAGGCATCGCCATGTAGAAATGGCGGTGTAGTTCGACTACGAATTCTGTTGAAGTAGGCTCTGGCAGCGCATCATCATCCGCCAGCTCGTCAATCCATTCCTGGACCCGAACGTGTGCGGCGGCCTCTTCGGCGAGAGGGCGATTCTCTTCGCTGACCTCCATACCTTTCAGGGCGGCTTCGATGTCTCGCGGCTTCGTATTGTGGCCTTCGATAAGGTTCGAGTAATATGAGTTCATGATGCGGGTCAGTCCCCGCAATTCGCGCGCGCTGTCAGGATGAAGTCCGCGCCCTATCTCGGAAGCCTCTTCGCGGATTGTCACGACAAGGTCAGTGAGAGACTCAGGGATCATCTCCTCGATTCCGCAGGGTTCAACGCGTGTAATTGTCTCTGTCATTGCCGATCTCTGATGTATCTTTCAACGTTGTGTATAAAAGAAAAAAGTTCGTATAGAAGATATTTTTGCCGATCCTGTTTGCCGATCCTGTTTGCCGCGGTGAAAATTGTCATCTGTGGCACAACGACATCTAAAAAGTAGTGATCAGCATTGCGATGACAGCGAACTCAGCACAAGGTGTGCACATGCCGAATATGATTGAAAACAAACCACAACTATCCCCTGAAGCCATTCTTGCAGGGCTTTCCCAACTTAGTCGGCAAGAAATATGCTCCATGATCGCACTCATCGAAGCCGCCAGCGGGATTGGCATTGCGAAGGGGGCGGTGACAGCCGCAGGGCGGCGCATACGCCGGACAAAGGATGATACGGACACGGTATTATCGAAGAGTGCGGATGCGATAGGCGATCAGCCCTTATCCGATGAAGCTCTGCTCCACCATCTCTGGTTCGCTTTGAACGACGGTCTTGCCGTCCCATCGGACACCCCCCTTTCATCCCGATCCGCTCAGATTTCGGCCTCAGCGTTGGCCGTTCGCGCATCCGAACGACTTTCCCCCGGTCTGCGCAAATCGATACAAGCCCGGCAAGCCGTCCATTCCGAGGCCGGTTTACTCAACCAGCTCGGAGAAAAAGCCAGTTCCCTATGGAAGAAGCGCAAGACGCTCATCGCTAACTCGGATCTATTTCCTTTTTCCCAGTTGGTCGAAGAGGAGATCCTGAGCCTGCTTGCGGACGAGGCAACACTTCGAGTCGCCGATACGCACAATGACCCAGACGTTGCAAAAGCGATGGCGCGTGCTCATGTTGCAGCGCAGCGCGCTATCGCCGTTGGTGGCGGCTGGGTGGTTTTTGCCCAGATCGTGGGAACCGCCGGTTTCGCCCCTTACATGTATGCTGCGATTGCAAGCTCCTGGATACCGTTTGTCGGTGGTCCAACCCTTGTATCGCTCCTGTTTGTGCTCACCAACCCTGCAACATTGCTGGTCGGTGTCGGCGCCTTAGCTTGGCTGGCAGGTGGCCGCGCTGGATCAGTTGCCCGAAGTCAAATCGCTGCTCGCCTTTGTGTGCTGCTGGCCGTGAGGGGCGGACTGGATGTAAGATCCGGAGCGGCAGACTTCGTAGGATCGATGCGCACAGTCGCATCAAACGAAGTTTCTGCACTGAAGCATCTAAAACCGGTCCATAGGCGCGCATTGAGGGCAAAGGTTGCGCAAATAGAACAGCCCCTTTCGAAGTCGATGCCTCGACCTGCTGGCGCGCCACCGCCGGCTTGGAATGTCATCCCAAAAGGTAGTATTTTCAGCGACGGCCAACGGGATGTTTTGGATGGCGCTACGATTGCCTTTTTAACTGCTGGCGACATCCTCTGGCATGCAGCAGCACTCGACCCGAACATCCTGAAAGCAGCAGACTTCTCGCGTAGCGCAGACCTTGGTGACCCATTATCCTTTGCCGCATCAGCACAGGGCTTTGCCGTGGACGGCGCTCACTATAACTTGCGCGGCTACACGGCCGAGGTGCTCGTGATGGATCAATTGATCGCAGACGGTCACGACGTGCGCCTGGCTCCTGCAAGCAACACGCCCGGCCTTGACCTAATCGTCGATGGCAGCCCCGTACAGGTCAAGTGTGGTGAAACCTTGGGTATCCTCGAGCAACACTTCAAAAGATACCCTGATATTCCGGTGATTGCCGACCAAGCTCTGACAGAGGCCGCCTGGGTATCTGGTGCTAACTGGGCGGACTCAGTCACAACCGTTCCCGGGTTCGACCTGAAAGCAATAGAAACAGACATTGCCGCAACCTTGGGCCATGCGGCAAATCTCGCTGATCCTGACATCCTCGAATTTGCTCTCTCGGTAGGAGTGATCAGAGGCGGGCTCGAGGTTTGGCGGGGGGCCATCCCCACGTCCGACTTGCCCGCGTGGCTAATAATCGACGGGGCTGCGCGTGGTGCTCTGGGCTTAATCGGTGCTAAGGGGGGAGCCATGGTCGGACTGGTGGCTCTGGGACCCGCAGGAGCACTTGTCCTGGGGCCCATCGCTGCCTGTGCGGCGTTGATGGGCACCGGTTTTGCACGTGACAAAGCCACTCGCCTTTTGATGCGCGATTGGCACCACCGCCTGTTTGACCTCGGCAAGGAACTGCATGCCTGCGCCGTCAATGCGCAACGTCAGAAAATCCAATATCTGAATGATCGAACCCATACGCTCACCGATGTCTCAAGGTTGAGCCAACCTGAAATTGCCGAATGGTCACGTCTACGATCGACAGATGACACCATCTGCGCCATTGAGGACTTGATTGACCTGGGAAGCTCGCCTGAAACCGAGGCCGCACTCCTGACGCTCCTTGTACAAGTCCATCGCCTCACACCCGGCGACATCCATGTCATCCGGTGTTCTCGCAGAATCCACGTTCATCTCCGGAAACGACCAGGATTAAAGGAAGCTCTTTTCAGTTGGGCCAAGACTGCAACACCAGATCCCAAATCTAATGGCATAGGAACCTATGCAGGCGCTGTGCTGAAGAAGCTCGATTTCCGCGCCAAATAAATTTCGTGTAAAAATGACGCGGATGGCAACAATCCGGCAATTTTTGAATTTATTTCAGATTTTTCAGCAAAATCAATGGGTGGCGCTCTTTTAGCAGGGGAGCGCCTTCGACCACTCGGCCACGTCTCCGTCGACCCGTTTAGTGAGGGAAAGCACGAGAAACAAGACTAAAATGGTCATAGCGCACTATCTTTTGAAAACTCACAAGAAAGGCTTTTGCGCATCAGTATGCAGACTGCAGCAGGAGTGTTTGTCAATAATCTGTCAATGAAGTTGTATTCATTCGAGAGGTACAGAAACGTCTCCTGCCAATGGACAATCGAATCCCGCACACTGTCCGTCGTCAGGGTTTTTGGCACCAAAGGCGGCCTAAACTAAGAGAGAGTTCGGGTCATCTGGTTGGTTGCATTATGCGGCGTGTTGTCTGTGATGCAAGCGTCGCGTTTCGAGCGTCTTAC
>Ga0306909_100215_pt1 | contig 17022 bp, 19 predicted proteins | sample AntRauMFilla2697_FD_190439 | JGI IMG/M metagenome (GOLD analysis project Ga0306909, IMG submission 190439) | Saline lake microbial communities from Rauer Islands, Antarctica - Metagenome Filla 2 #697 (v2) (version 2) | ecosystem: Environmental > Aquatic > Non-marine Saline and Alkaline > Saline ... | reverse complement strand
AGGTGGTTAAAAACGAACATAACAAGAGGTGGTTAAAAACGAACATAACAAAAAAATATTTAATTAATTAATAAAATAGGTTAAAGAAATATCTATATATATAATTATAATACAATGTCTCAAACAAAAAAATTAGTTAAAGAAACAAACAAACAAAACAAATACAAATGGAAACTTACAAACAGTGATGAAAGTGGACCACCACAAAACAATGATACAGAAAGCTATTATGACAGTGATAGTGATTATGATAGTGATTATTTTGAAGAAGGAAATACAACAGATATTATGGAATATATGAGAGAGAAATTACAAACAGATAACGAAGATGATGAATTGATAATTCAAGAACATACAAAAGAATATTTAGAATATGAGAAGGCAAATATGAAATTTGATATATTTAATGGATTTAGTAATATTGAAAACCACGAAGATTATATTAAATATCTAAGTGAAAAGAAAGGATATAAGAAAGATAAGAAATATTATTATCTAATTATCAAAGAATGTGATGATATTAGAAGTGCCTGTTTAAAGAGAAATCAATTTATGTTTTTTGGTAATATGTATCACTTAGATAAATCAAAACAAGAACAAAGAAGAGAATTATCTTTAAGAATGGTATCCTGTAATATTAAAACTCATCCAAAGAGAACAAAGAAAGGGAAGCACGATTATCATTGTTTATTTGAAGTAAGAGATGAAAGCAATTTTAGTAAGTTATTAAATTCTGTATCATTCAAATCATCAATATACTGGATTATTAATAAATATCAATATGAGGAAATCCGTAATAAAATTCAAAGAATGAAGCATTAAAATTGTTTTATTTTCATTATATATATACATATACAATGAAAGATTTCATTTTTAAGAATTGGATTATAAGACCATCAACATTAAAACATAAAAAATATGATGTATTTAATAAAGGTAGTGGTAAGAAAGCATTAAGTTTTGGTGATAAAAGATACCAACAATACAAAGACAAAATAGGACATTATAGTGATTTAGATCATTTGGATAAAGATAGAAGAAAGAATTATTATAAAAGACATAATAAAGATTATGGATACCCTTCCGCTGATTGGTTTAGTAAAAAGTTTTTATGGTGATATAACTAATTACATATAATTAATTAAATCCAAATAATTCTAAGTCATAGAAAGAAGTTAATCTTTCAGTAGGTATTTCAAAATACTCTTCAATTTTATCAATCTTTCCAAATCTTGGATTTCTTTTAAATTGTATTCTTTTAATGTTTTCAAATTTATCAATATCATATTTGATATAATATATTGATTGTTTTATATCAGGTGTATCATCATTGAATTTAAACATAAAAATTATTGTTTTATTATGGTCTTCATCTCTTATAACCTTACTAACAGGCATAAGAGTTGTAGGATATTTACTAAATGTATTATTTCTTGTTTTCAATTCAATTTCACATTTTTTATTGTAAAAATCATATTTACAATATCTCTCTTTTGTTTTCTTCAATTTTTTCAATCCTTTACATGTTTTCAATAAATCATAAACAATATCTTCATTACTCTTTCCAGTTTTGTAGTCGTTTTCATAAGATGCCATATAATGAATTAAATCATATTCTCTTTAAGTATTTTAATTAATTAATTAAAATATTTAAGTATTTTTTTAAATTAAATCATAACATCAATATTTTCAATGTTATTGACAGGTTTTGTTTTCTTGGTATATTTTCGTTTTGGTTTAGTAGCTGTTGTTTTTGGTGTAGTAGTCATCATTGATTTAACTTGATTATATTCAGTTGTTCCTTTCTTTGGTATCTTCCATTTACCAGTGTTTTTCTCAGTGTTCCATTTCTTTAATGCTTGTATCCAGTTCATCTTATATATATATTATTATACTATATAATATTTTTAAACAAATCTTACATTATGAATATGATATAGATATAGTTCCCATTCATCTTTATATTCGCTTTCATTAATCATTTTTTGAAGTTCTCTCCTCATTTTTCTCATACTTCTCAAATAAACTACTTGATAATTATTTTGACAGAATACATTATGAGGTTTTTCAACATCAATTTTAAGTTTATACATAATTTTACTATTTTTTTCAATGTAATCACTTGTTAAGAATTCATAATATTCATTATTTCTAATAGCATTGAAAATCAATTTATCATCATCTTTAACCATATTTGAAACATCTTCTGCTTCTTCTTTTGTTAGATTTTTTGTTAGTGTTGTGTAATGTACGAATTCATAATTGTCATTATCAAAATATAACTTTTTAATGTATTGTAATGCTTCATTTTTAATAAATTTCAAATAGTTGTTTTGGTTCATAAATTCATTAATTCTTTTTCTTTGTGTTCCATCTTCTAAGACTTCATCTAAATTAACACCATACCAAACTCTACAAACTTCATAATCACCATTCATATTTATATATTACTATATTATAATAATTTTTTACAATCATCAAAATTTAATTTGAATGGATCTAAATATAAAATTCTATTTCTTACTCTATAAATACTATTTTCACTAAAATTATTCAAAAAATCAATGCATCTTTTTTCAATATATTCGTATATACTTTGTGAAATATCAATTTCTTTATAGAATAAATATTTTTCATATTTAATGTATTTGCCACGATTATCAAAAAATTCTGTTTTCTTTTTTTCGATTTTTTTTTGTTTCTTTAAACATTGTTTATATTTTACTTCAATTATTTTTTTAGATTTCTTTGATTCTTGAGAATTATCAAAAAGTGTTTTTAACATATCAAAATAAACACTGCGAAACTCACTATAGTAAGGTTTATATAATTCTTGAAAATAATCAGTAAATATATACTTAAAAAATTCATCATCTATTTTTTTATCATATTTGAATACAATAATATTATAAACTATTTCAAAAAGATTACATACATGTAAATGATAATCATCAGTTCTATAGCTTCTATGTACATTGCGTAATTTTATATCATCTGTGTATTTTTGTAAATCAAAATCAAATTTGTCTATTAAAATAAAATAACAAAAACAGTTTTCATCTCTTATTGTTCTATATAATTGAGTTGGTTTATATTTAATATCATCAAAAAAATTTGGATTATTTTGAACATAATCACATATACAAGATCTTGCTGTTTTTAGCATTATTTATATTACTATATACTATTAAAATATTTTAGAATGTGCTTTGTAATTTGTATTCTCTCTTGATAACATCATATAATTCTTTGAAGGATGAAAAAATATTTAGTTTATCACTTTCTGTATCTTTGATTAGTTTTAGTCTTTCTTTTTCAATAGTGTTTTTGTATTCATCTAATTGTGGTGCAATATCACCAACAATTTCATTAAATAGACTAATTGAAGGACATACAACAAATGTATTATCTTTATCAACACCAAAATGAAGACTTTCTTCTTTTGATGCTAATAATAAAAGAAATCTCTTTTTAGGAAATTTCTTTAATAGTTCATCAACATATTCTTTACCTCTTTGTAAGTATTCTAAATCATCTACACCACTTACAACATTACCCATATCAACAATAACTAAATCACTTGTAAGTGCAGATAATGACTTTTTAAGAGTGCTTTTACCACACCCTTTACTGATAATAAGACTGCTTAATTTTGTCTTATATAATTTTTTGACTTTCTTTCTTTTGCCCCAGCAACTAATAGAATGCGCGGTTAAGGATATTAATCCTGTTGCAATTAAAATTGATGCTTCACTCATAATATATTATAAATAGAAAATAAATAAAATTATGTATTAATATTAATAAGTTCAACATCAAACACTCTATATATTTTATCCATACCACTATTACTATCTAAATTTAATTTAGCTGTGCTATTTATTGCGCCTCTTGGTTTACAAATTAATTCAAGTCCTAATATTGTGGATGGTGAAGCTGTTTGAAATTCGTGGCATCCTTTTGTTAAATTAGGCATTGTTAAATATCCGCTTCCTACAGATCCATTATATGTTCCACCACATTCAATTGTTTCCACTACTGTATTATCTTCCTTAATTTTAATAATAAATGTCACCAATTCATCATTAAAATTTAAAGGTGGCATATTAATATTCCATAAAGCATATCCAGAAGTTGTTGATAAAATAGGAGAAGACATATCAAAAATCACTTGTCCAAATCCGTCATTTGTATAAGTTTTATAAGTTTCACCTGAGTCAGGTGTAGGAGCAAAATATACTTTATGATATTTAGGAAGATGGACATCACCACCACCATTAACAGCATCATCCACATATTTTTTTGTTGCAGTATCAGTATCAGCAGTTGGTGTTCCTAAATTTGTAATTTTATGTCCGTTCATTCTTATAGGCACTAACGAATCAGATAAAGTGTTAGTAATCCTAAAAGCACCACCACCACCAGCAGATAAAGTTAATACACTACCTTGACAGGTTATAGATTCACAGTTAATAATTTCATTACCCGTCATATTAATATTATTATTAGTTTCGTTAGTAAGTTGATTACAAACAAAATATTTATCATTACCTCCTGCTATTTGTGTGTATGAATTACCACCTAAAATATTATCAACGGTATTATCACCAAAATTAATAATTCCTGTATTTGTTGTAATATTCAATCTATTAGCTGTTATTGAATCACAATTAATAATATTATTATTACTCATATTTAACCTTTGATTGGTATATGTCTCATTATTATTCAAAGCAAAAAATTTTAAACCTTTATAAATAACTAAATCATTATTTGATATTGTTGTTATAAAATTTCCTTCTGGTGTTGATAGCGCACCTGTTTTCCCAGATAATAATAATTTTCTGTTATTAAATGAAAAGCCAACATCACCATTTATAATACCACCATCTAAACTTAATTTCGTATCGGCATATGATTTATTAGCGGGTTCATCGTTTGAAATAGGATTTAATAATCCAAGGATTCGTTTTGAGTTTAGCATAGTAATATTACCATTTACATTTGTATCTTTCGATAATTCTATTAATTGATTTGAAGCTAAAGAGTTGAAATGCATAAAAGGAGTACCATCCCCATCAATAACACTAAGACGATTAGAGGTAGGAAATCTTAACACGTTATATAATCCTGTATCATCAAAATCTAAATTTCTGATCTTAATTATATCTTTATTACTCATACTTAAATCACCTGTTAATGTTCCACCAATTAAAGGAAGATAATTGCCACCACTATGACTTTCAACATATCTTTTTGTAGCAACTTCATCATCTTCAACAGGATCTCTTACAACAATAGAGCCTAAATCTTGAGTGCTTAAATTTAGACTTGATAAAGGTTTTTCTGTTTGATTATGAAATACATAAAATTTATCTGTTTGTTTTTTATTAATTAGACCTTTGTATTTAGTGCTTACACCATCATTATAAACACCATAATTACCATAATCTAACATATCTCCTGTATTACCTCTTAATTGTTCTATAATACCATCTTGAGTTGAAAAGGTTGTTGAGTCGTGTATTATTTCATTTTCAATCGTAACTGTGCCAGTAAAGACTTTATCACCAGAAATTGTTTGATTACCAAAAGTTTTAACAGTAAATTCATTTGAATTAATTGCTTCATCAATTGGATTAACATCAAACATATTAAGACCATCGTCATCATATCCTGAATTATTCATATTATATTATTAATATAGATAATTATATTTCTTTTAGATATAAAGATATTTGAACACCACCACCTAATAATTCAACTTGTCTAAATCTATCATCTAACACCCTAAAAGAAAGGTTATTTATGTTAGAAGTAGTGTTAAGGTCGTGAAAGTAAATATTGTTATTAGTTTGATAATTACAATAACTACCAAAACCAACATTACAATTAATACCCATCATAATAGACCAGTTATTATAGTTTCTACCACTAAAACTATTATTTCTAATTTCTTCACATACAATATAAAACCTTGATGAACCTATTAAAGAAGGATAATTAACTGAAATAACTGATTGAGTATTAGAAATAACAATATTACTTGATGTATTAAAACCTAATTTTCTAAAAAAGTTTTTAGTGTTATTATTAATTTCTAATGTTAAATTTTCACCAGAGTTATTAGTAATTTTAGTTTTTTTAGTTATTTCATCTTGACTAACAACAACACCATTTATTTCATCTGTAAATAATGAGGTTATATATGCCATCATTGTTGTAATTGTATCAAATACTCGTTTATTATCATATACTTTATCAAAATTGAAAGATGAATTAGAAAAAGAAAATTTGACATCATCTTTATGAAATTGAGGACATGTATTTGGAACCTGTAAAGAACTAATACCAACTTGATAATACTTATTTGGATTTAATGGAATGGAATTAAATTCTGTAGTCCAATCGGCACTGTTATCATTGTCTAATTTATCAAATTCACTATTAAGATAAATCTCATAAGTGTTATCTGAAAATCCTTGAAAACTCATTTTATTATATTACTATATGATAAAATAATTATTTGTTATCGTTTAACTAAATACGTCCATTGAACCATTTTTGAAAACAATTCGTCTTGTAAATTTAACAATGGTGACTAATATATTATCAGTAAATACTCCACCAAATTCACACTTAGTATTGATAATACCACTTTGTAGGCGTGCATTTACACCACTGTCTGTAATGGAAGGGGAAAGGACATTATTACTTCTTACAAAATTACATGCCAGAATTTGATTATTATTAATATCACCAATAAGAGTTGAGCCTGCTCCTGCAACAGTGAATTCTGTGCGTGAAGAGTTAATAAGTGCTTGTGCGTGTGATGCCAGTCCTGATTGACCTTGATTAGAATTGAGATTGTAGTATTGACCACCATCAAAAGCAACAAGATAATTATTTGCATCATTAAAATCATTATCACCCCATTTAAGATTTCTGTAATAATTAAGTCCTTTATCTTTTAAATATGGTATTTGATACATTGAAACTATGTTATTATATCCAAGTGCTATTCTTTCATCAAAAGAAGAATTGATGTTATTTAGTAGTCTTGTATCAACAGTATATGTATGGAATGGAATAGTTAAACCACTTGAAGATTTGATTTTTTCAAGTCTTTTACTTAATAACATTGGTTGTAATTCAACAAAATCACTTTCTAATCTAATGTTATTGTATTCAACAACACTGTCAGCAAAAATTACATTATCTCCATTTTGTGAAAGCTGTGTAAGAGGTGAATCATTTATTGTGCCGTTAATTCGTAGAGAACTTCCAATAGAACCTGTTGGTATTAGGTTTCCTATATCACAACCAAAATGTTTAATATCTATACGCAGACTATATATTTTGTTGTACGTAATATCTCTATTATAGGAAGTAGTTGATTTTGCATTTTCAAGCTCATCTTTTGTAAGATTTGATTCAAGAACAAAACATGCAACTTTATCAGCGTGATTTTGAAGATCAACAAGTTTCTTATTATCTAATGATATTGTTAAACTTTTCAGACATGTTTGACCTCCTCTAAATTGTACTGTATCAGTATTTGCAGCTGGTGTATTTCCAGATCTTACAACTCTAAAATCAATACAAAAAGCACTTGAACTTAATAACATTTGTTGAACATTTTGAACAGTTATTTCAAATTCTGTATTTCCACCTTTCTTAAATCCAGATCTTGCACCAGTTGGATAATTAGAAAGTGAAATTTTTCCAATAACACTTTTGTTTTGTTTTACTTGAATTGGTAGAGCTTCACTTGGCATATGTAAATCATATTCATTCATTCCTTCAATTTCTTTAAGGTTTTCCATTGTATATTATATTATATGAAAATAAAATAAAATATTTTTATACTTCCTCTTTTTCTTCTCTTATATTGATAAGTTCAAATTCATCATTATACACTTTGTTATTTTTCTTATCAAATACAATAAATTTATATGGTTCGTTCAAATTCTCTTTTATAAGTTTATTAAATTCTTTCTCTTCCATTATACTACTAAAATTCTCAGTATAAATTCTTTCAAGTTCCTTTTGAATCAATCCAAAAAACATAATCAAACAAGTACAGTTATTTGCTCTTAGATTTTCATTTAGATGAGTATATTTTTGACTTAACACCACACAGAAAGCACTCTTATGACGTCCAGCACATAATATTTCATCTATTATATTTCTTTTATGAGGTGTTGAAAAATTAGATAAAAATGCCACATCATCAAATATAAATAAATTAGCTTCCTTCTCGTTTAGTTTTTGATATTCCTCTTCACAAACACCAGCATCCCATTTATTATGAATTTTGAAATTTTTAGGATTATGTCTATTCTTCTTTGCCAGTCCAGCTAGTTCTTCACATGTATCTAATGTTGGTATAAAGGCATTAATTTCTCCTTTTGTTTTCTTCCATAAGTCTAACATAAAGTCTTTTGAAAATAAAAGATTATAAAGTAATTGAGTTTTACCACATCCTGAAGGACCACATAAAACCAATCTAAAACTATTACAAAAATAAGGATGGTCTTTAAGGTATTTATCATATTTAGAAGACTTCTTAGCTGTATCAAAAATTTTAATCTTAGGCATTATATTATATTACTATATATTTATTTGTTTATCTATCCAATTCATCAATAATTATTTCATTAACAACCTCATTTCCATCTTTATCACTTCTAACGTTCCCACCACCAGCAGCAGCATCACCACCATTATTATCACCAACATCATCCCTACCTAATCTTTTACCTAATTCTTTTCTTCTTCTTTCTAATTCTTTCAATTCTTCAATAACTTTCTCGTGGTTTTCTTGTGCTCCAGGTGGGTATCTTGCTCTTGTATTCTTTCCCATAGCTTTATCTTCTTCTTTCTTCATTTTACTATCAGCATAATTTTTTTCTAATTTTTTTTTCTCTCTTATTTCCTTCAAAATTTTTTCGTATTCTAATCTATCTTTCATTTCCTTTTGAGGTGTTCCAATTCTTGAAAAATCAAAAATATTTTTCCCTGTTATGATTCCGTTTTGCACTGACTGCCTGAATAGATTTAGATTTTCTATATTTTTGAATTCAAGTAATCCATCTTGATTTTCTTGCATATATAATTCAGGTGCATTTGAAACAAGTAATGTTCTACATTTATGCACAAATTTCGTGAAGACATTCATAAATTGTTCTCGTTGAAGTGGTGATATTGGCATTATAATATATTCTTTAGTGTTTATTATTTCTATTACCAATTCAATAAATTTACGTTTTGCTGGATTTGTATCTTGATAAACATCATTCAATGCATTAAATAGTCTTTCAATATACTCTTTCTTTTCAAGTCTTTGTCTAAAAAATAAAGTTTCTATATCACTTCGCCCTTTGGGTGTTAATGGTTGGAATAAAGATAAAAAATTATTTGCTGTTCCTTTATTTATCATTCTAGTTCCTCTAAATTCTATCAAGAAGTATTTTTCAAAGTATATTTTTACCATATCATTAATATTTTTTTCAGTTGGTATTGATGTTAAACTTACAATTGGTCTTCCATTTATGTAATCATTAGGATATAAATTGAAGTCATCAATTACTTGTTGTGCATCAAGTCTTTGTGGTCGTTCTGGTGCTTGAATTGGTCTATCACCCTCTGCAACAATAGTCTTTGGTTTTCTGACCGGTGTTAGTAAAGGATTTTTATCTTTTGGTAATGGTTTTCGTCTTCTGGGTATATCATCACCTTCTTTTATTTCTGCATTTATTCCTTGTTCTTCGTCCTTTGTTTCTTCGGGTTGTCCTCCTGTCATTAAATTTGGTACTACTGATTCTAACCAAGAAAGAAATCCTTTCGCCTCTTCTTCGGTGACTGTTTGATCATTTGTGGTGCTATTTGGTGTAGTATCATTAGAAGTAGTGTCATTAGGTGTTGTATCTCTGGTATTATTGATTGGGTTAAATACAGGTCCCCCTTCTTGTTCTATTTTAACACCTTCAACAGTTGTAACCCATTCATCATAATTCTTCTTAACAAGATTATCTTTCAATTTTTTAGTTTGATCAGGTGTTAAGAAATGAGTACGTGCATATTCATCAATTGCTTCAATTTCTTTTTGTAGTTTTGGTTTAGTTGATGATAGTGCTATTACTTGATTATTTGTTAATCCTTGTGGTGCAAACGCTGTATCAATTTGGTTCTGTTCTCGTTCATTCAGTCTATTTTGAATTTGTAAATTTAATCTTCGTAGATTGTCATATTCTTCGTGTTCTCTATGAATAATCTTAGGTTCTTGTCTCTCTAAAAGTGTATTTGCTTCTTTCACTTTAATATATTCTCCTTTTGGAAGGTATGGAACATTACCATAATCACCATTTATATTGAATAATTTATTCACTTGGTTCTCGTAGTCATATTGTGCTTTATCAATGTTTGTTCCTAATTTCATATTTGTTGATAGACTTATAAACTGTGGTTTTTGAGTATTAACAACAAATCCATTTTTGTATTCTTGTCCAAATAGGTTTTCCATAATTATATATTATATGAATATATAAATATTTATCAAAACATTTTATCTATCATAAAATCTAAACTTGTTAGTCTATGTTGAATAGTTTCTGGTTTTGTATATATATCATTTACATGTTCTAATGCTTCCTTCTTTTCCATAAGTTTTCTTTGATAATACTCATATTTCTGTTTGATATGACTTAAATCGCCTTCTTCTTCTTTTTGTTTTTCCTGTATATACTGCTCTCTTATTCTTTTGTTTTCTTGTATTTTCAATTTTGCTTTTTCTCTTGAAATTCTTAATGCTTCAATTTGTTTTTTTGATGCTTTTCGTTTTGGTCGTTTTGTATTAATTTTAATTTCATCATCTTCACTTTCTATATTTATTTTTTCTACTGGATTGCTTAAACCTTCTTCATTATTAGTTTCAAAATCAATATTTTTAGATTCTAAATTAGATTCTAAATTAGATTCTAAATCATTTGATTTTTTATTATAATCTACAATAAATTCCATATTATATATACAATCTAAAAAAAATCTTTCAATTCTTCATCCTTAATTTCTCTTTCATATCCATTAATCTCACAATAATCAATATATGATAATGGTTCAACATAAAAATACTTTTCAACATCTTTAAAATCAATATATTTTTGCCTAAATTCTTTTATCATATCATAATATTCATCTAATTCATTTTGAATAATTTTTTCATATTCTTTGTAAGTTAAAATAGATTTTGTTTCAATTTCTTGATTACTCATATTATATATTATTAAATTATAAAAAAAAATTCAAATGAATTAATGGTGGATTTGGACTTGTATTTTTTAATATATAGCTTATCTTATGAGCTTCAATTACTGATTTAGGTTTTGGTTTTGTATCCAATATTACATTATCTATAAATAAATCTATAGAGGATGCTGATATTAAATCGCCTTTAATATGATAATTAGTAAATTTTAAATTGTCTCTTTTATCGCTTAGAAATGGTTTTAATCTTCCTAATAACATTGAAATCGTTTTATTCTGTGTTGGTGATGATCCTGTATTAAATCCAATTCCTCTTATTGTTCCTGTTGCTTCCATACAATAAGCTGTTAATAATCCACCTAAACTATGACCTGTTATGAATGATTCTTTTGTTTCATATCCTTCTATTGATAATTCTTTTATTATGTCTTTTACATGTTCTATTGTTCTATTCTTTCTTATTGATAAATTTTCTTTTCCTACTGCTATTAGAAAATCTGATGCAAGATCTATCATACTATTAGCAGTTCCTCTAAGTCCAATGATGAAACCTAATCCATAATATGAGGTATATACAACTGTTCTCTCATCATTAAATCTATCATCTAATTCATATACTGATATAAACTTACGTCTATCTTTTGGATCTTTATACACTTCTTGACTTACTAAACCACAAATATAATGATCTCTTGGAATATTGATTTTATCTATTCTTGTATCATATATATTATGCATTGTTAATAGGTTTTTGGCAGGATTAATCTTGTTATCAAAATCGTTTAACCATTCTCTAAACTCTTCTAATAATTTACTCATATATAAATATACATTACATTATTTTATTTGTTAATTATATATGAGTAAAAATAAGAAAGGTGTTATGAATATCTTCAAAAAACTTGGTGTTGATGAAAGTGATACAGCAGTTAAAAAAATGAAAAATGTTTTTACAAAAGTAAAAGATATTGTATTTCCAAAAGGTGGATATAACTTTATGGCAGACCTTTTAGAGCTTCCAAAAACAAAAGCAGGATATCGTTATTTATTGGTTGTTGTTGATTTATGGAGTGATGAATTTGATATTGAACCTTTAAAAACTACACAATCAAAAGAAGTATTAGAAGCATATAAAACAATAGTTAAAAGAGGATATATTGATAAAGCACAAGCATCTATATCTGTTGATGGTGGTAGTGAATTTAAAGGTGTATTTCAAAAATGGTTATATGATAATAATATTTATAGAAAGGTTTCAATGAAAAATAGAAAAACACAGAACGCTAATGTTGAAAGTTTGAATAGAACATTAGGAAGAATTATTAATGGTTATATGAACCAAGTTGAAAAAGACACAAATAAAGAATTCAAGGAATGGAATAATTCAGGAATATTAGATATCATTAGAAAAGAACTTAATGATGTTAGAAGGCGTAAAGATGGTAAAATAGAATATAAAGAAATTGGTTATGATGAACCTAAATTTAAAGTTGGTGATTTAGTGCAATATTACTTAAACACACCTCAAAATATTAGAGGTGAAGAAGTCAGAGGAAAGTTTAGAGAAGGTGATAGAAGATGGTCTTTAACACCTCATAAGATTGTTAAAATTATTAGAGTTTCTGGTGCTATTACTAATAGATATATACTAAACAATATACCTAATGTATCATATACAGAAGACCAATTAAGACTTTCAAAAGATGAGGAAGAGACATTTGAAATTAAAAAAATTATTGATAAAAATAAAGATGAAGATGGAAATACAATTTATAAAGTATGGTATAAAGGATATTTAAAAAAGGATTCTGAATGGGTATTAGAAGACGAATTAAAAAGATTAGGTGCAAATTTTTCAATTGATGAATATGAAAAAAGTGTTAAAAAGAAAAGAAAATGATTATAATATATCAATATTATTACAATTCTTAATATATATATTCTTATTATGATAACTCTTATCAGTAATAAATTGACCTTTTTCAAGGTTTCTTGTTGCTTTTGTATTCTTGAATATTACACCATCTGTTTGGACTCTAATAATATCATCATAATGTTGAATAATTTTATTTCCAATCTTCTTTCGTGCGAATGATGTTATGAATGGTTGTAATCTAATATTATATTTATATAGACTTTCAGTCTTTACAAATGATAACATTGTATTATATTCTTTTATTTTTCTATCATATTCAAATGCTTCTTTTACACAGTAATATTTGTTTTGTTCTTCTTCATCTAATGATACCCATTCATCTTCTGTCATTTTTGTTATGGTATTTCTCGTCCATAATCTGCCCCATAAACTTGATAATAACATTTTAAACATTTTGTTTTTTGGATATTTTAAAGATGCTTTATAAACAATATCTACATAAACACGGAATATATCTTTTGATTTGATAAATTCATAATACAATAAAGCATTATCATCTCCGTCGTTTATTAATTCTATTTTATCAATAAAACCAAACTTTTTAAGAAATGTTGCATATTGAATATCCTCGTGTGTATAATAATGATCTTTTGAAAAACTGAAAACATTTTTAATATTCTCTCTTTTACTTAGTATTTTCACTCTATATATTCCATATTGTAAATCTTTCATATCTTCTGGAAATTTATCTATTATTGTTGGTTCTCCTGCTTTGATTGGAAATTTCTTCTGTGATTGACTTCCTCCTAATATTTGAGCATAAAACTTCCTAAAATCATAAGCATTGACATTTTCATATTCTCCTTCAATTCCATTTATCAAACCTGATTTATAACACTTTTCAATCCATAAACTCTCATTATATCCAATTGGATCATATTCTACATCTCTATCCGTCCTAAACAACTTAAACAAATAATATAATAGTCTTACATCACTCGTCAACCATTCACGCTTTAACTTCAAATTAAACTCTTCATTTATCTCATCAAACCATTCCATTGATGTTTTATGATAATCCATTAAACATGTTTTAAGATCCTTATTCTTATCATAAAAACCTTTATCTAACTCACTACATCCTGCTGGTCTTTTATCAAGTTCTTTAAAATTCTCACCATCATACATTAAAAAATAATCATTTGATTTACAATAAACTTTCATTATTATAAATTATTATATGGTTATTTCTTTAAGGTGTAAAATTAATTAATTATTTTTTTGCATTTTTCTTTGGTTTTGACTTAGTTTTTTTCTTTGTATCTTTGATTACCTTTCCATCTGGATTATTATAAGATATTCTTACTGTTATACTATAAGCTTTTGTAAATATATTAGTTTCTTTTATCTTTGATTGTAAATAGTCTATATACTCTTCATATGATTGTTCTACTACTTTCGCTTTAAATTCTTTACTATATGGCACATAAGATAAATAAGACCTATCACCTTGTATAGTCATTGCATTAACTGATGTTTGAAAAGTATCTAATTTACCTTTATATGCAACTGTCACCTTATCAATAGAATTTATGAAATCTTTCTTATTGAGTGTTCTTAATTTTCCATTTTTTGTTCTCTTTGTTATATAGAAATCTCTATAAATTAAATTTGGTGTTATTATCTTTTTCTTAATTGCATAATTAATTTTTGACATATTATATATTATATATATCGTGTTTTTCTTTTAAGTAATTAAATTAATTAATTAAAAGTTTATAAAATTATTTTTCAAAGTTATCAAATAATTCATCTTCACTCGAATTACACAAAAGATTCTTTTTACTTTTAGTAATAACTCTTTCCTCTATTTCTTCATCATCAATATCAAAATCCTCTGTGTCAGAATCTAAATCATCTTCATCAATATTATCACCTTCTGATATTTCAATATTATCTAACATATGGATTATGTCTTTTTTCTTCATCTTATCAACATTAACTTTAACATTGGTCTTTTTACAATATGCTCTAAGTTCTTTGACTTTCATTTTTGAATAATGTAATTCTTGATTTTCTTCTTTCTTATCTTTCTTCTTATCCTTCTTCTTCGTGCTTATTTTTTCTTCTTTTTCATATACTAATTCATCACTGTTTTCAATAGGATCTTTTGTTATTGTTATTGTATGTAATTTATCTTCCATATCTTTAATCTTTTGTTCCATCATTTCTTTTTCTCTAAGTAATGTCTTTATGAATTCATTCTTTTGTTCTAATAATTCATCTGCTTCTTTGATATGAAGTTTTTGACTTTCAATAATTGATGATGATGATAAAGATGATGAAGTGTCATCTGTTTCATATTCTTGACTATTCTCAATATCATCACATTCATCATCATCAATCTCATCATCTACAATCCATTTATTCTTTTTATAAACCTCAATTAATGTTTTCAAATCAACATCAAATATATACATTCTTCCGCCATTAATTCTAACTCTCTTCTTTACCAATCCTAAACGGTCTTTTAACTCCTTATGTATAACAACTTCTGCTATATTCTTCTTAATGTACTCGTTATATCGTGCTACAAATTTCTTACACTCAATATTTAAATTATTTTGATTTAGAATATATTTCTCTTTAATATATCTTAATAGAGGTGGCATTGCTATTGTAATTTTATACGTTTCTTGTTTTGATGATGGTTTGATATCAAAATTGAATTTAACATTATCCTCATATCTTTGAAGTAAGTATTTGTAATAAGCTTTTACTACATTTGGTTTATCCATCATTGATTGAAGTTTAGTGAAATAATCAAAATCTCCAATTCTATGATTTGAAACATCTAAACATATATATCTTCTTCTATTGTTAATTGATAGATGAATTGCGTTATTATTTGTTGTAATGATAATATTGAATGTATTCTTTTGGGTATATGATGTTTTAAACATATCTCTACAATCAAATGTTCCTTCTGTAATTAATCCTTTTAATTGGTCTTGAATAGCATGCACTGATAAAGATTTATCTCCTGTTAGTTCATCAATATTAATCAAACATCGTCCTTCTAATGGATATGTATATTTTGTTATTGTTTCTACACTTGATGTTTTATGAAATCTTTGACCAAATATCTTATTTAGGAAGTTCATAAGAATACCTTTACCAACACCTTCATCTGTTTGTAAATATATTGCTGTTCTTATTTTCTTACCTTTTGCAGAATATGCCAGAAAATTTAAGAAATAATCAAATTGTTCCACATTCTTTGATGTTAAAACTTCAAATATATGATTATTGATAAATTCAATTTCTGTTGAATATTCATCAATATTGATATCATTTAAAGACTTCTCATTGAATGGAAGAGCTTTCTTCATATTTAACATTTTCTTTTGTATTGTCTTACCTTCAATTGTTTCAGTTGAAGTGAAAATATTTGATTGTTGTGAATAATCAATATCAATGTAATGGATATTACTCATAAACTCATTTGATTGTAAATACTTCTTTAAAGTAAAAACACCTGTTTTAGGTAGTCTTTTTTGATAGATGTATTCATTGTTATCAATATCATCAGGAAGAGATTCAAATAACTTAGATTTAACAGAAAAACGGTATAAATTAGATAGGTCATTGTGAATGAAATAACCTTCTGTTGTTTTAAAGATGAAAGATGAAATTAATGATTTTGCTTCTTGAATTTTATTTTCTTTTACTAATTTTTCCAGTGTTATCATAGTTGTTTGAGACATTGTATTATAATTATATATATAGATATTTCTTTAACCTATTTTATTAATTAATTAAATATTTTTTTGTTATGTTCGTTTTTAACCACCTCTTGTTATGTTCGTTTTTAACCACCT
>Ga0306909_100213_pt1 | contig 17244 bp, 20 predicted proteins | sample AntRauMFilla2697_FD_190439 | JGI IMG/M metagenome (GOLD analysis project Ga0306909, IMG submission 190439) | Saline lake microbial communities from Rauer Islands, Antarctica - Metagenome Filla 2 #697 (v2) (version 2) | ecosystem: Environmental > Aquatic > Non-marine Saline and Alkaline > Saline ... | reverse complement strand
TGCTTGGCCCCATCGGGAATATCCCGCCAGCCGAGGCCGAAGAGAACTTCTATGCACAGCGTGACGTGCTCGATATGGTCGCGTGAAATGAAGCTATAGGTCTCCGGTAAAACCGGGGCGATTCAGTTCAGCAATGGCCGCGAGTTTGCAGCATGGCTTGGTTTGACGCCTGCGAATAAATCCAGCGGCGGTAAAGAGAAGCTGGGCCACATTACAAAAATGGGTGATCAATACTTACGATCATTGTTGGTCGTTGGCATGACATCACTTGTCCGACAGACCAAATCGCACCCGGAGCGCGCAAGTAAGTGGCTGATATCGCTGCTGGAGCGAAAACCCGCGCGCTTGGCGACTGTCGCTATGGCCAACAAAACGGCAAGGATCGTCTGGACAGTTCTAACTCGCAACCAACCTTACACCCCACACAAGGCCTAAAGGAGAAAGAACAAAGAGTTAGCAAGACCCGCGAGATGATGGTGCATAAGTCTGCCGCCAAAACCGAGACACCCCGTCGAAGGTCCCGGGCGCAATTGCCCGCTAAGCTGTAAGGGACTTGGTTTGCGGAACCCATCAGGGCCAGCGGTCAAAACCGCGCAAACAGGCCGGACACATGACTGCTTCTGACAAATGCACAAATCGGATCAAAAATGTCTTGCTATGCAGGAGCCATCCACACATGACCTTCGCCGCAGAGCGCGCGAACTGTTTGATTCGGACTTTTATGCCATTCAGCAGATGTCCATGCTTTGAAAATTCAGTTAATTATCCAGCTTACATCACAGCGTGGGAGTGCTGGAGCATTCCCGACTCCATGGGCCAATTGATTGTGCAAGGCCTGTCCATGCAGATTTACATTGGCCAGACGATCAACAACAGCGGAATACTGACGACGACCACGATAACCTCGACCAGAAGTCCCAACCGCCAATAATCACCGAACCGGAAACCACCGGGGCCAAGGATGAGCGTGTTGTTCTGATGCCCGATTGGCGTGAGAAAGGCGCAGGACGCGCCAATCGCGACAGCCATCAGGAAGCTGTCAGGATTGACGCCAAGTGTTGCGGCAATGCCAAGGGCGATGGGACACAAGATGGCCGCAGTAGCGGCGTTGTTCATCACGTCTGACAGGAACATGGTGGTGATCAACACCACTGCCAACGCGGCGACAGGGTTACCCTGCGCGATGGTTTCGACCAGAAACCGCGCCAGTTGATCGGCGGCCCCAGTCGTCTGCATCGCCCCCGCAACTGGGATCAGGGCTGCTAGCAACACGATGATCGGCCAGTCGATAGAGGTATAAATCCGCCGCAAAGGTACAGTGCGCAAAAGCATCGAGGCCAGAACCCCAAGCGCAAAAGCCACGGCGGCAGGCAGCAGTCCCAGCGTCACAATACCGACCGCACCGAACGTGATCACCCCGGCGATGACTGCCATACGCTTGTCAGGGATGCGCAATTCGCGCTCGCCCAGCGGCACGCAGCCCGTATCTTTAATGAATTCAGCAATCATCTCGACCGGGCCTTGGATGAGCAGCAGATCGCCGGATTTCAACTTCAGATTGCGAAGCCGCGCCTGCGGCGGGCGCCCTTCGCGCGAAACGGCTAACAGATTGAGCCCATAGCGAGTCCGCAGCCACAGGTCACTGGACGAACGCCCGACAATGGTCGAGCCTGGCAGAACGGCCAGTTCTCGCAGCACAATATCCTCATCGCGATCATCGCTCTCGTCTGTGTCCTCGGCCTTGTCATCCTTTTTTGTAGCCGTTTCCGCTTTGGCCGCTTGCGATGTCTTTTTGGACGCGCCGTCTGTCTTCTCGCCTTCTCCGTCCGATGACGTTTTCTCCTCTTCCAGCTTAATGCCGAAGACCGACAGCGCCTCGGCCAGCGCGTCGACATTGGCCTGCAGCGCCAGAATGTCACCCGCGTGAATACGACGCCCGCCATGTGGCGCTGTTATGCGCACCTCATTGCGCACCAGACCGATGATCTGTGCACCACTGTCCTCTATTTCGGCCTCGAAGTCTCGCAAGGTCAGGCCGACTGCCTTGCCTTTCTCGGGTATGCGCACCTCGGTCAGATAGGCACCGGTGTCAAAACCGTCACCAACGTCAGATTTGCGCGCAGGCACCAGCCGCCAGCCAATGACAGCGACGAAGAGAACGCCCAAGGCCGCAACGACCACGCCCACAGGGGCGAAGTCGAACATGGCGAATTGGCCCAGCCCGGCCTCTTCCCGAAAGCCCGAAACGATAAGGTTAGGCGGCGTGCCCACCAGCGTGGTCATGCCCCCCAGAATTGTGCCGAAGGCAAGTGGCATCAGCACCTGTCCAGGCGTTAGATCCAGCCGTCCCGACAGCTGCACTGCGATTGGCATCAAAAGCGCCATCGCCCCCACGTTGTTCATGAAGCCTGACAGCGCCGCGCCCAGCCCAATCAGCGCCAGCATAGTTGTCATCCGCCCTGCATCGCGCGGCAGGATGCTGCGCGCCAGCCAATCCACAGCACCGGTATTTCGCAACCCCTGGCTGAGCACCAACACACAGGCCACCGTGATCACCGCAGGGTGGCTGAAGCCCGCAAATGCCACGCCCGCCGGAACTAATCCTGTGATGACGCAGGTCAGGAGTGCCGCCAACGCCACCACGTCATGGCGGAACCGCCCCCACAAAAACAGCGCCATCATAGCCGCGAGAATGGTGAAAATCAGGAGTTGGGAGCCGGTCATGGAAATAGCTTTCTTGCTCGGGTTGCCCTGCAAGAGTCAGAACAAGGCTGTTGATTCAAAGGCGCGTTTAAAAGGCGGGGCACGCCAGAAGCCGCCAAAATTGTTTCAGGCATGGCCAGCACGAAAAGTGCAATGACCCGGATCGCCACTGCAGCCATGACGATGATTTTACAGGCTGCAAGGTTGTAAACTCGTTAGCACCGAACTTTTCCTTTCGAATCATGTGCGTGGTTCCGATCCCGGCGAATATAGTGGTGGCCGAATGGAAGGCTTTGAAGTGAAGCATCGGGCTGGTGATCCGCATCGAGGATGTCGTTGAGATATTTGACCTGCAGAGTCTTGATGTCCCGTCCCGCTTTTGTGAGTTTCAGGATCACGTTCAGGCTCTGTAAGCCAGCCAGATTGTGGCTGCATTTATCAATGAAACCGCGCTCTGGAACGCCACTTCCTGCAATTGCACGCTCGAAGAACCGCTGAGTGGCGACCGTAACGCAGAGCTCAGCGGGGAGAACTTTACCACTCGACGGCTCACGATGCATGACTCCTCCTGCCAAAGTGTGAACGGGTCCTGTGAGGAATTCTCCACATAGCACCGATCATGCTTTCAATGCGCAAGTGGGAGGTTTGCACGCATCTGATAAACGCCGCCCAGAGCGGTCCCGAATATGATGTGCAGTACCAATGTCATAATCGGTGCTATGACGCCTAGATTCATTCCAAACAGGCCTGCGCCTGCCATTGGCATCACAATGATCATCATGCCAAGCCATGCTGCCACGTCAAAGACGATGCCTTTGACGACCGCGTTGCCGCCAGGGATCAGTCCGTAGAGCAGGGCAAATCCGACGCCCCAGGCAATTGTGCCGATCATGAAGTGCACGATCCATCCGACCGCTAAGGACGAGCCCACCATGTTGCCGATCATGGCGGCGACATCCAGCTCGGGCATCACGCCCATCATGCCTTTTACAATCATCATGACCGACAAGACGACAGTCGCAATAAATCCGGCGACAAGGCCGGCTGAGATATTCTGCATTGTGGTATTCCTTTTCTAAGAGCCTTAGCCCGGTGTCCATTTCTCGCCGTGAAGCTGGGAAAAATTGTATTGATCCGGTTGTCATCGCTCGCAGATACGCGATTATCTTCCGCCTTCGTGGCGGCAAGGGGTCGACAGCGCGGTAGCTCCAAAATCCCTACAGCAAGTTTCGCGACCGAGTGCTGATCGGTGTTAGGCTAAGGCGGCCTCAATTCTGATTAGATGGAGACATGGTGGGTGGATCCGACGGGTACATGCGAGCTTAAGCAGAAAGGAATTCTAGAATGACAATTAAAGGAAAAGTTGCGCTCGTGACTGGCGCTGGCCAAGGGATCGGACGAGGCATTGCTTTGCGCCTGGCAAAAGACGGCGCCGATATCGCTGTTGTCGACATCAATACCGACAAGATGGCAGAAGTCGCTGCCGAGATCGAAGAGCTTGGCCGCAAGGCCACAACATTCAAGGCCGACGTCAGCGCCCGTGCGGAGGTCTATGCCGCGGTAGAGCATACCGAAAAGACACTCGGTGGGCTCGACATCATGGTTAACAACGCTGGTATCGCACAGGTCGATCCAATCGCAGATGTAACACCGGAGGACGTAGAGCTCATCCTGAAAATCAATATCCAAGGTGTTCTCTGGGGGATCCAGGCTGCCGCTGCGAAATTCAAATCGCTGGGCCATAAGGGCAAGATCATCAATGCGTCTTCGATTGCCGGACACGATGGATTTGAGATGCTGGGCGTCTATTCGGCGACGAAGTTTGCAGTCCGTGCGCTGACTCAGGCATCGGCCAAGGAATACGCCAACGATGGCATCACGGTGAATGCCTACTGTCCCGGCATCGTCGGCACGGATATGTGGGTCGAGATCGACAAGCGGTTTTCTGAATTGACCGGTGCGCCCATCGGCGAGACCTACGAGAAATACGTGGGCGGAATTGCATTGGGGCGGGCGCAGACGCCGGACGATGTTGCCGCACTGGTCTCATACCTCGCCGGACCGGATTCCGATTACATAACAGGGCAGGCGATCATCACCGACGGCGGGATCGTCTATCGCTGACGCCGCGGGCGGGTGGAGCCGCAATTGACCCGCACCTGATGTTCGCCAGCTAACAAAAGGTTCCCAATATGCCTCAGATGCGCCCTCGGGTGATCGAACAAAGGTTTAAGAGGCAACTTTCGGACATTCCGGTCGTTGCAGCAGGCTCGTTCAACTGATGGTATCGGCCGACGGCGGATATTGGGGTGACGCCGAGTGATCGACCGTTCAGTCGAGTGATTGCTGGTCGCCAAGAAGCCTGTTTCTTGCTTCAGTAATCTGGGCCGTCAAGGCAGCTGAGCCGCCACGATCAGGATGAACCCGCTTGATGAGCCTATGATATGCCTCCCGGATATCCGCTTTGCTGGACCCAGCCTCAAGCCCTAGCAACCGATACGCTTCATCCCGGCTCAGCTTTCTTGAATGTGACGATGCATACTCGTCGCGAGCCGCACTCTGTTCCATTTGATCGCGCCAATCTGGATGGGCGCTGTCAAGGAAGGTCTCGAAAAGCTTCACAGTCTCTTCATCAGTCTGAACTTCGGCGTGAAATCGGAGTAGTTCCTGCAGCGCGAGGTCCGACAGGACTTGACCTTGGAAGGTCCCAGTCAAGATCTCCCCATCGATACTCCCAGTTTCATGGTCGAGGATCATTTCCAAATGCGCGGAACGCACTTGGGATGTTCGCGTCGTCGATCTCTTCGCAATTGCCGCATTTCTTGACAGCAGCAGAACAGCTCCCAAGATTAACATAGGAATTGCAAGTGCGACCAAACGAATGAAAATCAGCCAAATACCGGCCGTGATCAGCAAAACACCAAGTGAATTCTGGACGACCGCAGGAAAAATAGAGCGCAGCACGCTGCGAACAATCCAAAAAGAAATTGCAAAACCAACAGCACCTGCGACGAATGTCAGTAACGGTTGCATCAGCGCATATCAGCAAGAAGCCGCTTCGCCGTTGCGTTGCCGGCCGCTTCCAGTGCCTTTCGACCGCCCGCTGCGTATGTGGCCACGGCTGCGAGCAACGCTTTCAAGTCCTCAGCCGAGTTGCGGTCAAAAGGTAGATAGGCACCGCCGGTTAGCCGCGCGATCTCGCGGAATGCGATTTCGGCATGTGCGTCCCTGCCATCGTGAAAGACAAATGCTTTGACACCGCGAAGACCTAGTTCGCCGGCGATTCCGCACAATTCATCGATGTTTTCTTCCACTGAATCGCCCACGTAGACTAAAGCCGCCAAAGGTTGTTTTTCGGCTTCCTGCTTCGCATGCGAAAGAACCTTTGCGATCTGCGTCAGACCGCCGCGGCAATCGATTTTTTCCATCAGACCGCGCAGGCCTTCGGCATTGTTTACCCAGCGAGAAGCCTTGGATTCACTTTGACCACGAAAATAGACAAGCTTTACCGATAGATTGCCAACCGACGCAGCAGCCGAGAACATCTCGCCTTGCAGGGCGCAGGCGATGTCCCACGTCGCCTGACGACTCATCGTTGCATCAAGAGCGAATATCATCCGTCCACGCGCTGCCTCATGAGCCGGCGCAAGTTGTTTTGCCTGTTTCAGAAAAGCATCGATTTCGGACCCGCTTGACTTTAAGCGGGCCGAAAGGCTCCCTTTGCCTTGTCGTGAAAGCTCGGTCTTTTTCATAGCCACATTTTACCGTCGTTGTGCGAGACTGGCCAAGCATGAGTATTCCACGACACGTCACATGCCAGCGTTCGGGGGCTGTTCTCAGCGCGGCGCAAATCGCCGACATGCCCGACTTGGTCAAGCTCTTCAGACTTGTAAACGGTAGCGGATTTGCCAGACCCTTGCAAACCGTATTCACCACGTCTTAGAGCTTCGCAGTCACTCCGACTGCCCGTCTTTTTCGTCGGATTTCTTGACGCGGGTTTTGCCGGCGGGGCGTTCGTTGGCGCGCTTCAGTTCATCCTGTGTGCCGATGTCACGCGGCAAACGTCCACCTGAACGACCTGCCTGAGATATAGTGCCTTCAGCACCAAGGCCGTGGTCGGAATCGTCGGGTTTTGGGGTTTTATCTTGGGTCATGGTGTTGCCTCTATGTTTTGATGTTGCGGAATGAAAGTACCCGTGCCCCCGCTTGGTGAGGACGGCGGGCTGGGTCGTCACGTTAGGACAGGATCATCGAGAAATACCCCCCGATCAGCGCCAGAACTGTGGTGAACGCATAAGCCACCGGATAGGGAACGGCGGCGACGGAACTGCGGGACTCCTCCATGATTGCATTCAGGCTTGGAGTGCTGTTTCGCCCACCCGTCGCGGCCCCGTCCGAGATGATCGCGTTCAGACCAAAGACCTTGATCCCGACCCAGAAGGCGACCAGTGGCGGGATGAGCGCCCCTGCAATACCGATCAGCGCAAGCCAAAGGATCGTGTCTCCTCCGAGGGCCGAAATGACCTTGGGGCCGACGTTGGCGGAAAGCACGGCGACAAAGGCATTCAGGCCGAAGTCCTGCAGAAAGCTGCGTGCGCCTTCGTGCACGGGGCCGCCGAAATTTGGGTTCCGGCTTCGAAAATAGCTCACACCCACGCCCGCCATGATCACCCCGGCAGACGTGCCGAACGCGAAAGGGATGCCCGAAATCGTGACCGTGATGATCCCCACCAGATAGCCGACCAGCATGGCCAGCGAGAGGTATAGAACCTCGGACTTCATGGTGAACAGGACGGCCGTTCCGCCCAAAAGTTTCGCGGCCCGTTGAATGGCGGCATCCGGCCCGTTCAGTCGCACCACATCACCGAAATGAACATCGGTCTTGGGTCCGAGAGGCAATTCGAGACCCGCACGGAACAGCGCCTGCACGGTGACGCCTCCTGCAAGCTGCGCCCCGAGTTCAGCCAGGCTTTTCCCCGATATCTTGTGCGACCCCATATGCACGTCGGCTACCTCGATGGGCACGTTGCGCGCTTGCGGATCGTCGGATTCAGGGCCGATGAGCTTGATTTCCTTGCCCATCAGGTCCTCTACATCGGCGCGCACCGTGACGAGGTCGTTTGTCTGCACGGTGGGATCGTCGGACATCTCCAGAATCTTGCCGTCACGCACAATACGCAGGATGGGCACTGCGGGAAAGTCGTCGGCCAGCTGCGACAGCGTTCGTCCGATAAAGTCTTTTTCGGTGACGGCAAACGCCCGGACGCCGATGGACGTCATGCCCATGGTCAGCGCACCGGGTGCGCCAGGGACAGGGTCTTTTGCGCCACCGCTAAAATCTTCTTCGGCCCGTTTCGCCTCGGCCACGGCGTCATAGCCGAACATGCGCGGCAAGTACCGGATCAGCAGAATGGTCAGTACGGTCGACAGGACATAACTGATCGCATAGGCCGCTGCCATGTTTGCGCCGACCTGTTCGACGGAGGTGCCATCGGGCGGGACATAGGCGCCGCTGGCCAGTGCATCCTGACCAACGCCCAAAATCGCCGTGATCGTATAGCTGCCCGAGATCAGCCCGGTCGCATAGCCCGGTGCAAGGCCGACCAGCATTGCTCCGAAATAGCAGATGACCCAGTTCAGGCTCCAGACGACAAAACCGATCACCAAAAACGCCAGACCGCCCTTTCGCAACCCGGCAAAGAACTGTGGGCCGACCTTGAGCCCCAGCGCATACATGAACAAGAGCAGCATGAACGACGACAGGATGCCCGGGATCGAATAGGTGATGTCATAGGCCGCTTGCGCGATCATCGACAGCAGCACCCCGACCAGCAACGTGCCCGCCGTAGAGCCGAGAGAGATAGTCTTGAAGCTGACCTTTCCGATCAGCGTTCCGAGCGCAAGCGAGAGCAGGATGAAGGCGATGGGCTGATCGTCCAGAAGTTGGAAAAAGCCGTGAATCCCGGCCTCAGTCACCGGCTGGATCGTGTCGAACACCTGCCCGATGACTCCGCCCGACGAGGGACCGGTGTCTTGGGCCGATGCTGCACTGGCCGAGAAAAGCAGCGGCAGACCCGAGCCATAGACGGCCGGTTTCAAGATCGTCCTGCGATCGCTCTCTGCCTCAATCATGATGAAATCCCGGCTTCGCGGTGGAGTTCGGGACCGGGTTATTTTCGAGGTGCTCAACTGCACGCTTGATGTCATCAAGCAGAAGTTGCGCCAGGTCGCGGCTGACCCCGTGCCGGATCAGGATGCGTTGAACGGCGGTGTCCTTGCGGTTCGATGGAAGGGGATATGACGCAATCTGCCAGCCTCCCATCCGCACCCGGTCCGACAGGTCATAAAGCGTGAAGCCTTGATCTTCGTCCTTCAGCCGGTAGGCGACGGCAGGAAGTCCGCCGTGGCCGTCATAGACCATCTCGAAACATCCCATTTCCACCAGTTTCTCCGCCAGCCATTGCGCCGTGTCTGAACAGGCCTGCTGAACAGCAGTATATCCATCCATTCCAAGGCGCAGGAAATTGTAATACTGCGCGATGATCTCGCCACCGGGGCGCGAGAAGTTCAGCGCGAAGGTGGGCATGTTGCCACCCAGATAGTCGACATAGAAGATTAGCTCTTCGGGCAGATCGTCCTGCGTCGCCCAGATCACCCAGCCGACACCCAGAGGTGCCAGGCCGTATTTGTGGCCGGAGGCATTGATTGACCGGACCCGGTCCAGCTTGAAATCCCAGACGATATCTTTCTGAACGAACGGTGCTATGAACCCGCCCGAGGCAGCATCGACGTGAATCGGAATATCCAGTCCGAGGTCGCGCTGCATCGCGTCGAGCTCAGCCGCCAGGGCCTCGACCGGCTCATAGACACCGGTGAAGGTGACACCCAGCGTAGCCACGACACCGATCGTGTTCTCGTCGCAATAATTGCGCAGGTCTTCGGGCTTCAGGCCGAGGGCGTCCCCTTCCAGCGGCACCTCACGGATCTCGACGTCAAAGTAACGCGCAAATTTCTTCTAGCAGATCTGCACCGGGCCGGTCACGATATTCGGCTTGCTCGTGTCCTTGCCCTCCGCCTCCCGGCGCTTGCGCCACTTCCACTTGAAGGCCAGCCCGCCCAGCATGGCGGCCTCGCTGGATCCGGTCGTGGAGCAGCCTATCGTTTGCCGCGACTTCTCGGCATGCCAGAGGTCAGCAAGGATATGGACTCAGCGTTTCTCTATTTCGGCGGTTTGCGGATATTCGTCCTTGTCGATCATGTTCTTGTCGATCGCGTCCGTCATCAGCTCCTTGACCTCATCCTCAACCCAGGTCGTGCAGAAGGTCGCGAGATTTTGGCGCGCATTCCCGTCCAGCAGAAGTTCGTCCCGGATAAGGGCATAGGCCGCACGCGGTTCGGTTCGACCTTCCGGCATCCGAAACTTGGGCAGGATACTTTGCGACGCCTCGGTTGCGTAAATGTCCAGAAGGCTGGAGTCGTCGGCTAGATCAACGCGGTGAATGGGCATTGGTTTGCTCCTTTGAAGGTCAATTCATTTCCAGCGGAGAAAGCGCCGCCTCGCTCGTATTTCCGAATGCAAGATTGCGATCCAACGCGCACTGCCGCCTCAGGCCGGATAGCGCAGTATCGCCGCCACCGCAGCGCCGTCGGGCATGTCCGCCCGGCGCGCAGCCAGAACCTTGCCGCCCGCGAGAATTGCCCGCCCCATTATTTCGTCGATAACCCCATAGCTGGCCGCACCCGGCTTCGACGCGAGAGCAACCGTGCCGTCAGTCTCGTCCACCGTGCCGGGAATTACTTCGTCGATATCGACGAGCAGCAGGTCCACCGCACCGAAGGTGGCGGCGCGCGCGACGGCTTGCAGATCGGAGATGGCGCGATGCGATCCAATCCGCTCGTGAAAGAGCGCGGTCGCAGCTTCGATCTGCGACGCGTAATGCCCATCCAGAACCGCGCGGGCCGCATCCGCCAACGCGCTTTCGCTCATGTTGTCGGGGCTTGCGGATATCCCCTCGGCCAACAGACCCGGATAGCTGTTGAGCGACCGGAACATCGGTCCAACCGGCTCGGTCGCAGCAAGGATAAGCGGCGTTTCCCGCCCTGCCAGAACCATGCGCAAGGCGGCGTCCACTTTGCGCACGAAACTGAGCAACAATTTCTTCCGGCCTTCGGAATTGGCCTGTGTGGTGTCTTGCATGAGGTCTTTGACCGGAGAACGGCCAGCGGCGTCGGCGGCGCTGTCGGGCAAGCCGGGCACGTTGACCGCCGTGGCTGGTTGGTCGGCGAAGACCTCGACCAGACGGGCATCGTTCTCGGACAGGGCCAGTACGAATGCATGTTGGGGAAAGGCCATCGCGCGCATCAGCGGCTTAAGATGGAAGCGGTCCGACACCTCGACCGTTTCGGTAACCTCTGTCGCCAGACGGAAGGTCCGCAGGCTGTCCGGGGTGGCGAGAACCGCAAGGCTGTTGGCCTGAAGTCGCCAGAATTCGCCATCCTCGTCCAGCGCAGAGAGGTGTTCCTCCAGAGCCGCGCGACGGCGCTTGTCGAAACCTGCGGCTTCGAGTTGCTCGAGTGCCGTTCGCGTCAGATTGCCGAACGAGATACGGCTAAGAGTGACATTCTGTGTCTCGGGTGTCGTCGGCAAATAGATCGACACACAGGCATCAGCGCGAGCCTCAAACAGTGCCCGGATTTCGGGGTTGGTTGGAATATCGACATAAAGCATGAATTGTCCTTTCGGGGATATTGTCCGGGTCGCTTCACGCGTACCGGTGCCGCTGTAAGCCGGTTCTGCCACGCGCGGACGCTGCAAACGGTACGCGTTGCGATAATGGTCGCCGACAGCGACGGTCCATCCTGCTGCGGCACCTTGTTCGGCGAACCGCCAAAGCGTGTACCGCCCGGGGGAGGATTGTTTGCCACCGCTGGATATCGGGGCGTCGCCCTGTCAACGCGCTTTTTTATTCTCGGGCGTAGAGGGTGTTTTGGCGCCTGCGGCCTTCTTGTCAGTTGTGGTCCCGTCACGCGGCTCGGGTCCACCCCAACGCGGAATTGTCAGGTGGTTATGTAGCCTCCGCCCTGGAAGCCTCCTGTCGCCTGGCGTCTCGAAGGCATCTTGGCCAAGGCCGAGACCCGTACCGGCATGTGTGTCACCAGAAGACCCACCCAGATCAAAGCCGGGCCTGTCGACCCCTTGGCCAAGGTCATTGGGCGTAGGGGCCGCGTCTTGGGCTTGTTTCTTCGCCGCATGCTTTCCGGCATGATCGGTCTGCGCGGAGGATACTGACGACTTGGATGGCGTCTCGTTTTTCTTCATGTCTTCGATCCTTTTATATCTCTTGTTTTGCAGCTTGCCCTCGCGCCGGACAGCGTGATGCTGACCAACGGAATCGCAGGATCCATTGGTCCTTGGCTGGCCCGAGCGTCTGCTGCATCCCAAAACCCACTGCCTTTGGCCGAGTGAAGATTTCGGACACCGTAATCATCTTTTGAAGTATAAATCAGGTGTGCAGCCTGTGTATTGATCCAGATCAGTAGGTCGAAAACTGATAGGTATGGTTGGGGTTCTGCGTCTGCCGTGCCGCTTTCTGGCAGAGGCCGTAGCCTGCTGTCCTCGCTAGGCATCTGCCGGAGCGCTGCTAAAGCGAATGCGAGCAGGACGTGTTGATCGATATCAGTGCCACGTCTGGCCTAGGTGTTATCCTGAGGGCTTATTGAACAGGAGATAATGATGGCTGCGCTGCCCTTTAATGATGCCCGGATCGAAGAACTGGTGTTGCGATTCAACGCCGTGATGGCGAAGGAAGGGACGGATATCTCCGACCTTGGCGGCAATGCCTCGGATGACGAGGTAACCGTGACCTTGCAGGAAACCGAGGGCGATCTGAGCCGTAACGAGATCACCCAAGAGATCGAAAGCATGAATGATGAACAGCAGGACGCTCTGGTCGCGTTGTTCTGGATCGGCCGTGGCGATGCTGAACCTGAAGCCTGGGAGCAGACCAAAGCCCTCGCGCGACAGCAGCATGACGGGCTGGTAAGCCGCTATCTGCTGGGTCAGCCGGAGGTAGGAGAGTTCCTAACGGAAGGTCTGGAGAAGATGCTGGAATATGGTGTCGACTGATGTGGGGGTTGATCCCTTTGACCCTGTGACTGTCGACGTCGTCCGCCGTCCGAACATGGTCATGCCCAACAGTTGGCACCGGTGAACGCGATGTCGCAATTCGAGCTTGTCGCAATCCTGCTGATACTGACCGCCTCATTCAGTTGGGTCAATTTACGGCTGGCGTTCTTGCCGCACACCATCGGCCTGCTTGTCATGGGGCTTGGCGCCTCGCTGGTCGTCATCGGTGCCGAGGCGGCGATGCCGGGGCTGTTCGATTATGAAGGTCTGGCAGCCCTCCTGCGCCAGGTTGATTTCCAGCAAACTGTTCTTGAGGGCATGCTTGCATTCCTTTTGTTCGCAGGCGCGTTGCATGTAGACGTGGTCAGCCTGCGCAGCCGTGCCCTGACCATTGGCACGATGGCGAGTTTGGGTGTTGTAGTGTCCACTGCGATCATCGGATGCGTCGTTTAGGCCGCATCTGGCGTGCTGGGTGTCGCGATATCACTGCCTTGGGCGCTGGTGTTCGGGGCTTTGATCAGCCCGACGGATCCGGTCGCCGTTCTTGCCACGTTGAAAGAGGTAAAGGTCCCCGCCGACCTTAAAATATTGATGACGGGTGAGACCCTCTTCAACGACGGCGTGGGCGTCGTGCTGTTCGCCGTCCTTGTCCACGCCGCTCAAGGTGACGGTTTCGACGCTTTTCAGGTGGGCCAGATGTTCGTGGTCGAGGCCCTTGGAGGTGCTGCCCTCGGGGCCATGACTGGCTATGTCGCCTACCGCGCCATGCGCGTTATCGACGACTATTCGATCGAGGTGCTGATATCTCTGGCGCTGGTCGTAGGCACATATGCGATCGCCTCCAGACTGGTCATAAGCGGTCCGCTGGCGGTTGTCGTCGCGGGGTTGCTGGTCGGAAGCAGGGGCCCGCACGACGCGCTGAGCGATGAAACCCAGCGATACCTTTTCGGCTTCTGGACCTTGATCGATGAAATGCTGAACTCGGTCCTGTTCCTGCTGATCGGGCTGGAGGTCTTGGTGCTGCGGTTCGAGCCCGCATTCGGCTGGCTGATGGCGCTGGCGGTGCCACTGGTGCTGGTCGCCCGGCTGGTTGCCGTCAGCGGTCCGGTCCTGTTGCTTGGGATGTTCCGCAAATTCGCGCGCGGCACCATTCCGGTGCTGACCTGGGGCGGCTTGCGGGGCGGTATCTCGGTGGCGCTGGCGCTGTCTCTGCCAGAGGTCGCAGAGAAATCTGCATTGCTGGCGGCGACATATGCCGTGGTTCTGTTCACGCTGATCGTTCAGGGGCTCAGTCTGCGTGCAGTGATCAAGCGGGTCGTGCGAAGATGACTGTTGATGAGTATTTACGGTCCAAACCGCAGGATCCTCGATCAGGGAAAGTAGTCTGGCGGTAACCGGCTGTGCTGACAGCCCCGATTTATAATTTTAAAGCAAGGAGAAGGTCATGGCGGCCTCATTTTCGATAACCCGCGTCACAGCGCTCTGGGGACGGCTCAACTCCAGCTTCTGGTTTGTGCCCGCAGCCATGGCCGTGTCGGCTATCGCTCTTTCTTTTGTGCTCATCGAGGTCGATGGCCTGCTCGATGTGGCCCAATCGGACAGGCCAGGCGCTCTCTTTACCTTCGGGCCTGAAGGGGCCCGTGCGACGCTGTCGGTGATCGCGAGTTCGATGATCACGGTGGCCAGCCTGATCTTTTCGATCACGATGCTGTCGTTGCAACTTGCCTCCTCGCAGTTTGGTCCGCGAACGCTTGGCAACTTCATGCGGGATCGCAGCAACCAGATCGTCCTGGGAACGTTCATCGCGACCTTTCTGTATTGCCTGTTCGTGCTGAGGTCGGTGAGGGGCACGGAGGGAGCCAGCTTCTCCAGCTTCGTCCCCCATCTGGCGGTTGCGTTTGGTGTGTTGATGGCCGCGGCAAGTGTCGCAGTCCTGCTTTACTTCATCCATCTTATCGCGACGTCGATCCGGGTCGAAACACTGCTGGAAAATCTCGCTGTCGAAGGTTGCGCCGCCGTCGATCAGGTCTTTCCCGAGCGACTTGGCGAAGGGCCGGCAGATGAAGCGGCCGGGCAGACTCTTCCTTATGAATTCGAGGCTGACAGCAGGCAAATCCCGGCCGATTCAGATGGATATGTCCAGAGTATCGGCGGTGATGTGCTGATGCGGATTGCCGCCAAGAATGATCTTGTTCTGTCGATCGCAGCGCGTCCCGGCGCGTTCGTCACAAAAGGCGCGTGCGTGATTACAGCCTATCCGAAGGCAAGGGTTTCGGACGAAATCGACGAGGATCTGCGCGGTGCGGTCGTCATCGGACGGGATCGGACACCCTATCAGGATCTGGAGTTCGCGATCCGCCGCATCGTGGAACTCGCGCAACGCTCCCTGTCGCCCGGCATCAACGACCCTACCACCGCGCTTTACTGTATCGACCGGCTGGGACAAGTTTTTGGCCGATTGGTCGGCCGGGACATTCCCTCGCCAATGCGGCTCGACGAGGGCGGCCAGTTGCGCGTCTTGACCGAAGTCTTTGATCTGGGGGATGTCACTTGCCGGGCCTTCGCGGCGATTGCACGATACGGGATGACCGACGCGGATGTCGTCACCCGGCTTGTTGAAACCCTTGCGAAGTTGGAAAAGTCCTTTCCGCTGGACGCGAGTGTCGCCGTTGCCGAGTTGCGTGAACAGGTGTTGCGCGAAAGCGGGGGGCCGACAGTTCATGCCTTTGACCGCAAAACTCTTTTGGATTTACAGGAGAGCAGCGGGAAGAAGCACTAGTTTTTCCGACCTAACACAAGATTGCCGATGGAAGCAGGGTAGGGATATGGGTCAAATATCCCTGAGCGCAATTATCAGACGACGGCAGTGAGCACAAATCTACCATGATTAGTCTATCTCACGACAGTGTAATACGATCCGTCGCATTATAGTTTATGCTTGAATATTGTTCGATGTCGTACCAATATGGTGCGACATCGAACAATATGGAGCATGTAAATGAAACTATTAACGCGAAGAATAACGGCCATGGTATGCGTTGACCTTATGCAGGTGAAAACCGCATGAAACGTATAGTAATAGGGAGCTTTGCAGCGATTGGCATCCTCTCGCTGGCTCTTTTTGTCGGCGGCCTAGCTCTCGATGCGGGCGGGTTTGACAACACCGAAGGAGGTTATGAGCCTCCCTATGAGGGATGGACTGGGACTCCAACGGACTGGGACGCCGGGGACACAACACCAGGAGGGATGGCAAGGCGTGGCTACGTCGCCAATCTGCTGGTTGACTGCACAACTGGTATGATCTCGTTCCAGATATACGGGCAGACCATCCCGTTTCGCCCCTTCTCGCCGCGTGCTCTCGCAGTACATAAACCGCGCGAAGCTTGTATCGCGCGAGGCTTCACGCCCGAATTCTGACCTTCAGAAAGTGCGGAGGCAAAAATACACGCCAGCAGAGCACCGAGAAGCTGTTCAAGTGTTTGGTGGCGCGGGTTAAGGTCTTGTGGTTGATTTCAGCCAGCGCTGGCTATTTGAGAGACGTACCATAAATGCCTGATGATTATACCGATCCCTATTTTGCATTCATTTACGAAATAGGGATCATCAACCAAATCGGCACGGCCTTCCTTGAAGCGCGTCTGCCAAGCGGCTTGTTGGTTTCCCATTTCGGAGTGGTCAGTCATCTGATCCGCGTATCCGATGGGGCAACTCCTTTGGAGCTATCTCGAGCCTTTCAAGTTCCCAAGACTACAATGACCCACACGTTAGCCGGGCTTGAAAAGCATGGGCTGGTCGAGATGCAAGCAAACCCGAGCGACAAACGATCCAAACAGGTGTGGTTGACGCTTAAGGGAAAACAATTTCAGGAAGATGCGTTGCTAAGACTGGCTCCTCTATTTGCAGTTCTCGACGAACGATTTTCATCAGAGAAAGTCGCAGAAATGTTGCCTAATTTGACCGAATTTCGGATTTTAATCGATGCGCTGCGCAACGATATGGCGTAGCGCCACCCATATTGCTGTATGCTCGACATGTTTTCAAAGAGGTCATCACGAGATTCGGTGACAAATCGACAATATTTCTCAGTCCCTTCAAGCAAGGTCCGTTTTGTCCCGCATAGCTGCCCCCTAGATTCTCGTCCGAACCACCGAGGGGCACCAGAGGCAGACCGGGAACCTTTTGTCAGGTGGCGAGCACGAGCTCGGCGCATATCCTTGCGACGCGAATATGACCCCGGCCAACCCTACCGGACCATGGATTATTGCGGTCTCGGTTCTTATCCGACCTAGGCGGCAGTTTTCGGTTCCGCCCGGTTCGCTGCATCGGACTGCGTCAAACCCCAGAAATCCGCGATGTGGCGGGTCGACGAAATACCGACTTCCAGCATGTATTCGCCTGCTTCCCCCAGGCCCTTG
>Ga0306909_100211_pt1 | contig 17381 bp, 21 predicted proteins | sample AntRauMFilla2697_FD_190439 | JGI IMG/M metagenome (GOLD analysis project Ga0306909, IMG submission 190439) | Saline lake microbial communities from Rauer Islands, Antarctica - Metagenome Filla 2 #697 (v2) (version 2) | ecosystem: Environmental > Aquatic > Non-marine Saline and Alkaline > Saline ... | reverse complement strand
CCTGCACAAACGTCGCCGCACCTTTGTCGCCGGGCGCGATCTGGTGCATCAAGGGCAATCGGATCAGGCTGCGTACATCCTCATTTCTGGCTGGGCCTGTTCTTACAAGCTTCTGGAGGATGGTCAGAGGCAGATTATCGATTTCCAGATCCCGGGCGATTTTCTTGGGTTGCGCAGCGTCGTGTTGCACCTGTCGGACCACAGTATAGAGCCTGTCACGGATATCGAAGTGACTGAAATACATGTTTCCGACCTTATGAAGGCGTTTGCTGACACGCCCCGGCTGGCAACAGCTGTCTTTTGGGCTGCGTCCCGTGACGAGGCAATGGTTGTCGAGCATTTGATCAATATAGGACGTCGCGAAGCGGAGGTCCGTGTGGCGCATTTCTTGTTAGAGCTTGGTGCGAGACTTGCCCTCGTCGGCTTGGGCAGCAAGGCGGGTTATGCCTGCCCGCTAACCCAGTATCTGATGGCCGATGCACTGGGGCTTAGCTCGGTACACGTAAATCGGGTCCTGCGAAAGCTGCGCGAAGCTGGATTGGTGACGTTTCGCGATGGTTTAGTTACGTTTGATGACTATGACCGTCTGGTTAAATTTGCAGATTTCGAGATGACCTATCTGGATCAGATCGGACCGCTACTGGTCTGAAATCGCGGCCAGATTGGGTTGCTCTAAAGTTTGATCAATATGAGCAAGAAGTTGTGACTGCTGTAATCCTTCCAGCTTTCGGCAGAGCGTTTTGACGAAACTTTGGGAGTAAGCGTCTCAAGTGCCACGCTTACTTCCATCATCCTACTGTGGACCTGATGCTGCCGAGTGTCGATGAGAGACCCATGCGATGACAGATGGGTTCACACTGCTAAAAGGCTGAGTAGTTCAATGGGCATGTATGATTTGAGCCAGCCCCGCGACGGCGCCTCCCATGGCGTGACGGGCCACACCGGTTCGGAACTCAGAATTCGAGGTCGAAGTAATGGAAAATCTTAAGAAGTCGATTGATCAGTTATATACTGGTGCAAGTAAGAAGGCAGCGATATTTCGCTACCTGTTGATCGGCTTTGATTTCTCCACGATCGTGTTCTTTATCGTCACTGTACCTCGTGACCCAACGCCCGCGATCCTTGCCGCTGATTTTGTTATCGGTGCACTAATCTTGGCAGATTTTTTGTCACGCCTGTGGATTGCCCCAGATCGAGCGCGGATGCTTCGCCAAATCTATACCGTGACGGACGTCGTGGTTATCTTGTCGCTCTTGCTGGCACCGCTGGTGTCGCAGAGTTTTGGCTTCTTGAGAGTCTTGCGGACCTTGCGCCTGCTGCATTCTTACCATGTTCTGCGCGACCTGCGCCGCGATACGCCGTTCTTCCGCCGCAACGAGGATGTCATTGTAAGTTCAGTTAATCTTGGCGTCTTCATTTTCTTCATGAGTACCCTCATTTTCGTGCTGAGGGCTGATCATAACCCAGACATCGTCGGCTATGTAGATGCGCTCTACTTCACCGTGTCCGCACTGACGACTACCGGTTTTGGCGATATCGTGCTGGCTGGCACCATAGGGCGGCTATTAGCAGTGGTCATCATGGTCGCGGGTGTTGCTCTGTTCCTTCGCTTAGCGCAGACTGTTTTCCGACCCAGCAAGCTGCGCCACAAGTGTCCAGAGTGTGGCCTCAATCGGCACGAAACTGACGCGGTACACTGCAAGCATTGTGGCGAAATACTCAAGATTGAAACGGGAGGTGCCTCCTGAGTTCGATCTATGGTCCGCCGAGGCGCGGTGGACCCATTGAGCAGCGATTGTGCAGTTCAGGCAAAAGTGGGGACGCGGATGTCGATTATTCCCCATCCCTGGTTTGAGGTCGTGCGCCGCTTTGGAATCGCTCGGAACGCTCTATGAGATCGCTCATGCGGGCCGCGGCGCGGATCGTCAAAGGATGAGGGGCGGCATCACTCCGGGGTTCGATGATACGTGCCATGTCGCGTGCAAGGTCCAACTGCGGGCCAGATGAGGTTGCCAACAAGGCGATCACCAAGTTCTCCAGAGCAATCACCCGGATATGCAGAAGGCCGATCTGGGTATCACCGATCGCCGGCATCTCCGCTTCAAGGCGACTGGAAGCCAAATGGGATTCACGACCGCATTGACCCGAGCCTCCCTCATTGGCCCACCTGGCCAGCGCTCGTTCACGCTGTTGGGCGTCACCGATAACCTGAAAATCTTGATCTGACATGTGTCCTCCCTGATGATTGACGCGACCAGAGACCCTGATTGCGTCTTGGATCACAGCTTTCAGTTTCCAATTTCAACGACGATTTTGCCAACGGCATGCCCCTTTGCAAGCTGCGCGTAGGCGGCGTCGACCTCATTCATGGCAAAGGTGCTGTCGGTGACAGTCTTGACGATCCCTTTGCTCAGCAACGCACCAAGTTGGGCCAGCATCGCACCATCAGGTTCCATCCAAAGCGTTTCAAAATGCACGCCATGTTTTTCGGCAAGGCCAGCACCATCCTGACCTTTGATCGAAATCATGGTGCCGCCCTTTTTGAGCACTTTGAACGACCGGTCCAACGTGTCACCACCGATCATGTCAAATACCAGATCGTAGTCAGAGATTTCATCTTCGAACTGCTGCACGGTATAGTCGATTATCTTGTCTGCTCCGAGCGTTTTGACCACTTCGATATTCTTTGTACTGACCGTCGTGGCGACATAAGCGCCAACATGTTTGGCGATCTGGATGGCGAAGGTGCCGACACCGCCCGAACCTGCGTGGATCAGGACCTTATCGCCTTTCTTGAGGTGTCCCTTGGTCAACAGCGCCTGCCATGCCGTCAACCCGGCCAAGGGAACGCTGGCGGCCTGCGCATAGCTGAGGTTCGTGGGTTTGAGCGCGAGTTCGCTTTCCTTGACGCGTGCAAACTCCGCGATGGCACCAGCATCTTCCTGATTGGGGCGGGCGAAAACCGCGTTTCCCACCTTGAAGTTGGCGACACCCTTACCGATCTCGACGACTTCTCCGGCCACATCAAAGCCCATGACATGCGGGAAGTTCAGCGGCATAGCCTCTTTCATGACACCTGAGCGCAGAATGTTGTCGATCGGGTTCAAGCTGGCGGCGTGGACCCTGATCAGAACGGAATCGTCGCGCAGGACCGGCTTGTCGATCTCGGTTATCTCAATGGTCGCGTTGTAGTCCGATATTGTTGCGGCTTTCATCTTGGTATCTCCTTTAAGGATTGCTGGCGTTTGCGAGGAAGGCGGCGGGTCGCTAGGCTGAAAAATGCGCGGGTCTAACGGTTGATGGCGGTGCGGTGCCAAGTGCAGACAAGCCGCGCCTGTCTGATCGCTCATGTGTAAGCGCCAGCAGAATAGGTGAGCTCATAGCTGTGGCTGTAGATCTCGAAAACGATGCCAAACGGGTCCTCGACATAGACCATCCGGTAGGGTTTCTCGTCAGGGAAATATTCCCTCACGGGCATGCGTTGTTTGCCGCCAGCGGCCAAGATTTTTGCGAGCAGACCCTCAACATCAGGGTCCTGAATAGCAAAGTGAAACATGCCGTGTTGGCGAAAGGAAAGGTTGTCGTCGGGTGCGCTGTTACCATCAAATTCAAAAAGCTCAAAACCAATCCGGTCGGCGGTCGCCAGATGGGCAATGCGCAGCTGCGTCCAGCCAGCCCCGAAAACATCCGTGCACATCTGCCCGATGTCACTATTGTCTTCTGCGACCTTTGTGGGTTCCATGATCGTATAGAAGCCAAGGACGTCGGTGTAGAATTTCACAGCGGCGTCAAGGTCGGGAACGGACAATCCGATATGCGAGAAAGCGCGCGGCGAAGTCATGCTGCGTTCAACGTCCCGCGTTGCAGCAACATGCCGTACACGCCGCCCAAAACGGCCCCGAATACAACGTGGAGCAATAGTGTCATTACCGGCGCCATGATACCTAAGGTCATACCGAACAGGCCAGCTCCCGCCATCGGCATCACGACGATCATCATGCCCAGCCATGCTGCCACGCCAAAGCCGATACCTTTGACGACTGCATTCTCGCCGGGGATCAGCCCGTAGAGTAGGGCAAATCCGCCGCCCCATGCAATTGTGCCAATCAAGAAGTGGATGACCCATCCGATCGCTATGGACGCGCCCATCATTATGCCGATCATCGCTGCGACATCCAGCTCGGGCATCACGCCCATCATTCCTTTGATAACCATCATCGCTGACAAGACGACAGTTGCAATAAATCCGGCGACAAGGCCGGCTGGGACATTCTGCATTCTGGATTTCCTTCTTCTAGGGCATCAGCCCGATTTCTTGTTTCCCATTGTTGAGGTTGGGTTGCGGCGTCTTGTTCCGGTTGCATTTCCCGCAAGGGATCATCATCCGCGTTTTCGACGCAAATGGTCAGGCATCGCTATGACTGAGTCATGCCTATGCCAAGTTTGACAACGGAGGACTGATTGAGGTTAGGCCACCACGACCCCTTTTTTTGATGGAATGAAGACATGATGGTCGTATTCGGCAGGCAGCAAGACACCTTCGGAGAGTCCACTGAAATGCATCAGAACGCCTCGTTCTCGTATCTGGTGCGTCTAACAAACGTAGAGTTCCTTCCCATCGAAATGAGGCGGGACGAGACCGGAAGGTGGTACATCGATGTCGACACGGGAGTTCACGCCATCAAGACGCGGGTTCATGGCATCTGGGCTGGCAGGAACGGCACTTGTGTCGCTGGTACAACCGGTCTTTGGCCAAACTGATCTTCCCGATCTTGCCGACTATGGACCTGAATTTCTTTCAGGGGGAGAGTGGGTGTTCATCATTGCCGCAACATCACAGCTCATCCCTTCGGATGGCAAAGGGTCAGGTGCTTAGGAAGCACGAGTCCCGGTATTTATAGACCGGCAGCTTGCCGGTGATTTTGGCACCGCTGCCGACTGGTACATGGAGGGTCCACACCACCCGGGGGCGGATCCGCTTTTAGGCTTTCCATCGTCGCTGTCGCCCGCACAGATCTATCGCGATAGCATCAAGGCGTTCGACGACTGGTGCCGCGAGACCAAGGGTACGGTTTTCGCAGAGCTTGACGCCCTGGCGCAGGACGAGGCGCTGACGGCTCTCGACGGCGGTGAGGTCAATCTGCCCGATACCTTGCGCGATTTCTTTGATCTTCTGCTTCAGAACACGAAGGAAGGCTTTTTCAGCGACCCGCGCTATGGCGGGAATCATGGCATGGCGGGATGGGTCCATATCGGCTTTCCGGGCGCGCGCGCCAGCTTTCTTGAATGGAACGATCCCGCGATGGACAACGTCGCATACCCGCTCGGCCCAGTGTCGATCGCTGGCGAGAGGACCTGAGCGATGGCACGCACAGACCCCAAAAAGGACGTCGTTATCATTGGGCTTGGATGGACCGGGGCCATGGCAGGGATCGAACTGGCGAAGGAAGGCCATGAAATTCTGGCACTTGAGCGGGGCGCGGACCGCGACACGGGTGCCGGACTTTCAATACCCCAACGTGGCAGACGAATTGCGCTACGGCGTGCGGTACGGCTTTATGCAAAAGCCCGTCAATTCGACGCTGACCTTGCGGCATGGGACGCAAGATACGGCACTGCCGATGCGGCATCTGGGATCGTTCCTGCCGGGCGACGGGTAGGGGGCGCGGGCGTTCATCGGAATGGCAATACCTGGCGTCCGTTGGCCGAGGAATTGCGGTTGTGGAATGCCCCCTCTGAAGTGGTCCAGCCACTGGGATATGTTTATCCCGATTTTAGGAGGACCAAAGGATGGCTGGAACACGAGAGAAGCCCGAGGACATCGTGCTGAAGTTGCGACAAGTTGAAGTGCTGCAAGGGCAAGGACGGTCTACGGCAGACGCCGTGCGGCAGTTCGGCGTGACGGTTCAGACCTACTATCGGTGGCGCAAGGAGCGAGCTATGTCTGCCATTGGTCCGAGGACAATGGCGAGCGCGGCATGAGCCGTGATCAGCTCAAGCGGCTGAAAGAGCAGGAGGCCGAGAATACCCGGCTCAGACGTGCCGTGTCGGATCTGACGCTGGACAAGATGATCCTCACCGAGGCTGCGCAGCGAAACGTCTAAGCCCTTCTCGCCGCCGCCAGTGCAATGATCATGTGCGGCAGGCTCTCGGCGTATCTGAGCGCCGGGCCTGCCGCATACTCGGGCAGCATCACTCGACACAGCGCAAGGTGCCCTGTGGCCTGCCGGACGACGAACGGCTGACCGAGGACATCACCGCACTGACAGAAGAGTTTGGACGCTATGCGCTGCCCGGCAGGCGATTGCGCAGCAATCTGCCGAGAGGGGGTATCGCATGATTACCGGGATGCTGAACAACAGCGGCTGGCATGTAAATCATAAGCGCCCCTCTCGTGGTTTGTTTGCAAACCACTGCCGGGCAGCGGTCGAGCGAATTTGGCGGTGGGAAGGGCGTGACAGGTCCCACAAAAACAACCCAAGAAGGGTCGGCTGTGGCTGAACCCTCTCGGGACATTGCTGCGCAATGCCCTGCCGGGCAGTGGACGGGTCGTGCGTGAGGCTGCGGCCGGAGCGCCCGAACCATGTCCGGTCCTATGACTTCGTCCAAGACCGGACCCACGACGGGCGGATCTTCCGCACTCTCAACATCATCGACGAGTTCACGAAGGAGGCGCCCCCTCTCGGCGATGCATGCATCGCCTGCCGGTCAATGGGATGATCCGTGTCAAACGAAGGCTCAATTCAACGGATGTAGTCGACGCCTTGACCATTGCCCGTCAGTGCATTGCGCAGCAATGTCACGAGAGGGGGATCTGTTCATTCTACGCGGCTCGCCGGAATACATAAGGTTGGACAATGGCGCGGAGTTTATCGCAAAGAAGGTGCGCGCCGGGATCGGCGCGGTGGGTGCCAAAACAGCCTTCATCGCCCCAGGATCACCCCTCTCGGGACATCGCCCTGCGATGCCCTGCCGGGCAGCGCATGGGAAAACGGCTACTGCGAGAGCTTCAACGCTCGCTTTCGGCCCTCTCGGCAGATTGCTTTGCAATCGCCTGCCGGGTAATAGACGAACTGCTGAACGGTGAGGTCTTCTACTCGCTACGCGAGGCACAGATCCTCATCGAGAGATGGCGTCGCCACTACAGCACCCCCTCTCGGGCATGCCGCGCATACCCTGCCGGGCAATGGTCAGGCCACATAGCGGCTTAGGTTTCCGTCCACCGGCACCAAAAAGAATCATGCCAATAGACCAGAGCCCAACCATGCACTAACAATTGACTTGGACCACTCGGTGGGGGCACTCCATATACCGTCAGGTATACCGTCATAATATTCGATAGCCCACCGATAGATAGTGAAGCATCTCGCATGCTGTATTGTTTATTATCAGATACTTATATCGCGCTGTGGAGAGAAGTCGGATACGCTAGCGCAGGCAAAATTATTCCCACTCGATGGTGCCGGGAGGTTTGGAAGTGATGTCATAGGTGACACGGTTGATACCCGGCACTTCGTTGATGATGCGGGTTGCTGTCTCGCCCAGAAATTCGTGGCTGAACGGGTAATAATCGGCGGTCATACCGTCGACGGAGGTGACAGCACGCAAAGCGCAGGCAAAGTCATAGGTGCGCCCGTCACCCATCACGCCAACGGTGCGCACCGGAAGGATTGCGACAAATGCCTGCCAGATATCGTCGTAGAGCCCGTGCTTTCGGATCTGGTCGATATAGACGGCATCGGCCTCGCGCAGGATATCGAGTTTTTCACGGGTAATCTCGCCGGGACAGCGGATGGCGAGGCCTGGACCGGGGAAGGGGTGGCGGCCGATGAACGAGGGCGGCAGGCCCAACTCGCGGCCCAGCACGCGGACTTCGTCCTTGAACAGCTCGCGCAGCGGCTCGACCAGTTTGAGGCCCATCTTTTCGGGAAGACCGCCCACGTTGTGGTGGCTTTTTATCGTGACCGAAGGGCCGCCGGAGAAGGACACCGATTCGATCACGTCCGGATAGAGCGTGCCCTGAGCGAGAAACTCCGCGCCGTCGATCTGGTTGGCGTATTTTTGAAAGACGTCAATGAACAGCCGCCCGATGATCTTGCGCTTGGTTTCGGGGTCGGACTGGCCTTCCAGCTCTCCCAGAAACAGCTCACGCTCGTCGGCATAGATCACCTTGAGGTTCATGTTGTCGCGGAACATCGTCACGACTTCCTCGGCCTCGTTCTTGCGCAGCAGGCCATGATCGACGAATACGCAGGTGAGCTGATCGCCAACCGCCTCGTGGATCAAAGCCGCGGCAACGGAGGAATCAACCCCGCCCGACAGGCCGCAGATCACCTGTTTGTCGCCCACGGTGGTGCGGATCTTTTCGATCGCTTCCTCGCGATAGGCATTCATGGTCCAGTCGCCGGTGAAGCCCGCCATCCGCACGAAGTTTTCGTAGAATTTCAGGCCATTGGGGGTGTGGTGCACCTCCGGGTGGAACTGCACGGCATAGAATTTGCGGCTCTCGTCGGCGGTGATGGCAAAAGGCGCGTGCGGCGAGGTGCCGAAGACTTCGAAACCCGGCGCGATGCGGCTGACGTGATCGCCGTGGCTCATCCAGACCTGCTCGCGATCGGTCAGAAACCAGCCCTCCAGAAGCTCCGTCCTGGAACCCGTCGGCGCGACGAAGGCACGGCCGAATTCCTTGGTGCCGTGGCCCGTCTCGACCTTACCGCCCAGCATTTCCATCATCACCTGCTGGCCATAGCAGATCCCTAGCACAGGCACATCGAGCGCGAACACTTTTTTCGGCGGGCGCGGAGATGTGGCATCGATGACCGAGGCCGGTCCGCCCGACAGGATGACCGCTTTTGGCGCAAAGCTATCGAGAAAGGCGTCATCGACCGCGTTGAACGGGTGGATTTCGCAATACACGTTCAGCTCGCGCAGTCGGCGGGCAATCAGCTGCGTCACCTGGCTGCCGAAGTCGATGATGAGGAGGCGGTCATGGGTATGTTCTATCATGCGATCTGATTATGCGGGCGGGGCGGGCGTGACAAGGTTGATTCAAGCTGCATATGCGCCCGCGCCTGTAATTCCCGCGCCTCCAAATAGAGAAGGGCGCTGCGGATTATGTCGCTTTTTTACCTGCAAGGCCGCAATCCGCGCGGGAAGGGGCGGGGGATTGCGGTACTGCGATGCAAAGACATGCACAAAGGGATGGACCATGGCAGAGGCAGTAAGACGCGCGCGCGGCGGAGGCGGAGCGGCTCGGCGCGCAGAGCGCACGGCAGTTTCCTTCGAGACGGCGCGTTACATCGAGCGCAATATCCCCAACTTCGAAGTGCTGACCGAAGAGGCGATCTCGATTATCGAGGCCAACGCCGAGACGATTCTTGAAGAGATTGGTGTGAATTTCCCTGACAATCCGCGCGCGCTGGACCGCTGGCGGGAGGCCGGTGCCGATGTGCAGGGCGACCGGGTGCGCATCCCGCGCGGTCTGGCGCACTCGCTGATCAAGACGGCTCCGTCCTCTTATACACAACATGCGCGCAACCCTGACCGAAACGTGGTCGTGGGCGGCAAAAGCCTCGTGCTGGCGCCGGTCTACGGCCCGCCCTTCGTGCGCGATGCCGCGGGCGGTCGCCGCTATGCCACGATGGAGGATTTCCGCAAATTCGTGAAGCTGGGCTACATGTCGAAATGGCTCCACCATTCGGGCGGCACGGTTTGCGAGCCGACGGACATCGCCGTGAACAAACGCCACCTCGACATGTTGCACGCCCATATGACGCTGAGCGACAAACCCTTCATGGGGTCCGTGACAGAGCCGTCACGTGCGCAGGATTCGGTGGATATGTGCGGGGTGCTGTTCGGTGAGCAGTTCGTGCAGGACAACACTGTGATGACCTCGCTCATCAACATCAACTCTCCGATGACCTTCGACGATGTGATGATGGGCGCGCTGGAGGTTTACGCGCTCAACAATCAGGCCTGCATCATTTCGCCGTTCATCGTGGGCGGTGCCATGGCGCCGGTATCGGTCGCGGGGACGCTGACGCAAGTGCTGGCCGAAACGCTCGCGGGCATCGCCTATAGCCAGCTGATCAAACCGGGTGCGCCAGTGATTATGGGGGCGTTCGTGACCTCGATCGACATGAACTCCGGTGCGCCGACGTTCGGGACGCCCGAAGCGGCGATGATCACCTACGGCGCGGGGCAACTCGCGCGGCGTCTGAACTTGCCATACCGCTCTGCGGGATCGTTCTGCGGGTCAAAACTGCCCGATGCGCAGGCCGCCTACGAGACGGCGAACAGCCTGAACATGGGCCTGCTGTCGGGTGTGAACTTCATGCTGCATGCTTGCGGTTGGCTCGAAGGGGGCCTTGTCTCGTCGTTCGAAAAATTCGTGATGGACGCCGACCAGTTGGGCGCGCTGCATCATTTGGCGCGCGGCATCGAGATCGACGAGAACGCACAGGCAATGGATGCAATCCGCGAAGTCGGTCCGGGCGGGCATTACCTTGGCTGCGCGCACACGCAGGCGAATTTCAAACAGTCGTTCTGGAAGTCGGACCTGCTGGATTACAAACCCTTCGAGACATGGGAGGACGAGGGCGCGCGCGATACGCAGACCCTCGCCGCACTTCGTGTCGAAAAGATGCTGAACGATTACCAGCAACCGCCCATGGACCCCGCCACAAGTGAGGCATTGGACGCCTTTGTGGCGACGCGCAAGGCAGCAGAGCCCGACAGCTTTATGTGAGCGGCCTCTCTATGAAATAGGCCTCGCGGTCAGAATGATACAGGTTGCGGGCCCGATTGGGCGGCCCGCAAGTCGCGCGCCTCGCCCACGATAGCGATCAGAAGATCCACATGGCGGGTCAGGTCGTAGCAGGCGTCGGCGCCGGAGCGCTGCTGTTCAAGTTCGGCCTCTATGTCCACAAGGCGCATGAGTGCGGCACCGTGACGCGGCAGCACGCCGTAGCCCAACAGCCGCGGCAGATGGCTGGTGCGCCGGTAGTCCTGTGCGCCGATACGTGCGGCCCGCATCAACAGGCGGGGGCGGTGCAGGTTGGCCAACAGGCTGTGGATATCTCTCATGTTTTGTCTCTCCGGTGTTCCAAAATTATGGCTGATGCCTTGTTCGATCTGGCCATAATCCACCAGTTTTCCGTATGTTGCGTTGTGGTCCTAATCACCGTTCGCCCTCTTCAGGATTGTTTACGATTTGTGAACAATCATGGTCCTCACGAGCTATTTTAACCAATGGGTAACCAATTCTCCAATAGGTTGCATTTACCTATTGTTATTACGCTGAGGAGGGACACTCAGACATGGGGCAGATGTTAATGAATATGACACGAACACCGACACGCAGTGTGGCGGCTAACGGCGATGTGCCGGGCTGGGTGCCACGCTCGGTGCAAAACTACATCGACCACACTGAAATGGGTGTGCCGATCCGCGCGCTTGCACGGCAGCAGGGATGTCACGCATCGACAATCCTGCGTCAAATCAGGCGGGTGGAAACCCTGCGCGACGATCCTTTGGTGGACGGTGCGCTCAAGACGCTGGGCGGATGCGCGCAGGATGGCCCTGATGTGTCCGAAGACGCACAGCCGCACGCGGGATCAGGTCAGGATCTGCCAGATAAGGCAGAGCTGGCATCGCACGGCCTACGTGTTTTGCGCAGATTGTGCGAGACGGGCGCGGTTCTGGCCGTTGCCGCTGACATGGAGATGGCGGTGATCGTGCACGACGGGCAAAGCGGTGAAAGCACCCGCACCGGCGTGGTCGAGCGTGGCATCGTCGAGGCGATGGCCCTTCGCGGCTGGATCGCGGCACCTGCGGCGGGTCGTATCACGCGCTATCACATCACTGCGGCAGGACGCAGTGCGCTGGCCGATATGATGGCCCGAAACGAGAGCGCGCAGGCCGGCGGCATGGAGCAAGACACGGGTGAGACGCGCGATACGCCGCGCCGCATCCGCTATAGTCTGGCCGAAAGTCCACTTTCGGCGCTGGCGCGGCGCAGGGACCGCGATGGCGAGCGGTTTCTGAGCGATGATCTGGTCCGCGCCGGTGAGCGGTTGCGCGAGGATTTCGAGATGGCGCAAATGGCTACGGAGGTATCGCGCGATTGGGACCAGTTTCTGGCGACATTGCGCAACGCTTGTGCGCCGTTGCAACGCGGCGGGTCGGCTGCGACCCAAAATGCGCATAAACGCGTGATTTCGGCTTTGCAGGACCTTGGACCGGGCCTGTCGGATGTCACATTGCGTTGTTGCGGTTTCCTCGAAGGTCTGGAGACGGCTGAAAAAACCCTCGGATGGTCCGCGCGGTCGGGCAAGATCGTGCTGCGCATCGCACTCATGGGGCTCAAGCGCCACTATGCTGAAAACGCAGATCCGCGCGGTGCTATGATCGGATAAACTGCTGGAAATTCGGGAATTGGGGTGCATAGCGGCAATGCGCCGCGTGAGGCTTTTGTTTCATCTGCGATGTGTTAGATAAGGGATATTCATCACACGAGGTTCCAATGCGCGATCTGAAAATCCCTGAACAGCGCCACCCCGAAAAGGCGCGTCGCCCCGACAACGCCCAGCCGAAAAAACCCGACTGGATTCGCGTACGCGCGCCCGGCGGTAAGGGCTATGAAGATACCGCAAAGATCATGCGAGAGAACAAGCTGGTGACGGTTTGTGAGGAAGCGGGCTGTCCAAATGTGGGCGAATGTTGGTCGCAGGGCCATGCCACGATGATGATCATGGGCGAGGTTTGTACGCGGGCGTGCACGTTTTGCAACATTGCAACCGGCAAACCGCCGGAAGGGCTTGATGCGTTCGAGCCCGGGCGTGTGGCGGATGCGGTGGCAAAGCTTGGGCTGAACCATGTCGTCATCACATCGGTGGACCGTGACGATATCGAGGACGGCGGCGCAGATCACTTTGCCCAGACGATCCGTGCGATCCGGCACCGCGCGCCCGGCACCACCATCGAGATTTTGACCCCCGATTTCATCAAGTGTGGTCCAGAAGCTCTTGAAAAGGTTGTCGAAGCGCGGCCCGATGTATTCAACCACAATCTTGAGACGGTGCCGGGTCTGTATCCTGAGGTGCGGCCCGGAGCGCGCTATTTTCACTCGCTGCGTCTGCTGCAACGGGTGAAGGAACTGGATCCGTCGATGTTTACGAAATCGGGGATTATGGTGGGCCTTGGTGAAGACCGGCAGGGTGTGACGCAGGTCATGGACGACATGCGCGCCGCCGACATCGATTTTCTGACCATCGGGCAGTATCTGCAACCGACGCCCAAACATCACCGCGTGGACCGTTTTGTCCATCCCGATGAATTTGCGGCCTATGAAAAAGCCGCTTACGGCAAGGGATTTCTGATGGTGTCAGCGACGCCGCTCACGCGGTCAAGCTATCATGCGGGCGATGACTTCGCGCGCCTGCGCAGCGCACGGAACAAGAAACTTGGCATCGCCTAGGGCTTGCGGACACTACTGAGACACGCGGGCCTTTTTGGTGCGCCCGCGTGCTGAACCCGTTAATGACCGCATGACCGCCGCTGGAGTTAGTATCTGCGTCAGGGGCTCTTTCCCTGATCAACTGAATACCTCAACAAATGACAGTCCCATACCGATGACATGTTGCCGATTTCATCGCAGCCAAATGGTCACGGCACGATGCGGCGGGGGATGCGCTCGGATTGCGCCCAGTCGGGCCAGACCCCGGCCCATTCGAGCCCCACAATCACCAGCGCCGCCGCGATGACGCCGAACACCAGCTTTACCCGTCCCGCTGACGGTGGGTTCTGGATCCATCGTTTTGCCCGCAGAAGCCAATGAACATCCATCATCGCTTATGCACCGTCGGTAAACCGGACTTTGCCAATATACGGCAGATTTCGGTTTCGTTGCGCAAAATCAATGCCGTAGCCTACGACAAATTCATCCGGTATCTCAAATCCGATGTGATCGGCGCGCAGATCGACCTCGCGCCGCGAGGGTTTATCCAGCAGCGCCACCGTCTTGAGCCGTGCAGGTTTGCGCGCCCGCAGCAAGCCCGTCACGTGAAAGAGCGTGTGGCCCGTATCGACGATATCTTCGACCAGCAACACATCGCGCCCTTCAATGCCGCCGCGCAAGTCCTTGAGAATACGCACTTCCCGCGTGCTCTCTGTGCCGTCGCCATAGCTTGACGCTTCCAGAAAATCGACCTCGATCGGCAGATCCAGCTCGCGCACCAGATCGGCAATGAATACGAAGCTGCCGCGCAACAGGCCAACGACCACCAGCTTGTCGGTACCAGCGAACTCTTCCCGGATCTCGGCGCACAGTTCCTCGATCCGCGCGGCAATGGATTTTGCCGAGATCATCTGGTCTATGACATAAGGACGCGCGGTCATGGCCACCTCTTGATTGTGCGCCCCTGAGGGCTTTGATACAGCGCTACGCAAACGAGCCTGGGAAATCAATGCCAACGCACTCCGAAAACCGCAAGATGCCCTACACCGCCCAGCAGATGTACGATCTGGTGGCCGATGTAGCCAAATATCCTGAATTCCTGCCGTGGACTGCCGCCGCGCGGATCAAATCCGTCGAAGACAAGGGCGATCACAGCGTCATGGACGCCGATCTAGTGATCTCGTTCAAGGTGTTCCGCGAGCGGTTCACCTCACGCGTCGTGCTGTGGCCAGAGGCGATGAAGATCGACACCGAATACCTTGACGGGCCGTTCAAATATATGAAATCCAACTGGGCGTTCCGCGAAGTCGAGGGCGGCTGCGAGGTGGATTTCTTCGTAGATTTCGAGTTCCGCAACAGAATTCTGCAAAAGATCATCGGCGTCGTGTTCAACGAGGCGATGCAGCGGGTCGTCAAAGCGTTTGAGAAGCGTGCGCAGGCGTTGTACGGCTAGCTCCGATTGGGATCACGTCTGGGGAGGACGCCATGGGGATCACGGACCAGCTTGTTAAATTTAGGACTGCGGAGGTGCCGGAAGAGGCCGCCGCGATGACGCGCTTGTCGCTGTTTGATTGGGCAGCCTGCGGTATTGCAGGCGCGGACGCGGCGGAATTTGCGGCCTTCCGCCGCGCGCAGATGATTGAGGATGGCCCTGCCCATGTCTTTGGCGGCGAGGCACTGGGGGCTGCGGCGGCTGCCTTGCTCAATGGCACACTCAGTCACGCGCTGGATTACGACGATACGCATTTCGCGCACATCGGGCATCCGTCCGTGGCCGTGCTGCCCTGCGTCATGGCCCTGGCCGAAACCCTCGCTATTCCGCTCACCGATGCAATTGATGCGGCGACCATCGGGGTTGAGGCGTCAATCCTCACTGGCGTTTGGCTCGGGCGCGCGCATTACCAGATCGGATATCACCAGACGGCGACGGCGGGCGCCTTTGGTGCCACGCTGGCCGCCGCGCGGTTGCTGGATCTCGACAAGCACCAGACGCGCCATGCGCTTGGCCTGTGTGCCAGCATGGCCTCCGGCGTAAAGGCGCAATTCGGCACCATGGCCAAACCGCTGAATGCCGGGCTCGCCGCGCGCACGGGCGTCGAGGCGGCCCTTTGGGCGCAGGCGGGGATAACGGCGGCGGCGGACGGGCTGGACGGTCCATCGGGATTCGGCCCAACCCATCACGGCGAGGCGGCGGAGATCAAGCTGCCGCGCAAGGACTGGCAGATCAGCACGATCAGCCATAAATATCACGCCTGCTGTCACGGTCTGCACGCCATGCTGGAGGCGCTGGCCGCTGCAGATATAGCGCCAGACAGGATTGCGGGCATCAGGATCCGCACCCATCCGCGCTGGATGAGCGTGTGCAACATCGCGGCGCCCAAGACCGGGCTGGAGGTGAAGTTCAGCTACGCCCACACGGCCGCTATGACGCTGCTGAGCCACGGCACCAGCGCGATCTCGAATTTCAGCGATGAAGTAGCACGCGACCCCCAGATTTGCGCGCTGCGCGACCGGATCGAGGTGGTCGAGGACGAGGGCCTGAGCGAGACGCAGGCGCAGGTCACGCTGACGCTGGACTCGGGCGAAGTGCGCCGCCTGCGCCACGATTTGCTGGCGCCAATGTCGCTGGAGACGCGCAGCAAGAAGCTGCGTATAAAGGTCAGTGCATTACTGGGAGACGCGCGCGAGCAGGCTTTGTGGGAGGCGGTAACCGGCAGCGACCTTGACGCGGTAACGGCGTGTTTTGCAGGAACAAACTCGCAAGTCTAAGACTGTGGTAACACCCTTAGCGCAGTCAACAGCATTTCAAGCGCATGGTCGCGCGCGGCCAGCCGCACCGCATCCCGCCCCAGCGCACCGAATTCGACAGTTTGCGTGGTGCAGCCCTCGGGCCCTGCGAGCCCGAAACAAACGCGGCCCTCCGGCTTGTGCTCGGATCCACCGGGCCCCGCAATTCCGGTGAGCGAGACAGCCAGCTGTGCCGCACTGGTGCGCAGTGCCCCCTGTGCCATCTGCGCCGCGACCTCCTCCGAGACCGCACCATGCGCCTGCAGCGTGGCGGGCTTTACGCCCAGCATCTCGACCTTGGCGGCGTTGGAATAAGTGACGAATCCGCGCTCGAACATGTCCGACGATCCTGCCAGATCTGTGAGGGCGGCGGCGACCATGCCCGCCGTGCAACTCTCGGCTGTGGCGATCATCACGCCGCGCGCGCGTGCAAGGGCCAGTATCTCAGACCGCATGCGCCAACCCCGCCAGCACCACAACGCCAATTGCAGCCAGAATACCCGCAAAAACGTCGTCCAACATCACCCCCAAGGCATCGCCGCGCCGGTCGGCCCAACCGACGATCCACGGCTTCCAGATGTCGAACAGCCTGAACAGCGCGAATGCCGCGATCCAGCCCGGCCACATCACGGTGATATCGATGCCCATGCGCCAGCTTGCGATCGACAGCGGCAGCAGCGCGATCCACTGGCCGACCACTTCGTCGATCACGATCTCCGAAGGGTCATGATCCTGCGCCCCTTCGGTCATCCGCGCGGTGGCCCACCACCCGAGGCCAAGCGCCACGACCAGCGCCAGCGCCAGCAGCGGCAAGCCGCCCACAACATGCAAAAGCCACGCCCATGGCAGCGCCACAAGCGACCCCCAGGTGCCGGGTGCAGGGCGGATATAGCCCACACCCATCACCGTGCCGATCATGCGCGGCAACACGCGGGGCTTCATATTTTTACCAGCGTGGCAGTGGCGATACAGGCAATCCCTTCGCCACGCCCGGTAAAGCCCAGACGCTCGGATGTGGTGGCCTTGACCGATACGCGGTCGCCCTCGATCCCGACCATTTGCGCCACTGCCGCGCGCATCGCGGCGGCATGGGGTCCGACCTTCGGATGCTCGCAAATTAGCGTGCAATCAACGTGAG
>Ga0306909_100199_pt1 | contig 17909 bp, 21 predicted proteins | sample AntRauMFilla2697_FD_190439 | JGI IMG/M metagenome (GOLD analysis project Ga0306909, IMG submission 190439) | Saline lake microbial communities from Rauer Islands, Antarctica - Metagenome Filla 2 #697 (v2) (version 2) | ecosystem: Environmental > Aquatic > Non-marine Saline and Alkaline > Saline ... | reverse complement strand
CGTGTCTGCTAAAGTGGGCTGTTTCTGTAATTTCATACGTTAAAAATAAGACTTAACTATCTAAATAACAAATAATTAGACTTGTTTTAATTGCTGATTTATAAAGTTTTTACCATGCAACGGTCTTCTATTATTTAAAAACACATCAATCTTCAAGATGAAAAGGTACTTAAAGAGAAGTGGCATGCTTATAAAGCACACTTCCCTGATTTCGATTTTCGAGTGAACATAAGAAATGCTAAAGAAGAGTAATATCAAGAAGGTTTCCCAAGGGGTTTGTTAGTCAAAATTCTTGGAGATACACTCATTTCTATCAAGGGCTATAACTTAAACACGGAGCTTGAAAAACTTTAAAGACAGAAATAAATGTATTTGAAGTAAAAAAAATGGATGGGCAGGTATGCAAGAAATTAAAGCTAAAGCAGATATTGAGACAGCTATGCTTGATTATTGTTGCAAAATCGAACATTTTTTTTGAAATGGAGAAGTTAAAGTCACCATTTTATTATGAGTCTCATTCTAACTACAGCCTTTGATGTTTTTTATACTTGGATAAATAGAGGAGTTAACTAACAGCCAATTAATTTTAAAATTCGTTAAATTAACAAAATATTCATATCTTTATTTAAATGTAAACCTCAAAAAAAGCATTTATTTTTCAAAAAAGAAAGTAAAAGATGATCAAGTTATTTAATAACCACACTTTTGAGTAGTTATGGTTCTCTATAAAATAGCCTCAACAATTAATCATTCCTACAATTTTAAAATTGTACTACAACCGACTTATGAAAATTTCTGTTATTACATTAATGGTGTTAGTATGCATAACAACAAGTGCTCAAAACATCAATTTAGAAAAAGCTACTACTTATTATAAGGAGGCTGTAGCCTTTGAATCTAAGAATATAGACAGCTCTTTAATTTATACGGAGAAAGCCTATCAAGTTCTAACACCAAAAGACACCTTAAACCAAACCTTTTCTGAGATATTAAACCAATATGGTAGAATATATTTCTTTAAAAAGGACTACAAAAAAGCTTATGCTTATTTTAAACGCTGCTACAATGTATCCATAGCAACTAACCAAGAAGCAGATGCTTATAAAGTAAAGATAAATATGGCTGTTTGCCAGCGACAGCTTAACAATACTAAAATTGCCTTAGAAGATTTGTATGATGTTGCTACCTATTATGAGAAAAATGACGAGACCAATATTAATTTAGGAAAAACGTATGTAAACATGGCCGATTTATACATGCTTAATAAGCAGCACGAGTTTGCAGAAGACTATTATAAAAAATCGACCTTATTCTTTGAATCTAATGCCGTGCTTTTTGCGCAATTACAAGGTAATCGCATTGCGAATTTTAATACGTTCGACATTGATAAGTCATTAGAAATCATTACTTTAATAGAAGCTACCGTACAGCTTGATAGTTTACCAGTATCGGTAAGTGCACCCATTTACAATAGTATTGCGCAAACCCTGGTGCGCACAGAAAATTATGACAAAGGGATTTTTTATACCCTAAAGGGATTAAATCTCAAGAAAAAAAGTGGGCTTACTAAAGCCATCGCGGTACAATATAATAACATGGGCGATATCTATATTAAAACCGCAAATTACCCGATGGCAGTCAACTACTTAGACTCTGCATTACAAACTGCGGCTACGTATAGGCAAAAATTCCAGATTCTTAAAAACCTTCAAAAAGCCCATAAGGAAAATAATAATCTAGAGCAATCTTTAAAATATGCAAACCGGTATATTACACTAAAAGACAGTCTTAATGAAGTATTAACTCAAAAGGAAATCGCAGAATTAGGTATTAAGTATAAAACCAAAGAGCAAAACAAGTTTATAAATAAACTGCAAAATCTTTCTATCATTTATCAATTAGTCATCTTTATAGTACTAATACTCGCTGGATTTATAGTTTATAGATTGTTTACTAAAAATAGCCTTATAAAAATAGAAGTTCAAACACTTCAAGATGAGTTGGCTCAATTTAAAGAAGCACAACAAAAATCCAGTTCAGAGGTATTTAGCGAACTCATTCACCTTAAAAGTAAAGCAGTGATCAACAGCAAGCACATTCTGTATGTAAAATCTGACGGGCATTATGTAGAATATTATTTAGATTCTAAAACCAAGCCCGAGGTAGACCGTAACAAACTAAGCGAGGCTTTAAAGCAACTACCGGCATCATCTTTTGTTAGAATACACAATTCATACATCGTAAATATACAACGCGTAAAAATCATCAACTCAACAAAGGTGATGTTGGATAACGGCTCTTGGATCAATCTATCCAGAATCTACAAACAGCAGCTAAAAGATATATTGCACAAAGAAGATTAATTAAAGAATCACTTTTTTAAATTCTACCATTTTCGAGTAACAAAGCGATAGCCTAATTTGTTTTAAAAGAACGAATTAGGCTATTTCTATAAAAACTATGTGTCGGCCGTGATACCTTTCACGTCATTCACGACAAAAATTTTGTGTAATGCATTTATTTCCATTGTTTTACCTCAATAATTATAACTCTTAAAAATTTTTATCATGAAGCACTCTCTTAAATTTGTATTCTTTCTTTTAACGCTTACTATCAGTCTTTTTACTATTTCTTGTAGTAGTGACGATGATTCCGGAGAGGCGAATGAACAGCTTGTAGGGAACTCTACTAGCGCAACAGGACAGTTTTCAAATTGGTCTAGTACTTGGGATTTTGGAACGTCTAGTGACTATCCAGGATTAACCATAAATGGAGAAGTTTTTAGACCTCAATAGTGGGCTATCGTTACTCTTCTATCTATCGCTGTAACCCTTATTCTTTAATAAAGAGTGCTACTTATACTAACATTAAACTATAAATCATGAAACTTAAAAAACTACCTTATTTACTGCTATTTATTATGTCAATTTTTCTTTTCTCTTGTGAAAGTGAGGAAGATGACTCTGGCATAATTGATAGTAATGATAATAATACTTCAACCAGTTGGGCAGACAACTATTGGAAAAAAAGTGGAGAGGATGTTTACATAGACTTAACTTCTGAAACTCCAAAATTTTGCAGCAATGGAAATCCTGTTCCGGGAACCTATTCAAGCTTAAGATGGGAAAATACTGACATTGCTTTTTTTACTTTGTTCAATGCCGGCGATGAAGTAGAATTTAGGATCCAAAAAAATGGAAATAGTTTAATTTTAGCTCCATGGGATGCAGCAGCTCAACAAACTCATAATCCATCTACGTACAGCCTTTCTAATGAATTTCCTTGTGATGGAGGTGGCGGATCCACAACCGATAATGGTGAAATAGCATTTTATACCAGAAAAGATAATGGTTGTAGCTCAATTAGTATTACCGTTGGAAGTATAACCCAATACTTGCAATATTACTATCCAGATGGGATCAGCGACTGTACCCAAGGGGAAGTGTTTAGCTTACCTGCTGGAAATCATAGTTTTACTGCTCAATGCAATTCAACCACTTGGAGTGGGAATTTCCAAATAACATCTGGCGGTTGCCTAATGTTTGACCTACAATAAAAAAAGCAAATTATTCAATGAGTTATTTATGAAGCCTGTGCTCTACTTAAAAGTCATTACTTTTTTCTTACAAAGACGCTATTGACCTAGATAACAACTTTGATTTTTTTTTAATACTCTAATAAATCTATTATGAAAACCAAAACACAATGTTTATTTCCTTTACTTATTTTAGTATTCATAGGTATCAATTCTACTGGTTACGCACAATGCCCTGAAGAACAAGCAAAAGTTTCTAAATATAGAAAATTAGCAGATGGTGCAGAATCTTGGGACGTAGCAACACCAGCTTCTCTTTGCAGCAAGTATTTTAAACTCGTGTGTGATGCAAAACAAGATTCTTATAGTGTTGGTAGTCAAACTCTGAGTAGGGGACAACAGGAAGCGCTGCTTATTGAGGATGAAATTAGAGAAGTTGTAGATAAATATAACGAGACTTCAAACAAGTTATGTGGAGAATTAAAGCTCGTAACAGCCATATATAAGGACAGTATTGGAGTAAAACAAGAAGATGTAGTAGGCTATTGGGTCGCCAAAGATTACAATGAGTATTATGACCAAACCAGCTACCCAGTTTTTGCCTTTTTTAATGGGGGCAATTTCAAAACAAGCCAATCTTCAAGTTTTAAACAAAAATCTTCTTGGAAAAAAACGGCTCCCAATCAATACCAAATTACTATTTCTGATTTTAGCGAATCTGACAAGACTTGGAGCAAACCTGGAACAAATACTTTCGTGATAAATACCCGAACAAATACAGCAACCTATTCATTTACCAACTATAAAGGAGAAGAGATATCATCTACTTGGTACTACAAAGGGAAAACATACAGTCACTACAAAAAGAACGAAAATGAAATTCTATCCACTGCATCAGTAACCACTAAATAATAGTCACCCCAACTAATTTTAAAAATTAAAAGACATGAAAAATATATTAAAAATTACAAGTGCTTTATTGCTTTTTACGGTTTCTCTTTCTTGTTCAGAGGATGAAAATCCTGCTGATAACTTTTTAGGAACACAAGATGTTACAATTACCTTTAATGGTGTTTCATACCCAATGAAAGCTGGCGAATATTATGACTCTCAAGGTACGTCTAATAGTGAAATAACAAGAATAGAATGCAACGGAAATTCAACAGAATTTGGATTAACGCTTGACAACTCAGAAAATTTTGGTCGCTTTGGTTTTAATTATAAAAGTAGCTTTAATGGTGAAGCAGTTGCTGTAGGACAGACTGTTGTAAATCCTTGGTTTTTCGGTTTTACTTTGAAACTTGCCAACGGAGGCAGTATTTACACAGGCGCTATGCTTGGTGGAGAGAGTAATACCGCTGGTATTTTTGAAACTGAAGAAACAATAGTTACTACTACAAATGTCACTCTTGTTATCAATGAAAGAGTTTCCAATGGAACAGAACAAGTAATTGATGGTGTTAGACAGGATTATCCGTTAGAAAGAGTGAGCGGAGTTCTGAGTTTAGATTTTGTTGACTATACAGGAGATAGCCAAAATTTAACTATGGACTTTAGTCTTGAAGGCATTAATATCGTTAATGAGCCAGATGAATTCATCTTTACTGATCCAAGTAATGGCGGCGGTGACGATGATGGTGGGTCTGATTGTGGTAATTTAACTTACAACGGACCAACCGAAGGGCAAGCTGCACAGTGGTGTGCGAACGCCCAAATTTTACAATGTATCGATGATACATCTCCAGAATACAATTACCAATGTCAGGTAATTGAAGATTACGGTGTTAATTGTCCTTACTGCGATTAATAAAAGTCTCACTTCTAGCCACAAAAATGAGAAGAAGAACTTAAAGCTTCTGGAGATAAATTTTAAAAACAATAATCAATAACTCTAAAAACAACAATCATGAAAACAATTAAAACAATTACCGCAATCCTTATTATCGCCTGTATCACTATGGCATTTACTTCAAAAGATACCGCAAACGACACAAGCAGTGAAAACGCTCAAAAAGATTATTATTTTTATGTAAATGCAAAAATAGGCTCTGGTGCAGTCTACTCCGGCTTTGTAATTTCCAATGTAGTTTCTGCACCACTGAGTGATCGCAGCAAAATAGAAAGACAATTTAAAGAAGCTGTGGAGGCCGAATTAGATTATGATAATATCAATGATGTTCATGCTTGGTATAAAGATACCTATGAAGAGGCTCAAAAAGCACGAAGAGCGTTTATGGCAAGAACCAAAAGAAACGGAAAAGATATAGTTCAACATTCTTTTACTTACTACGATTAATATTTTTATGTAATATGATTTACGTAAACCTTCTGGAAGTAAATTTTAAAAACAAAAAAAATAATAAATAACTCCAAAAAACAAACAATCATGAAAACAATTAAAAAAATTACCGCAATTTTCATCATAGCCTTTATCTCTATGGCTTTCTCAACAACTATAGTTAAGGAGAAACCTAGTAACGAGTTAACCACTTTGTATTATTATTCATCAGCTTTAACCTATAAGGGAGGCATAGCATTTACGTTTTCTTCTGTTGGCAGCACAACCTGTAATAATACATCTCCTATTAATGAGGTTTGGCGTAAAGCTTTTGAAGCTAACGGATTTCAGACAAACTCTACTGATTTCCCTACACATATATTTAATAGTATGGAAAAAGCTAAAAACCACAGAGACGCAATATTAAATAAGCTGAAGAAAGGCAATAGTCCAATAAGTTATATAGATGCATTTGAACACAATTGCGATTAGCTTATTTAGCAAATTAATTTTAATATCATTTTTTTAAGCCTGAGAAAATTTGATAAGCACAGGCTTATTTTATTTATAGTATAGGTAATCCATGCTATCTCTTGTTTCATTTTTCAATAAAGTTGGATGATTTAAAAAAAAACAATTAAAAGTTTTTTAAAGATGTTTTAACAACAATAAAAAATAAATTTTAAAAACAAAACCAATGAAAACAAAACCAATGAAAACAAGACCGTTCACATTTTCTAACGACTAAGGGTAGAAATGTTGAGGTAAAAAATATTGAGGTAAAACAACGTTACTATTTCAAGAAAGGTTTTAAAATGGATATAGGTGATTTTGAAAAGAAAAGCTATTATGACTTTGAAGCAGAAAGATTAGGTTTTATCTATTCAGATGAAGAAATGGGAAAAAGAATTACTACAGCTCTTCAACATCTTACATATCTCTCTAAAGTAAAACGAGAAGAAGAACGTAAAGCTTCTGGAGATAAATTTTAAAAACAATAACATTAATAACTAATTCTAAAAACAACAATCATGAAAACAATTATCAGCATTACATTTTTACTGTTCACAATAACAACAGTAAACGCTCAAAAAACAATCAAAAAATACAATTTTGCCCATATAGAAAGTGACTATCGTGGGAGTTGCCAAGGATTAAACGTGGTTTATTTTAGCCCAGTCGTATCTTATGACTTTGAGTCTCGGGACGGTATTATTGTATCTCCAAGAGATGAAGATAGTCAGAATTACCAGATGTACAAGAAATGGAAATCCAAGTGCATCAATAATTATCAATTTGATTACGAACATTGTATGGTTCCTAAGAGCTGGGTTTGGTCAGAAGACTTCAATGAAGTGGACGAGAAAAGAGATGCAATGATTAAACACTATATAAACAGGGGTTTTAAAGTCCATGTCAATCATAGTTTTGGCTTTAGTTTATAGAAGGCATATGGCTTTTGGCTAACGTAATTATTCAAAACGAAAGGCCTTGATTGATTTCAGGTCTTTCGTACTAATTTAAAAAATAAAATCATGAAAATACACCTTCAAAATACATTCAAATTACTAAAAGGAAACAAATTCCTTTTGCTTTTTTTCTTCCCTTTAATTTTCTCTAATCAGATACGAGCCCAAACAGCTCAATATTACGTTTTGGTTAATAAAAGTAAACTAGCATCTGGGTGCACAGTAGATACTGACTTTACAACCTTTACACTCTCCACAAAGATGAAAAGTGAGCAACGCAATAAAATAATAGAGGTTTATGAAAAGAGGTTGAACCCAAGTGAAGATAGAAGTATAAGAAAGTTTGAGCTGTACGTAAGTAATACAGACTATGTAATTGTATATGAGTACATCTTTAAAAGTGAGTCTTGCCCTTCTAAAACCTTTAAATACATAAAAGCATTTAAAGCGTCTAGCAAAGAAAAGGCATACAAAGCTTTACAAAAAAGGATAGAGAATTCATTTACTTATGATCGCTACATAAGCCATAAAATACTTTTAGAAACACAACCCTTTGTAGATAGTGCAACTCTTTTAAATAAAGCAGCACAGTTGCTGCGAGAATACCAACAAGACAGTATTAAAGCAGCAAAAAAAGGCACTGCTATTGGAGTAAGAGGCTAAACAATTTTAAAACTTTTAAAATAAAAACAAATAAAATGAAGACAACAATTTTAACCCTAGCCCTAGTGCTAGCAAGTTTATTTACAAGCGCCCAAAATACCCCAAAACTCATAAAAGTAACCGGTGGTACTTTTACAATGGGCGATGCCTTTGGTATGGGACAAAGCGATGAGCAACCCACACACGAGGTAACTTTATCTGATTTTAGTATAGGAAAAACAGAAGTTACCGTAGCCCAATACCGCTATTATTGCAGTAGTACGGGCATAAGTATGCCCGAAGAACCAAGCTGGGGCTGGAGCGACAACGCCCCAATTGTAAACGTATCCTGGAACGATGCCATCAACTATTGCGACTGGCTTAGTGAAAAACTAGACCAGAACATTACCTTACCTACAGAGGCGCAATGGGAGTTTGCAGCCCGTGGTGGTACCCAAAGCGAAGGCTATAAATATGCAGGTGGGCGCAGCATGGCAACTGCAGGGTGGTACAGCGATAATAGTGGCAGAAAAACACAGACGGTAGCCAGCAAAAAAGCCAACGAGCTAGGCTTGTATGACATGAGTGGTAACGTATGGGAATGGTGTATAGACTGGTATGATAGTGGGTATTACGCTAACAGCCCCAGTAAAAACCCAAAAAACACCACTCGTGCTGATTATCGTGTGCTTCGTGGCGGCAGTTGGTCCTATGGTGCGTCTTACTGCCGGGTTGCTAAGCGCATTAGCTTCAAGCCAGACAATAGGCTCAACTTCAGCGGTTTTCGGGTTGTTTCTTTCTAGGTTAAAAAAAAGTAATTTAAAAATATACAGTTGCCTAAAAAGGGCGCCAGCCCAAAAAAGGCAACTGTATTTATAACCGCGTAAGCGGTCGATATATTTTTTATAAAATGCAGTATACTATTTTTACCATACCCTATTGTGGCGATGCCCAAAAGGAAGACGAGTTAAATGCCTTTTTGCGCAGCAAAAAAATAGTAGCTGTTAGTAAAGAACTTGTGAGTTTTGATACAGATGCCTATTGGAGTTTTTGTATCCGTTGGATGCAAGGCACAACAGCTCATAAACCACAAAAAATAGACTATACCACAAATCTTACTAAAGATGAGTTTGTAAAATACGAGCAATTAAAAGTACTGCGTAAAAATGTAGCACAACAGCTTAACATACCTGCGTACGCAGTTTTTACAAATAAAGAATTGAGTGAAGTTTGTAAATTAAAAGAACTAAATGCTGCAACACTTGTCACTATAGAAGGCGTAGGTGCTGGAAGAATAGATAAAATAGGAGACTTATTTTTTAAGATGTATGAAAAGAGCAAATAATATATTTGATAGAATATACGCTATAAAAAACCTTGAGCTGGCATTTTATAAAGCTGCTAAAGGAAAAAGGCAGCAAAAAGAGGTGTTGCTTTTTGAAGCCCATCTTAATGAAAATCTACACCTCATACAGCAAGAAATAAAAACGGGAACAGCCGATTTTACAATCTATAGTTTCTTTAAAATCTACGATCCTAAAGAGCGGGTTATTAGTGTTGCTCCTTTTAAAGTAAGAGTATTACATCATGCTATTATAAATATTTGTCATCCGTTTTTTGAGAATCAACAAATCTACCATAGCTATGCCACACGGGTAGAAAAAGGCACGCATAAAGCATTAAAAGAAGTAGTGTCTAACAACAAACAAAACAATTGGTTTCTTAAGCTAGATGTTAAAAAGTTTTTTGACACCATAAACCACCAAGCTTTAAAAGAACTTTTAGAAAAAACATTTAAAGAAAAAAAACTTTTACAACTTTTTGGGACTATTGTAGATGGATATGGCAACAAACAAGGGGTGCCTATAGGGAATCTCACAAGCCAGTATTTTGCTAATTTCTATTTGAGTTACTTAGATAGGTTTGCAAAACAAACCTTAAAAATAAAAGGGTACATACGCTACATGGATGATATTATACTATGGGGACGTACAAAAGCACAAATCTGGTATTATTATGGTCAATTAAAGGCATTTCTAGAAACGCATTTAAAACAAACCTTTAAGCCTGTTATTTTTAATAAAACGTCATACCCTTTTAATTATTTAGGGTATATCATAGAAAAAGAAGTTTTAAAACCCAATAAACGGAACCGCATAAAATTTATAAAAAAACAGCGCCAAATACTACATTTGTTAAAAATAAATAAAATAACAGAACAAAAAGCACAGCAACAATTTTGGTCTATGCATCAATACCATACCTTTTTAATTAATACATATGCAAATAATGCTTCGTGGCGGCAGTTGGAACAATAGTGCGTCTAACTGTCGGGTTGCTAATCGCAATAACAACAAGCCAGACAATAGGAACAACAACAACGGTTTTCGGGTTGTTTCTTTCTAGCTTAAAAATATTTTTTTAACCAATATTGTATTAATAATTAATTTGATTGCCGTAGTACTAAAAAAAGAACCTGCAATCATAATTTTAAAAACTTTTAAAATGAAAAACACAAAAAAAACATGGAAAGTTATTTTATTACTAGTTTTTGTTAGCAGCTTGCAAGCCCAAGAACTCCCAGAAATGGTGCAAGTAACTGGTGGTACTTTTACAATGGGTAATAATGATGGCGATAGTGATGAACAACCCACACATCAGGTCACACTCAGCGATTTTAGTATAGGAAAGACGGAAATTACGGTTGCTCAATATAAAAAGTTTTGTGAAGAAGTAGGCTATTCCATGCCCGAAGAACCGGGTTGGGGGTGGAGCGACAACGCCCCAATAGTGAGTGTATCCTGGCAAGATGCTACGTTTTATTGTGAGTGGTTAACAGAAAAAACAGGCACTACCTATACGCTACCCACAGAAGCGCAATGGGAGTTTGCTGCTAGGGGAGGCAATAGTAGTAAGGGCTATAAATTTGCTGGTGGAAATTCTATTTTGTTTGTAGGTTGGTTTGAAGATAGTAGTGGCGGTAAAACACACGCTGTAGCCACTAAAAAAGCGAACGAACTAGGTTTGTATGACATGAGCGGTAACGTATACGAATGGTGTATAGACTGGTATGATAGTGGGTATTACGCTAAAAGCCCCATTAAAAACCCAAAAAACACCACTCGTGGTGATTATCGTGTGCTTCGTGGCGGCAGTTGGAACCTTAGTGCGTCTTACTGTCGGGTTGCTTCTCGCTCTGACTACGAGCCAGACTATAGGGTCAACCGCAACGGTTTTCGGGTTGTTTCTTTCTAGGTTAAAAAAAAAGTAATTTAAAAATATACAGTTGCCTAAAAAGGGCGCTAGCCCAAAAAAGGCAACTGTATTTATAACCGCGTAAGCGGTCCAAAAAATTATGAAAATTGCCATACTAGTGTCTATTTTACTTATAGTCTTTACAGCAAAAGCGCAACAGCTCGTTTTAAACGACGGTCTTAAAATGCAGTATGTTCAAGAGGCTGTTTTGCCAGTTGCAGAGGATGCCTATGTGGTTTTAAAAGACAGCACAGTTTGTCTTTATACTACAAACGCCGTTATACCCTACAAAAAAGAAAAACTGGGTGATGGTTATATCGTAAATACAATTCAAAAAAGACTGTACACCATAAATTTGATACCACAATATGTCGATCAAATAGAAGCTGATACACAAGAGTTAATCACACTTGTAACCTACGTGTATGAAGCATATTATAGCACTTTAGACAGTACTAAAATAAATGAGTTGGTAAACAAGTACGGTTATTTAATTCCAAAAGCAGCTATTTCAGAAATTTTCAAATTTAATGAAACTCTAAATTTGGAAGACAACATTACTCTTCGTGACTACCAAGAGCCACACTCGTTGCTACAACCTCAAAACACTAATTACTTAACAGTAGATGAAAACAACCTATTTTATGTAGACACCAATGAAAACCTTATCCTCGCCGAAATAAAAAACAATAAAATAAATAATTTAGAAACTTGGACTAATTTTAATGGTTCCATAAGCCTTGTTAGTAGTGTAAAAATTGGCGATGTGGTGCGTGTTAATTTCCAACGCTATCAAGAAGAAAACGATAGGTTAGAGGAGTTTTGGAGTATTATAAATCTAAAAAAGCAAACCTTTGAAACGATAGATTTAAAAGATTTTAGTGCTAATTTAGAGAATCTACAAGAGCAAGACGCAAAGCTACTTAATAGCACTCCGTTCTTTTATAAAGCCGTTGACGGTAGTAACATCACGATGTTGGTGTTGCCTCATAAAAACTATGTTTGGTTAGATGACGAATCCTATTATTATGGTTCTCATGACTTAGCTAAATATGCCAGTATTCGCAAGGATGATAAGAGCTATAACCTCAAAGTACATGCATATCTCTTCAACTATCCTTCACGTATTTTAAGAGCAATTGCCCCACAAGAAAAAGAAAAAATTAAAGCACTAGCGGAAATTTATGTTAGAAATAAGCGTGAAATTATATCAGAGCGCTGTGACAACTAACACCTAGAATATTAAGGTTCAAAAAAGTTTGTTCAAAAACACCAAGAGATAACTTAAAAATATAAAGGCTTTTAAAAATCATGCTATACATTAAATTTGAAATAAAAGATTCATCAAGGTTTGAAGATTTTCAAAAACTCTACGATCATATGGTTAAAGTAAGACAGCCTGGTTTTAAGTTTGATGATGTAGGTCCCGAATTTGATTGGGATGGAATGAAAACACAAGAGGAAGTAGATGCTGCAGTAGAAGAATTAAATACCTTTTTAGATCAACAAGTAGAACCCGAAATTTATAGGTGCAAAGCATTATTACCAAGTTATGTAAAGGTGTTTCTAGAAAGCTATTTACAAGGCGCTCAGGATCCTAGGGTATTACAAGTAGAAAGTGATGAGATTGTCGCTGGTGTTAGAGAAAATGGTGTCCCCGTGGAATATGTTTTATTTGAAGATGAAGGTCATGGTTTTGTTAAAAAGGAAAACCAAATAGAGTCCTACAGTAGAATTCTAAAGTTTTTAGATAAATATCTTAAAAACATACCCTCTGAGAATAAGACCGAAACTACCGAAATTGAAGATGTTTAAAAAAAGATCGATGTAATTAAAATATAGTAGCATTTGAAGTTGAACAATTATCGCCTTTAGCTGTAAATACTTCTGAAAAAGGGACGGCAATAAATAAACATTATAATTTATAAAAAGGCTTATTATTTCTCCTTAGTGGGTTGTATTTCTAAATTAATATCAGTAGTTTAACTGGTCTAATCAAAATAAAGTGATATGCTAAATAATATGCTTTTTAAGCTTTTCAACGAAATCAAATGTTTTCTGATATGGCCCCTGATTTCCCGCAGATTTTCAAAGCTATTTTTTTTACTGGCTTTATGCTTACTTTGGTTACCATCCAATGGTTTTGCACAAACAGAATGCCCCTCCATTAATGTAAAAATTAAGAATATAAGTAATAGTACTGGGGTTGTCGCCTGTGCAATTTTTGAATCTGGGGAAGGTTTTCCTGATAAATTTATGAAATTCGCCTCCAAAATTATGATCACACAAATCGAAGGAGAAGATGCGAGTTTTGAGTTTTCAGATATTCTACCAGGAAAATATGCCATTGCCGTGATCCATGATGAAAACTACAATGGTAAACTTGACTCTAATATGTTTGGAATACCAAAGGAAGGTTATGGTTTTTCCAGCGGTGCAGAGGTTACTTTAAGTGCTCCTTCTTTTTCTGACGCTGTATTTTTATATGATGGCGGAGTTTTGGAAATGTCTATATCTCTTAGCTACTAGTAATTTGTTTCTAAGGCTATAAAATAGCGAGTATTTAATCTCAAAACCTAATTTTATTCACTTTTAGATGCAGTTCTAAAATAAATAACATTTAAACCATTCAAAATCAATACCCTATAATAGAGATATATTCTATACTGAAGATTTAAATAGGGTTTATTTGGATGCTATGCTTCATTCACAAAATTGTTCTAGAAATGTGAATTTGAAATAAAGTTATAAAAATGGACAATAATACATCGAAAATAGAACTTGTCAAACTGATATTGAATATAAACAATGACAACTTTATCAAAAGAATAGCGGAAATCAAAAAAGGAATTGAGCAGTTAGATAAAGGAAAACGAACTTCTTATAAGGAGGTTCTTAAAAAAATTTCTTAGTGGAGGTTTTCATTTCGGAGCTTGCCGAATACAAACTCAAAAGACTCACCGAATATTTATTGCAGGAATGGAGTTATAAGGTTAAAAAGGATTTTTTAGAAAAATTGACCGCAAAAATTGAACAGATTTTAGAGTATCCTGAAAGCTGTCGAAAATCGATGTAATTTGGGGGAATCTACAAATGCGTGGTCACAAAACAAACGACGTTTTTCTACCGAGTAAATTTTGCTAAAGAAGAAATTGAAATCATCACTCTTTTCGACACAAGACAAAATCCTGATAAACTGAAAAAGCAACTAGAATAAGAACGAAAACACAACAATGGCTATAACAAATTGGCCGAAAGTGCTGTATTTAAAAGCTTAGGTGTGTTTACTAAGATCATCAAATTTTTAAATTTGGATTATTGATAAAAATTTAATAATTCGGCTCTATGCTTAACCTACAAAGTCTTTATCTCCGTGACAATAAAACCCTTATTCATAAGAATATATGACTTTTAAACTTGAATGCTGTAAGTAGGGTCTTGGTATATTTTTTGAACAAAGTTGCACATGGGACAACCGGATGAAAATAAGACACAAAAACAGGGCTTTGTAGGTATACATGGAGCACGACAACACAATCTTAAAAATGTAACTTTAGATATTCCCCGCGATGCATTGGTCGTATTTACTGGGGTTTCAGGATCAGGTAAGTCCTCACTTGCATTTGGTACTCTGTATGCCGAAGCTGAGCGGAGGTATCTTGAATCTGTATCGCCCTACGCTCGGCGACTTTTCCATCAAATGCCTATCCCAGAAGTCGACAAGATTGAAGGTCTACCCCCAGCCGTTGCTCTTCAGCAGCAACGAGGTTCAGGCACTACGCGATCCTCGGTTGGCTCTGTGACTACATTATCTAACTTGTTACGCATGTTATATTCCCGTGCTGGTGATTATCCTGAAGGACAGTCTCTTTTATATGCCGATTCATTTTCAACCAACACACCAGAAGGGGTTTGCCCTAAATGCCATGGATTGGGTAAAATTCATCAAGTCACTGAAAAAAGCATGGTCCCCGATGATTCCTTAACGATAAGAGAAAAAGCCATAGCGGCATGGCCCCCAGCTTGGCAAGGTAAAAACCTTCGCGACATTTTGACCACTCTCGGATACGATGTGGATATCCCTTGGAAAGATCTTCCCAAAAAAGACCGCGACTGGATCTTATTTACAAACGAACGTCCACAGGTACCCGTATATCGTGACTTAAGCCTAGATGACGTAAAACTTGCCATCAAAAATAAAACTGAACCTAGTTATAAAGGCACGTATAAGGGTGCGAAAAGACATGTTCTGCACACTTTTGCAAATACGCAAAGTACTTTGATGAAAAAACGGGTGTCGCAATACATGATAAGCAGCGAATGCCCCTCCTGTAAGGGTAAACGTTTACGTCGCGAATCGCTCTCTGTGACTTTTGCTGGTTATGATATTGCCGACATTTCGAGATTACCCCTAGAGAAATTACTTTCTATTTTTGCTCCTTATGGTGATGGCACGGCGCCTGCTTTGCTTAAATTAACCAAACAGCACCAGGAAAAAGCAATGGTAGCTCAAAGAATCGCCGAAGATCTAGTGGCGAGAGTAGAAGTTCTATTGGAATTGGGCTTGGGTTATTTATCCTTGGAGCGCAGCACACCTTCTCTTTCCCCTGGGGAACATCAGCGGTTAAGACTAGCGACCCAAGTGCGTAGTAATTTGTTTGGGGTGGTGTATGTATTAGACGAACCTTCTGCAGGATTGCACCCCGCCGACACCGAAGCTTTACTAAAAACTTTAGATAGATTAAAAGCTTCTGGTAATTCACTGTTTGTCGTTGAACATGAGTTAGATGTGATTCGCCATGCCGACTGGATTGTTGATGTAGGTCCAGATGCTGGCGAAGGTGGTGGTGAAATTTTATACAGCGGGCCACCGGCCGGTTTAAAAGACAGTAAACGGTCCAAAACCAGAGAACATCTTTTTAATGATCTGCCTTTTAAAAAAACCACACCCCGAAAGCCCAGTGGCTGGTTGAAATTAAGTGGAGTAACCAGAAATAATTTAACAGATCTTGGAGTATCTTTTCCTTTAGGAGTGCTAACGAGTGTCACCGGAGTTTCAGGCTCAGGTAAAAGCAGCTTAGTCAGTCAAGTATTAGTTGAATTAATGTCCACAAAATTAGGAAAGATCCTTTTTAAGGAAGAAGACGAAGAGGCCTTACAAAAAGACACCGTAGAAACGCTAGGTGGAGAAATCACCTCGGGTTCAGAAGGTATCAAACGCATGGTGGTGGTCAATCAGAAACCCATTGGGAGGACACCGCGCTCTAATCTGGCCACCTATACTGGCTTGTTTGATGTTGTACGGAAATTATTTGCCTCGACAAAATTAGCAAAAGCACGCCACTATAATGCCGGTCGCTTTTCATTTAATGTGGGTAAAGGTCGGTGTCCCAATTGCGATGGTGAGGGTTTTGTGATGGTTGAACTGCTATTCTTACCAAGTGTCTATGCACCCTGTCCTGTTTGTGAAGGTGCGCGGTATAATCCCGAAACCTTGGAAGTTACATATCACGAAAAAAATATCAACCAAGTTCTGGACATGACCGTAGATAAAGCAGCCTTGTTTTTTGAAAAAGAAGACCGAGTAAGTCGCCCCCTCAAGGTGTTGCAGGAAGTAGGTTTGGGTTATTTACGTTTGGGCCAGCCAGCAACTGAGCTTTCCGGCGGAGAAGCACAGCGTATTAAACTTGCTACGGAGCTCCAGCGACTAAGCCGCGGGAACACACTCTATATTTTAGACGAACCCACTACGGGCTTACACCCAACAGATGTAGAAAAATTACAACTCCAATTGGCGAGATTGGTGGATGCTGGCAATACTGTAATTGTAGTTGAGCACGATATGCAGGTAGTGGCTGGGAGTGATTGGGTTATCGACATAGGTCCTGGAGCAGGAAAAGAAGGCGGAAAAGTGGTAGCGGAAGGCACTCCAAACGAAGTTGCTAAAAACGAACTCAGCAAAACCGCAATTTATTTATCAAAAACATTAAACGGTCACCCATAATTTATAAGAATAGTTAACAAACTAAGGATTTGTTATATTTTTTCAACACTGGAAAAAGACTTTGAATGGACCACACCTCAACAGTAACAAAACACAAGTAAAAAATGAGATAACCAATTCATTGAGCTATTACAAGGTATACACAAACCTAAACGTAACAAATCTAGGCTGAATAAAGGTTTCTGAACTGAATACAGAAATATTATTTGCGCTGTTCCTGACCTGAGAATCGATGTCTAAGAGATTAGTTGCTTTGATTTCGTATTCCCACTTAGCATCTCTATCTTTTCTGTAAGAAAGGCTAGCATCCCAGTTTTGGAAGGACTGCGATTCACCATTACCTAGGTCTTGGTTGGTATAAGAATAATTGGTCCGGAAAGTCACCTTTTTCCAGATATAGGCGTCAAAGTCTATGGAAGGTGCATTTGTTATAAACTTGGTCTCTCGGCTTCCTTGGTTATTGTTAGTGACGCTGTAGCGGTAATTAAAACTCACATTTGGAGCTACCTTAAAGTTGGTACGAATACCAGGGGTATAAGTTTGAGTGAAGCCTTCATTAAGGGATTGCAAACCTTGGATAAACTGGTTGATTTTACTATAACCTTAAATCCGCAAGACGTTATGGTTTTTTCAAGAAGAAAGCACTGTGCATAATAAGATTACACACAGTGTTTCAATGTAAATATTTTCACTTATTTTAGTGATGACAATGTCATAAAACAGCTT
>Ga0306909_100194_pt1 | contig 18267 bp, 19 predicted proteins | sample AntRauMFilla2697_FD_190439 | JGI IMG/M metagenome (GOLD analysis project Ga0306909, IMG submission 190439) | Saline lake microbial communities from Rauer Islands, Antarctica - Metagenome Filla 2 #697 (v2) (version 2) | ecosystem: Environmental > Aquatic > Non-marine Saline and Alkaline > Saline ... | reverse complement strand
CTGAAGTCAGCGGCGCGTCCAGCGCGATGTGCGTCGAGGCATGCTCGCCAATGATATTGACCACACCGGAGCCTGCCTTCTTGGCGTTGTGCAGGTTCGACAGACCATTGGCGAGACCCGGCCCGAGGTGCAGCAGCGTCGAAGCAGGCTTGCCCGCCATGCGGTAATAGCCATCGGCGGCACCGGTTGCCACACCCTCCTGCAACGCCAGAACCGAGCGCATGCCGGGGATATGATCGAGGGCGGCAACAAAATGCATCTCGGAGGTGCCGGGATTGGTGAAACACACCTCTACCCCGTTGGCCAGAAGGGTGTGTACGAGGCTTTCCGCGCCGTTCATCTTGGTCTCGGTCATTGGTTTTCTTTCTCCCAATAAGGGGCGCGCAGGTCTTTTTTCAGGATCTTGCCGATGGTGCTGCGGGGCAGGGTGTCGCGGATCTCGATGGCGGACAGGCGGTGGCTTTTTCCCAGCCGCGCGTTTGCAGTCACAAGGATCTCATCCGCCGAGCGCCCGGCACCCTCGCGCAGCACCACAAGGCCCAGCGGCGTCTCGCCCCAGGCCTCCGACGGCACGCCGATCACGGCGGCGTCGATGACGTCCGGGTCGTCGAGCAGGACAAGCTCCAGATCATTGGCAAAGATATTCAGACCGCCCGAGATGATCATGTCCTTCTTGCGGTCCGAGAGTACCAGAAAGCCATCTTCGTCAAACGACCCCATATCGCCGGAGCGGAAATAAACGTGGCCCTGCGGATCGCGCCAGATATACTCTGCCGTCAGATCATCACGGCCAAAATAGCCCGCCATCATCGTAGGCCCACGCCCGCAAATCTCGCCCACTGCGCCTTTTGGCACCTCGGCGCCGGCCGCGTCGATCAGGCGGATGTCATTGCCGGGGGCGACCTGTCCGACGGTATGCAGCTTGGTCGGATGCTCGTGCGCGGCCAGAACGGTGATCCCGCCGCCCTCGGTCAGGCCATAGTACTCCAACAGCTTGCCGGGAAAGCGGGCGAGCACGTCTTTCTTGACGTCTGCCCGCAGGGGGGCGGAGGTCGAGAATTTGACCCGCATCGAGGACAGATCGAAACTGTCGAAATCGGGCACATCCATGATGCGTTTGTACTGCACCGGCACCAGCATGGTGTGGGTGATCGCCTCGCGCTGAACGATGTCGAGGTATTCCCGCGCATCGAACTTCGGCATCAGATGCACCGTCGATCCGCCGAACAGCGTCGGCAGGAACGCGACGATGGTCGTGTTGGAATAAAGCGGCGTCGAGATCAGCGTGCGCGCATTGTCGTCATAGCCGTTAGGCGAGACCCGCTCCATCTGCGCCGCGCGCATCCAGTGATTGTGCAAGATGCCCTTTGGCGTACCGGTGGTGCCGGAGGAATAGATCAGATTGAAGGGATCGGACATCTCAATCGGGATCAGCGGATCGGTGGTATCGGCCTGCGCAAGCAGCGTCTCAAACGGCTCGAACCCGCTGTCTTCGAAGTCGAACGCAATGCATTTGAGCGGCAGCGTATCGATAAAATCCGCGATGAGGGGCAAATACTGCGCAGCGACAAAGATCGCCGTGGCGCCACAATCTACCAGCATTTTATGCAGCGCTTCTGAGGCGGCCATCGACGACAGCGGCGTGACGCAGCCACCCGCCCGCAGCACCCCCATAAACACCTCCGCATAGGCCATCGAATTGGCCGACAGCACGGCGATGTTGTCACCCTTTTGCAAACCCATCCCCAGCAGGGCATTGGCGACGCGGTTGATGCGGGTATCAAACGCACCCCACGTCGCACGCGCATCGCCGCAGACAAGCGCCAGCCTGTCCGGATGCGCCGCCGCATTGGCCCGCACCCGTGCGACGATTGTTTGCGTGGGTGGTGTTTCGGGCGCGGGGGGTGTGATCTCAATCATACCGTTTACGCCGTTCTGACGTCGGATTTATTGGCCCGCCATGCCACCAGCATTGGCAAGGCACACATCGCGGCACCGATAATGAACGACATCAGATATCCGATGTTGAGGATCTCCGTCTGCGGCTTGGCGATCATCACCCCGCCGAAGAACAGCAATACCCGAAGCGGATAGCCCATGGCCCCCTCAAGCGGTCCCACAAGGCTGATATAGCCTTGCAGCGCCGACGAGATCACTGCGACCCCGACGAGGGCGGATGACAGTGCCACCACGACTTCCCACGGCGGCGCCTGGCCGATCAGCGCGGGATTCAGCACGAAGAAGAAGGGTACGATATACATCACACCGCCCAGCCGCATCGCCTCGAACCCCGTGGCGATGGGATTGGAGCCCGCCATCGTGGACGCCGCAAAAGCACCGAGCGCCACGGGCGGCGTGATGAAGCTCACCATGCCCCAATAGAGGATGAACAGATGCACCGCGAGGACGTTCAGCCCGCCCGCCTCAAGCGCGGGGGCCAGCACAACAGCGAGGAAAATATAGCAGGCCGTGACCGTCATCCCCATACCGAAGATGAAGGCGGTCAGCGCGCCCATGCCCAGCAGCACCAGCGTGTTGTCCCCCGCTATGAACACCAGCTCGTTGACCAGCGTCCCCGCAAGGCCGGTGGCCGAAAAGGAGCCCACGATCAGACCGACCCCCAGCAGGATCGCCGTCAACTCAGCCAACCCCATGCCGACACCCACGATCATGTTGCCCAAACGCTCGCGGTTGAGGCGAAACCGGGCCCGGAACTGGTTGACCACCAGCAGCAGGGCCGTTGCGTAGAACGGCGCGGAGGATTCCTGGCGCAACGCGATCATCATGTACAGCAGCAGCGCAAAAACAGAGATGTAGGGCCAGCCCTCGGCCATCACTTCGCGCAGGCGGGGCAGGTCAGGCTTGGGCAAACCGCGCAGGCCGCGCCGCGCCGAATAGGCGTCGATCCCGGTGAACAGGCCCCAGTAGAACAGAATACTGGGGATGGCGGCCGCCAGTGCGATCTCGACGTACGGGCGCGATAGGAAGGACGCCATGATGAACGCCGTAGCCCCCATGATCGGCGGCATCAGCACGCCGCCGGTGGAGGCGCAGGCCTCGGTCGCGGCGGCGGTTTTGGCGGAAAATCCGGTTTTGCGCATGGCAGGGATCGATACCGCGCCCGTGGTCAGCACGTTCGAGATCACGGAGCCCGACATGGAGCCCATGAAGCCGGAGGCGAAGATCGACACTTTCGCCGCACCGCCCCGGTAGCCGCCGACCATGCCAAGCGCCAGATCATTGAAAAACTGCCCGCCGCCGGTCCGCTGGAGCACGGCGCCGAAAAGGATGAATCCGATGACCACACCGCCGAAAGCTTTCATCGGGATGCCGAACGAGCTTTCGGACGAGAAAACGTGATAGGGGACGGTTTGCAGAAACGTACTCTGGAACCCCGAAAAGGGACCCGGTACCATGCCCGCAAACGTCGGGTAGAAGGCAAAGAACAGTACGATCAGAAACAGCACGAAACCGCCCGCCCGCCGCGTCGCCTCAAGCGTTAGAAAGAAGAAAGCCACGGATACATATTGCGCCATCTGCGGCGCCGCAAATTCCCAGCCTTGTGACAGGTTTTGCTGTGCGGTCTGCGCCAGATAGACCGTACAGGCCAGCGCGATTGCGAACAGCGCCCAGTCGAGCAGGGAGGGCACGCCGCCCTTGCCGCCGCGCATCTGGAAGATCAGGAAACTCAGCGCCAGAAACAGGCCGCCCAATATATAGAGGTAGCGCCCCTCGATCAGGACGAACCCCATCAGCTGAAGGTTGAACAGCTGGTTGACCACGAGCACCAGCGAGAACAGCGTACCGATGATCACCACCCAGCGCGCAGGACCGGCAATGCGCTCCGCCGGGGTCTCGCCGTCGATCGCGACTTGCTCGATCGCTTTCATCTTGCCGGAGGGGTTGGTTTGATCGGTCATGGGGTACTCGATATCTTAGGGGTAAAAACAGAATAGGTCGGCCGGTACACATACCGGCCGACACACTCATCGCGACGTGGTTCAGAAAACGACGGTGAAACCACCAGCTTCCAGAGCTTCGCGGCGCGCGGCAGACCATGCGGCCTCAAGATCATCCGGATCAGAGGCGATGGTCGCGTCCCAAGCCTCTAGCAGCACCGCCTGACGGGCGACCAGATTGTCGTTATGCGCCTGTGCCTCATCGGACCAAACACCGGCTTCGGTGAAATAGCGGACCGCACCGTCGTGATAAGGGACAACCCATTTCATGTTCTGCTGGTCCAGCGCCCAACCGCCGATACCCGGCGAGTTGCCATCATAGGCCGGGAACAACTCAACCATCGCTTTGGTCATGTTATACACCAGTTCTTCGTCAGCGGCGGCCATCGTGGTCAACACGGGGTAGGCATAGCCAGCACCCTGATAGCCATCGGTGCCGTCGATTGTCGCGCCAACGGAGGCTTTGTTGATCGTGAAAAAGGGCGCTATCTGCTGCATTGCTGCAACGCCTTCGGTATTTTCAGGATCAATCGGGGGCCAGAACAGGCCGCGCGGACCTGCCTCGGCCTCATAGGCTTTGCCCGAATTGGTGGAGGCGAAGGCCGCATCGACCTGACCTTCGATCAGACCTGTCCAGCTGGCGCCGAAACCACCGAAATCCACACGCTCGACATCATCCCACGTCAGACCACCGTAGGCCAGATAAGCCTCGGTATTCACGTTCAGCGCGGGTGCGCCGACGATATAGGCCACGCGCTTGCCCTTGAGATCGGCATAGGTCTCGATCCCCAGATCACCGGCCACACCGACCGACAGGTTGATCGCGCCGCCGTTGTTGGCCATCAGTACGCGAATAGGCTGCGGACCCCAGTTTTCGGCGCCGAAATCAAACACGCCTTCCTGCGCCATATAGCTACCGCCAACACCGGTGGCGGAAAACTCAACGCGCCCCTGACGCAGGGGCTCCGTGCGCGAGACGTCGTTCTTGCCAGGCAGAACCCGCAGGCTGGTACCCGTCGCATTTTGTATCGCGGCACCGATGGCCACCGCCTGATTATATCCGGCGGAGCCGGTATCGTAGGCCGTCCAGTTAAGCTGGCTTGGCAGCACAATGTCCTGCGCCATCGCCATGGTAGACGACAGCCCCAACACGGCAACAGTAGTGGTAATATAGTTCATAGCTTCCTCCCAAAAGTTACGCATCGGGCCACGCGGCGCGCTCCGGATACGGTCCGGCGGTTATGGCATTTTGTGAAACGCCATTCCGCCTTGTGGAATCAGACTAGGTAAATTTGCCGCAGAGTGTCAACAAAGCTTAGCGATTGCTCAAAGCGTTTCTTTCCCGAATCCGCCAAAATCTGACCAAATGGTGAGGCGCGCATAAAAAGGGAAAGTGGCGGAGAAACAGGCCGCCTTTATGGTGTCTGCACTTGTCGCAATGTGTCGCCATAAGCCTATATTTTATGGGATATCTCTCTTTCCCTTGTAAGAACCTGTTGTAATCCGTCGCTACCAATGTCATATCTTTTGGCGGGTAGGTAGAGGGATCAGAAATGCCAGTAAAAGTTGACGAAATGTCTGCAAAGCAGGTGCGCGACCTTTGCCACCCCGGCACCGGGCGCAATGTGACGTTCCCGGTCGGCGGTGTCGCTGGCCTGTTGTTACAGATCACACCGACACAAGCTAGGTCATGGGTGTTGCGCACCATGATTGGCGGCAAGCGTAGCGAAATCGGTTTAGGCGGGTTTCCTGATGTGACGCTGGCACAGGCCAGAGAAGCCGCCAGAGAAGCCAAAGACGCGATCCGCAGGGGTATCAACCCGATAGAGCAAAGACGCGCCGCACGGGCCGCCCTAGCGGAGCAGAACGCGCGCGGGATGGCCTTCAAAGCTGCGATGGACGCTTTCCTAAAGATCAAACTGGACGAATTTGAAAACCCCAAGCACGCCAAGCAATGGCGGGCCAGTCTGGACACCTACGCCGCGCCGATCATTGGCACCATGCAGGTGTCAGATATTACCGTGCATGACATTGCCCGCACGCTTGAACCGATCTGGACAACGAAAACCGAAACAGCATCACGCTTGCGCGGTCGGATCGAGGCGGTTTTGGCATGGGCGACCGTCAAAGGGCATCGCGAGGGCGACAATCCGGCGCGCTGGAAAGGCAACCTTGATGCAATCCTGCAAAAGCCTTCCAAAGTGTCCAAGGTTGCGCACCATCCGGCTTTGGCGCTGACCGATCTGCCCGCATGGTTTGCCGATCTGCGCAAGCGCGATGGCATGGCAACAAGGGCTTTGGAATTCCTAGCAATGACCGCCGCCCGATCTGGTGAGGTAAGGGGCGCGAAATGGGCCGAAATTGATCTGGACGCCGCGTTGTGGACTATCCCTGCCGATCGAATGAAAGCAGGCAAAGAACACCGCGTCCCGCTGACACCCGCAGGTGTTGCGCTGTTGAAGGCATTGCCCAAGATGGCAGGCAGCGACTTTGTTTTCCCCGCAGCGCGCGGCGGCATGTTGTCTGACATGGCCCTAAGCGCCTGCATGAAGCGCATGAACGAGGCTAAGGCCGGTGGATACATCGACCCGCGTTCTGGCCGTCCTGCCGTGCCGCATGGCCTGCGCAGCACATTCCGCGACTGGGTGTCTGAACACACAGAATATCCGCGTGACATGGCCGAAATTGCCTTGGCGCATACCGTGGGCGGCGATGTAGAGCGCGCCTATCGTCGCGGCGACATGATGGAAAAGCGGCGCGGGATGATGGCCGCGTGGGGCAAGGTGTTGGTAGGGGCAAAGTCTGGCGTTGAAGGGAAAGCGGCATGACTTTTAAGCCAGAACATTTCCCGCGTATTGAGGACAAGCTAACGCTATTTTGCCTGCACGTTGAGAGAGGTCAGACGCCGCCCCAATGGCTGATGGAATACATGGCAGCGGGTGCAAGGGAATTCTTGATTGGCGGCAAACCTTGGCAAAAGGGTAAGGGTGGCGGTCCAAAATCAGACTTTGGAAAAAGAGAGCTGGAAGCATACATTTTGAGTTTCATTGGCGGACTTGGTTCAGTTGAGATTGCGAAAATTCAGGATGGACCCGGCGCTGGGGAAGGCCAGAGAGCAAAAATAGAGAGGCGGGTAAAACGGGGAAAACGAGCCTATTCGATCATGCTAGCTGGTCAGATCGCTTCACTGTTAGATTTGCATGATTAATTGTTAGCCTTTGATTACACAAACATTCCCGTTCAGATGAAGCGCGATTGCCGCAGTCAGATCAAGGGTGAAATGGCTCGGCTTAAAAGCCTTGACGAAGAACCACACTACGGCTGACGAGAACCTTTTTTGGTTCTTGTCGGATTTGGGCCGCCTTGTCTTTTGCGATGTGTCAAAACGTGTGAATATTGGTCAGCATCAACTTTAACCTGAAAAGGGATGCGACAATGAACACACAATCCGAAATTGCCCGCGCGGCGATGGCCGCAAAGGCCGCTTATCTGTCAGACCGACAGGTAGGTGAACGCTATTCCGTGTCACGCCAGACGGCTTGGACATGGCTTAAGCGCGACGAAACTTTCCCCAAGCCTGTCAGTCTGTCACCGGGCTGCACCCGCTGGCGTTTGGCCGATCTGGAACAATGGGAAGCCGCTCGGCGGGGGGCCGCGTGATGGATCACACAAGCGAAAGCCCCGACGCGCTGGGGGGCGCAGTCGAGGCTAAAGTAGAATTTGAAGCGGCAAAACTTCAAGGCCAAGAGTACAGTGCCAACTCTGTTGAGGCAAGTGCTGTTGATGGAACGACAGCCGCAGATCGATATCGTGATGCAAAGTGGGAAACCGCAGTCATGGCGCTGGAATCTTTGAACCCACAGGACGCCGCCACGATCTGCGCGGCTGTCTTGGAGGAGATCAGCGCGGGAGATCCACCATACGACGCATTTGGAGATCTGCGCGCGTCCGCTGCGTGGTGGGTTGATTTTGCCAATGTAGCGGAAGTCGAAGTTTACTTTGAAGCCGCTTTAAAAAGACTTGGAAATCAGGCGTTAGGGATCAGAGCGCGCAAACGTCTTTTCGTTATGCTTTGGCAATCGTTTTCAGGCGATGATCGACGGGCTTTCCTTGCTCGCGTTGATGCTGACGGCTGCTTCAATAACGAGGTGGCATGATGGTTTATCAGGCTGGCCTGTTAAAACGAAGCCGCGCGACGAAGGCCGAAATGGAAACCCGCGCGGCGTTCCTGATCGACTATGCAGTTGATAATGCGCCCGTCACGGTCCGGCAGCTTTTCTACGCCGCGACGGTCCGCAACCTGATCGACAAGACAGAGGGCGGCTATAACAAAGTGCAGGCGCAAGTCTTGGCTTTGCGCCGTGATGGCCGTTTGCCGTATAGCTGTATTGCAGACGCAACCAGATACATGCGCAAGCCGAACACACATTACAGCATCTACACGGCGCTAGAAGATACTGCGCGCCTCTATCGCAAAGCACTATGGGCAGACAGCGATATCGAGGTGGAAATCTGGATCGAGAAATCGGCGCTTGCAGGTGTGATCTATCCGGTGACTGCCGAATATGATGTCCCTTTAATGCCGACCGGCGGCTACACGTCTGAAACCTTTGCACAAGGTGCTGTGGCGGCAATGGAAGGCAGCGACAAGACGCTGGTGATCTACAGCCTTTATGACTTTGACCGATCAGGACGTGACGCGCAGAACAGCCTAGAAGAAAAGGTTATGCGCTTTGGACGCCAGCTTGGCGTTGATGTGCAGTTTTATCCGCTTGGCCTGACTGCCGATCAGGTCCGCGACATGGGTCTGCCGACACGGCCACACAAGCGCGCCACAACGGCAGACAAGGCGTGGCCTTATCCCTTCGCCGCAGAACTGGACGCGATCCCGCCTGATGTGCTGCGTGATTTGGTTAAGCGGGCAATCGAACGCCACCTACCTGCCGATCAGCTAGATGCGCTGAAGCGTGTCGAACGTGCAGAACGTGAAACCCTGATGCAATTCGTTTCTTACGCAAAGGAGGGCGACCAATGAACGCGCATGATCCTTTTAACGACCTGCCACCCTTGCCGCCGGTTGACGCATATCAGGATGAAGGCAATTCAGGACAGCCCATATCAAAAGCGCCGACCTTTCAATTCGTCGCCGTTGGCGATCTGCAATATCGCGACCCTGAATTCACGGTTGATGGCCTCATCGAGACGGAGACGTTGGGCCTGATCTTTGGAGATCCCGGATGCGGCAAATCTTTCCTCGCGGTAGATCTGGCGTTGTCTGTTGCGACGGGAAATGACTTTCACGGCAACACCACCAAGCAGGGGGCAGTGTTTTTCATTGCTGGTGAAGGTCACAATGGACTCGCGCGCCGCTTTGCAGCTTGGAGTGAGGCACGAGGCGTCTCCTTGGCGGGTGTTCCGCTGTTCAAGTCAGAACGGGCGGCGCAATTCCTTGACGGGGCCAGCGCCAAGGCCGTGACCGATGCAGTCACATCACTGGCCGCGCAGCATGGATCACCGGCGATGATTATTATCGACACGCTCGCGCGAAACTTTGGACCGGGTGACGAAAACAACACCAAGGAGATGAGCGAATTCATCGTCGCGATTGATGACATGAAGGCGACGTTTCCCGGCTGTTGCGTCCTCATCGTGCATCACAGCGGCCATGCAGACAAACAGCGGGCGCGCGGTGCGATGGCATTGAAGGGGGCACTTGATTTTGAATTCCGCGTTGAGAAGGACGGCACGTCTCTAAAGCTGGTTAACACCAAGATGAAAGACGCAGAGGCACCGCAAGATGTGTTCTTTTCATTCCGGCAGGTGGACTTGAAAGGCAGCGCTAAAAGCGCCGTTCTGGACGCCACAGAGGCACCAGAGCGCAATCCACGGATGACACCGACGCAGAAACTTGCGCAGACCACTTATGTCGATGCTGCGCGCCTGAATGGCGTCTGGGACGATGGCGCTTTCCGTGGTGTCCATTTGGATCAATGGCGAGAATTTTTCTATGCAAAACACACCGCCGACAACATCGACGCCAAGTCAAAGGCATTTCAGCGCGTTCGGCGGGATATGCAGTCAAACGGCATGGTTACGGTTCAAGATGATGTTTACCTGATTCACGATGCAGACATTCAGGCAGGCATTGTGGAGCAACCGGACAGACAGGACATTGCCGGACATTCTGGGACTTGTCCGCCTGCAAAAGCCTAAAAGCACCGGACGGACAGGACATGTGTCTAAGACATGTCCGGTGTCCGGTTAGGATTGGGGAGTCATTGGATGTTGATAACGCGACAAGCCGGACATTTTGGAATCCGTTTCTACAGCCTTGTGCAAATATCGGCCTTTTTTCACCGTCTACCCTGTCAGAATGGCGCTATGGCTGCCAATATATCCGCCTTGGCGTATTGATATTACAAGATAAATCTAATTCAGACTTATTAACCCGCTTTTCTACCCGCCATAAAATATGACATAATGAGCCGAACCGGATTTAGATGCAGGGACATTATGACCAAGTTACAAGACATTCCCGAACGGTTTACAACCGGATACTTAGACAAGCTGGACGGCAGGACCGCCATTGCCGCAGATATGCGCGCCCGGTGGCAGGAACTGACCGACGATCTGGGCGGCGCTGATCGACTGTCATACGCTCAACGGTCCCTTGTTGAACGCGCCCTATGGCTGGAACACTTCATTGCCACGCAAGAGCGCGTCCTTGCCGATGGCGGCGATGCTGACACCGGGCGCATGACACAGGCGACGAATAGCTTGCTGGGCCTCTATCGCACACTTGGCCTTGAACGCCGCGCGCGCGATGTGACCAGCCTGTCAGACTACATCAGCGGAAAGGCCGCGACATGATGCTGATAACGATCCGTCCCGGTCCGGTCCTGTTCGTCTGGCAAGACGGGAAGCGCATTGCCCGCGTTGAACTGACCACAGGCGCGGCGCTGACGCTTGTTGCCGATCTGGTCAAAGCGATCAGGGGGCATTCCTGATGGCCGTTGATATCCGCCAAGCCATGACCGATCCGGCCTTGTTCGGTGACACATTCGGCGGCGACAGTTTCACCGCATGGCGCGCCCTTCTATCCGGCTTCTACGGTCTGGAACTGGACGCCACCGAACTGGACATGTTCAAGACGCTCACAGGACGCCAGACAGCGCCACAGGGGCCGCATGATGAGTTATGGCTGGCAGTTGGCAGGCGTGGCGGCAAAAGCTATGCAGCGGGCTTTCTGGCGGTGTTCCTTGCCGCGTTCCATGACTACCGCGACAGCCTTGCACCGGGCGAGATTGCTACCGTGATGGTCATTGCCGCTGATCGAAAGCAGGCGCGGGCCGTGATGCGCTACACGTCCGGTCTGATGAATTCCAACCCGATGTTGCGGCGCATGATCTTGCGCGAAAATTCCGAACAGATCGAGTTGAACAACCGCACCGTGATCGAGATCACCACGGCATCGCACCGATCAGTGCGCGGATACACGCTGGCCGCAGTCATCGCGGATGAAATCGCCTTTTGGCACAGTGAAGGCGCGAACCCTGATGTAGAGATCATCGCGGCGCTACGTCCGGCGCTGGCAACGCTTGGTGGCCGGTTGATTGGTATCTCATCACCCTATGCGCGGCGGGGCGTCTTGTGGGACACCTACAGGCGGCACTATGGCCAAGACAGCGACCGCGTATTGGTAGCGCAGGCACCGAGCCGCACCATGAACCCGCTATTGCCGCAACGGGTAGTTGATGACGCGATGAAAGACGACGCGGCGCGGGCATCCGCTGAATATCTGGCGCAGTTTCGCAGCGATATTGAAACCTTCCTTTCGCTTGAGCTTGTGGCGATGGCGCAGCGCCAAGAGCCTATGGAGATCCCGCGTCAGCGTGGCGTGAAGTATTGGGCCTTTGTGGATCCAAGCGGCGGCGGGGCCGATGAATTCACGATTGCCATAGGACACCGCGAAAAAGGTGAGGCGATCATTCTTGATGCGGTGCGTGGGCGCAAAGGCAACCCGGCGGCGATCACGGCAGATTTTTGCGCGCTGTTGAAAACCTACGGTATCACGAAGGTTTATGGCGACCGCTACGGCGCGGAATGGGTCCGCACTGAATTCAGGCGTCACACCGTCGCTTATCTGGATTCGCCCGGCACCCGTTCCGAACTCTATTTAAGCATGGGCCAAGCATTGAACGCCGGGCGCGTTGAATTGCCACCATGCCCGATGATTGAACGACAGCTTTGCGCGTTGGAGCGCCGCACTTCGCGCGGGGGCCGTGATCTGATCGACCACCCACCCGGCGGACACGACGACCGCGCGAACGCGGCGGCGGGCCTTGTGGCGCTGCTGGGAAGCGACAAGCGCAAAGATATCACAAGCCGAACTACAACCGTGAAAGGTTTATACTGATGAGCGACCAGAACACAGAACACAACATCGAAGGGCTGCTACGTAAAAACGCGGAGTTGCTGGCCGATATCAAGACGCTGAAGGGCCGCATTGCGACTTTGGAAGGCGAACGGGACGCTGCAAACACTGCGCGCGACGATGCGACCGCAAATGTGCAGCGCGTCATGCTGGATGAGCCGCTAGAAAACACGGTTGCCAGCATGTTTTCGGTTCCTTGGCGCGTGATGCGTTCGGTTGTGGAGGAGCATTTCAAGTTTAGCCTGGACGAAAGCGGCAAGCCGATGTTGTACGATGTTGACGGCAACCCAGTATCGCTAGGCGACCGCCCGGCAAACTTTACGCCAGATGACTTGCGCCAAGCAATGATGGCCGTTCCCGATCTTGCCGCGACGATGAGACCGCCAAGCGGTGGAGGTGCGCCGGGCAGCAATGGCGCGAGCGCGACAGCGACGCCGCCCCAAAAGGCTGAAAAGGTTGCGCCGCGTTTAGGTTTGCGGTAATATAATACCACATTGCGCGGCTTGGCTTGTGGCTTGTCCGCGCGATGTAATCGCCGCCATGCGGCACCGGACGCGGCCTTGTGGGCTGCACCGTCATATCCCTAAATTCAGAATATGAGGTGCCAGCTATGGCCGTAACACGACTATCCGACGTGGTAATTCCTGAAGAATTCACCACCTACACCGTTCAAAATTCAATGGAGAACAGCGCGCTTGTCCAAAGCGGCGTTGCCGCGCGCAATGGCGAAATCGAGGCGCAGCTACGCGCGGGGGCAGAATCGTTTAGCGTTCCGTTTTGGAACGACCTGTCCGACGATGAGGCCGATATCGTTTCAGATGATCCTGACACGTCCAGCACACCGGCCAAGCTGGGGAGCGGAAAGCAAATCGTGCGCAAATCGTTTCTGCACAAATCATGGTCCGCCATGAATCTTGCCAGCGAACTTTCGGGCGATGATGCGTTGACGCGTATCCAGAACCGCACAACCGCCTATTGGACGCGACAGGCGCAGCGGCGCTTGATTGGTAGTCTGAACGGCATCCTTGGCGACAACGTGGCGAACGACAGCGGGGACATGCTGCAAGATATCACTGGCGAAACGGGCGCAGCTAACAAGTTTAGCGTTGCGGCGGTGATCGACGCGGCGGGAACCCTTGGCGACCAGATGGGCGGGCTATCTGCAATGGGGGTTCACTCCGATACCTACAAAGTGATCCTGAAATCTGATGCGATTGAGTATGTGCCAGACAGCCAAGGCGGCATGATTGCCACCTATCGCGGCATGGCGTTGATCGTGGATGATCTGTTGCCGGTGCTGACGGGCGATTATACATCTGTTTTGTTCGGGGCTGGTGCAGTGGGTTGGGGCATGACAGCGCCGCGCATTGCCGAGGGAACCGAGATCGAGAGCAAACCGAGCGCAGGCAACGGCGGCGGGCAACAGGTTCTGCACAGCCGTGTGAACTTGGCGATGCACCCGGCGGGCTTTGCTTGGCAGGAATCCAGTGTTGTTGGCGACAGCGCCACGATTGCCGAACTTGGCGAGGCGACCAACTGGAACCGCGTCGTGGAGCGCAAGGCGGTGCCGTTGGCGTTCCTGAAGCACCAGCTATAGGCAGGTTGCGCCTTGCGGTTAGAGAGCCGCAAAGCAACCCCGTTAGTCGGGCAGTGGGTAAACCCCGACAAGGCGCGGTCTATTTCTTGTGTGAGTGGACGCGGTGCAAACAGAGGCCGGGGGGCGATGCTTCCCGGCCTTTTCACGTCCAAGCCTGTCTAAATCAGTCTGTTGATTGATGGCGGGTAATCAGGCGGGTAGTTTTTTCATTTTACAGAAAATTTAGCAAAAACAATACCTTAATAGGTCTTGTGGCGGAGAAACAGGGATTCGAACCCTGGGAACCCTTTAGAGGCTCAACGGTTTTCGAAACCGTCCCGTTCGACCACTCCGGCATTTCTCCGCAGGGGGCCTTCGGGTGCCGTCCTAGTCGGGTTTTCAAAGTGGTTCAAGGTGCTTTGTGCGCATCTTTGCCAATGCCGAGAATTTGCATTGCGGCGCCATGCGGAACCGCTATTTTGCGGGCTCAATCTGAAAAGGGGCTTACATGCATCTCATCCGCCACGCGCTTTTGATTCCGGTTATCGCCATGATGCTGGGGTTCGGCGCCGCGCCCGCACAGGCGCAGGCTCCCACACGGGAAAATCTGGAAGAATTCCTCGAAGTGACGGGATTTGACGTCGCCTTGGAGAGTATCCGGCTGTCTGCTGATGCCGCGCCGCAAATGCTGGGGCTGGCGGCCGATGATTTCGGGTCAGAGTGGAAGCGCCTCGTCGCGGAGGTGTTCGGTGTCGAGATCATGCATGGCATGGCCATCGACATGCTGGAGCAGACCCTCTCGGACGATCTGCTGACCCATGCGATGGATTTCTACGGCTCCGATCTGGGCGCGCGCCTCGTGGTGGCCGAAAACACCTCGCATATGATCGAGGAAGACGGGCTGAAATCTGAAAGCGGGGCGCAGATCCTTGAGGGTCTGACACGCATCGGGTCCGACCGTGTCGCCATCCTTGAGCGTCTCAACGCCGCCAGCGGCAGCGAGGACAGCGCGCTGCGCTCCATTCAGGAGGTTCAGATCAGGTTCCTGATGGCCGCCGCAGGTGCGGGTGTGATCGAGTTGCAGATGGACGAGCCTGACCTGCGCGAAAGCATGACCGCCCAACAGGACGAGCTGCGCGCAGCCCTGCGTCAAAGCGCGTTAGAAGGCGCCGCCTATACGTATCAGGCCTTTTCCGACGCCGAGATGATAGACTACGCGCAAGCGCTGGAGAATCCGGACATGAAGCAAGTGTACGAGCTGATGAAAGCAGTACAGTATGAGATCATGGCAAACCGCTTTGAGGCCGTGGCCGAGCGTCTGCGCCTCATGCAGCCCAGTCAGGATCTGTGATGCATCGCCTGCTTGCCCTGTTTCTGGTGCTGCTGACTGCGGCGCCGCTGTTGGCAGGCGCGCGCCATACGGTATTGATGGATGTTCTCCAGATCCGTGATCTGAGCCAGACGTTACAATCAGAAGGTCTAGAATTTGGTGCCACGCTCAATACCGACTGGTTGAACGGGCAGGGTGGGCCCGCGTGGTCGGGGCAGGTCGCGCGCATCTACGATGCGGAACGGATCGCTGAAGGCATCCGCACGGGGCTTGAACCTGCGCTGACAGGTGAGACGCTCGAGGAAGTGATCACATTTTTCGCCTCAGATCTCGGGACGCGGATCGTGACCTTGGAAAATTCGGCCCGCGCGGCAATGGCCGACGACGCCATCGAACAGGAAGCCCGCGCGCGATTTGCCGAGTTGTCGGAGACTGACAGTCCGCGCCTCGCCCAGATCAACCGGATGATCGACGCGGGCGACCTGATCAACCGCAACGTCACATCGGCACTCAACTCCAACTACCAGTTTCTGCGCGCGCTGGTCGATGGCGATGTCTATGCCATGAGCGATGAGGAGATCCTTGCCGATGTCATGTTCGAGCAGGACGATATCACCGCGGACACGATCAGCTGGCTGGGCGCGTTTATGCTGCTGGCCTACAGTCCGCTGAGCATTGACGAGCTTAGGCTTTATGCCGATTTCGCGGCCACCCCTGCGGGCAAAGCGCTCAACACCGGTCTATTTGCAGGTTTCGATCCGCTCTACGAGGATATTTCTTACGCACTGGGCCGCGCGATGGCGCTGAACATGGCCGCGGAAGAGCTTTGATGCGGCAATCAGGGCCGGGGCCGCAAAAAATTGCCCACCGACCGCAAATCCCCTGAAATGCAATGCAAAGCGCCTTGACTTACCGTCCCTTTGACCGGATAAGCCGCCAATCCGGTACGGGTTTGCCCACCGGATTTATTTTTCAATGACGCCCCAAGGGCGCGCTGTTCGAGGTGGATCAGAAACACTCTGATCCGAAACGCCCGGTACCGGGGGCCACAGAACGCGGAAGATGTAAAGGAAGACCTATGTTTGCGGTCCTGAAAACAGGCGGTAAGCAGTACAAAGTACAGGCCGGCGATATGCTGCGCGTGGAACGTATTGCGGCATCCGCCGGTGAGACTGTTCAATTCAACGAAGTGCTGATGCTGGGCGGTGACAACCCAACCGTGGGCGCGCCGATGATCGAAGATGCCGGTGTACAGGCGCAGGTCGTCGACCAGATCAAAGGCGAGAAAGTCATCCACTTCGTCAAGCGTCGCCGGAAGCACTCTTCCAAGCGCACCAAAGGCCACCGCCAGAAGCTGACCCTCGTGAAGATCACCGAGATCCTCGCGTCTGGTGCCGGTAAATCAGGGGTCATGGCAGCCATCGGTACAGGCTCCGTTTCCGCCGCCGCCGTTGCCGCCATCGAAGAGCGTTACACCTTCAACAAGGGCGAGCAGGCCGAGATGAAGAAGCGCGTCAAGACGGGCGAAGCGGACGAAAAAGTTGCCGAGCCTACAAAGAAGGCGAAAGCCGGCAATGCCGGTGGCAAGGTCGAGACCAAGAAGACCGAGACCCCCGCAGCGGAAGACAAGCCCGCCAAGGCGAAAAAAGCCGCTAAATCCGACGGCGACGATCTGTCGAAGATCAACGGTGTTGGTCCCGTCATCGTCGGTAAGTTGCACGATGCAGGCATCACGACATTTGCCCAGATTGCAGCCTGGACAGATGCGGACGTAGAAGAGATCGAAGAGAAACTGTCGTTCAAAGGTCGTGTGGGTCGTGAAGACTGGATCGCACAGGCCAAAGATCTGGCAAAAGGCTAAGGAGAGACCTAATGGCACACAAAAAAGCAGGCGGCTCATCCCGTAACGGACGCGACTCATCTGGTCGTCGTCTTGGCGTAAAGAAATACGGCGGCGAGCTTGTCATTCCCGGCAACATCGTCGTCCGCCAGCGTGGCACGAAATTCTGGCCGGGCCAGAACGTCGGAATGGGCAAGGATCACACCCTGTTCGCCACTGTTGAAGGCAATGTTAAGTTCCACAAGGGCCTGAAAAACCGCACATTCATTTCCATCGTACCGGTAGCGGAAGCTGCTGAATAAGCCGTACCCGTTGGATGATGCAAAATCAGGGATCGGCGGAAACGCCGGTCCCTTTTATTTTTGTGCCATAGCGCAACCCGGCCCTATCCGCACAGGCGGGGATATGACCGAAACCGCACCGCCTTCGCAAAGGACTTAGATCATGGTTGAGCTTGCCCACCAACCGACACTGCAAACCGACCGGTTCAGTCTGCGGCCCGTGCGCATCTCCGATCTGACCCGGATCGAGCATTACGCCGCCGACGTGCGGCTGGCGATGAACACCTCGCGCATCCCGCATCCGCTGCCCCCTGGCGTGATCGGCGCATTCATCGAGCGCTCGATGGCGCCCGACCGTGAGGAAGACGTCTGGGTCATGGATGGTGGCGCGGAGCACGGCGAAGAGGTGATGGGAGTGATCAGCCTCGTGCGGCTTGATCGCAATCAGTCCGAAGTGGGATACTGGGTGGCGCCACCGTTCTGGAACACCCATCTGGCCTCCGATGCGGTTCAGGCGCTGGTGACAGGCAATCCGCTGAACAATGCCACGATGTTCGCGAGCGTCTTCCATGACAATCCTGCCTCTGCCAAAGTCCTCACAAACGCCGGTTTTGCCTATCTGGGTGATGCCGAAACATTCTGCCTTGCACGCGGTGCCACGGTTCCCACATGGACCTACAGCCTGAAACTGCGGTAACCCCTTAGGATATAAAATGAAATTCCTCGATCTTACCAAAGTCTACATACGCTCCGGTGCCGGTGGGGGCGGCTGTATATCTTTCCGCCGCGAGAAATATATCGAATTTGGCGGCCCCGATGGCGGCGATGGCGGCGGGGGTGGCTCTGT